>Ga0080013_1000399_pt1 | contig 61404 bp, 76 predicted proteins | sample ETNvirenome_6_85_FD_69236 | JGI IMG/M metagenome (GOLD analysis project Ga0080013, IMG submission 69236) | Marine viral communities from the Pacific Ocean - ETNP_6_85 (SPADES assembly) (version 2) | ecosystem: Environmental > Aquatic > Marine > Oceanic | place: Pacific Ocean | collected 2013-06-19 | reverse complement strand
TTCGACGGCACCAACCCGTCCCAACTGCAAGCCGCCTCAGTCCCCTCAATGTCCATTGCGGACGCTCTCACTTGCCCTACCGAGCTAGATGCTCGCGCTGTCCCTTACTCTATAGAGGGAGCCGTCCGACTCCCCCGTCTAAAAAAGGAGTCCCTCTCATTTTTTAAGGAGGCGGGAGTTCCGGTCGTTGTAGATTATGCGTTCATCGACGTTGATTTGCCTGGGCACCGACCGTGGAATGAGGGGGAGCTAGAGGAAATTCTCTCCTCCCTAGAGACGCTCCCTGAGTGGGAGTCTGCTGCGTTCTACCAGACCCCTCATGGCTATCGACTGCTTTGGAGGCTGGATACTCCCATCCCTGCCCAACTGTGGAGAGCGTGGTTTTTACAATTCTCGGCGCACCTCTCTAACTACGGTATCGACGTAGATCCTGGGTGTAGAGAGTGGAACCGCCTCTACCGACTCCCCCGTGCTACCCGAGAGGATGATTTCAGACCTCTCGACCTACACCGGGACTTCGAGAGGTTTTTTAATAATGCGCTCACCTGGGAGCCAGTCGGGGAACTCAGAGAGGAGCATGTAGGTGCCGCGTTCCACTATGAGTACGCGCCCGAGCCTCCTACCGACATAGAGCCTGTCAGTAAGGCGCTCCTGCGTAAATGCAAGGATGTGCCCTACTACACAGCCCTCTGTCGTAAGCAGCCACTCGCAGAGCCAGGGAAGCGGAGGTCTGCGGTGTTTAGCTGCGCCGGAATGGTGGGGGCGGCATTAGACACGGATGACCCGGTTCTCATCTATCGAATTATGCTCCCTGCCATCAAGGCGGACGTCTCAACCCGCAATGCCCAGGGCGAGTTAGACCCTCCACCGGGAGAGGAGATTCTATGGGAAGCCTGCACTTTTGTGGCTCGCAGGCAATCCGCCAGGAAGGAGGAAAACGCTGCGCTCAGAGATGCGCTCTACCGAAACCTCCGCACTAAGACCCATGACCACCTAGAGAACGTACTCACCACCGACGACGAGGAGGATGAGGTAGCAGATTATACCCCCGAGTCTGACACTGCCATTACCCAGAGAATTATCCTGGCGGACCCGCAGGCTAAGTCATTCTACGTACTGCACGAGAAAGAGGGCACCTATGAGGGGCCAATCGGTGCGCCACTCATTCCGGCCACTGTGGACAACTGCTCACCCACACTAGGGAGCACTATCATCACGTCCCCCCAGGGTAAAATTCGCGCCCTCAATGAGATTCTCCGACTCTGTGGAACCTCGGTAGATCGCGTCGTCGCTATCCTCGGACAGCGTGAGACCACCTACCACCCTGGCAGCGGAACCCTTTATGAGGGAATCGCTGCAATGAGAACCGACCTAACCCCTACCTACCACGCGGACGTCAACGACTGGCTCCTGCTGCTCGGGGGGCATAACCATGGAGAGTTGTTAAACTGGTTAGCCACCTTTACAGACCTCAGTCGTCCTACCTGCGCGCTTTACCTCCAGGGTGGCCCCGGTTGCGGAAAGGGAATGCTCGCGGGAGGCATCTCCAGAATCTACGGGGCTCCTCCTGCCAGCTACGCGGAGTTCGTCGGCTCATTCAATAGCTCTATTCAGTACACCCCCATTATCTGGGCAGACGAGAAGATGCCACAGTCCCGCTTTGGACAGAGCACCACCGAGGTGTTTCGCTCCCTGGTCGGCAATAGCGATTTCACGCTAAGTCGAAAATTTCTTCCCAACGTGTTGGTCCAGGGCTCGCTGCGCCTAGTAGTCACCGCGAACAACGCAGACGCTCTAGGGATAGGGGAAAACCTTGGCCCAGCAGACTACGAGGCTGTCGTGCGGAGAGTGGGGTATATCCGCTCTAACCCTAAAACGGCTGAGTGGCTTGAGCAGAAGGGAGGCCGAAACTTCACCGAGGATTGGGTTAGCGGAGACAAGATCGCTGAGCATGTGCTCTGGCTGCGCGACAACCGGAGCGTTACACCCGGCAGCAGATACTTGGTCGAGGGATGGGAGACCCCATTCCACCGGAACCTCAACCTGAATTTAGGGTCTAATCAACGCACCCTCGAAACGCTCGCGTACATTGTATGCAGCGGAGTGGAGGATGAGGGGGTGTTCGTCGGGAATGGCGCGGCGCTCGTTACCCTCAAGGCGGTAGCTCGCACATGGCCCGCTGCGGTGGGTATTCATAAAGACCCTCCAGGGAGGAAGACGCTCGCTCAGGCGATGCGGAACTTCACCCTGAATAAAGCGAGGGTTGAAACCAAGCTGGGGTCCAGGTCGAGGTGTCTGGAGATCAACCTGGACGAGGTGATGAGGTGTGCGGACGAGCTAGACATGGTGGATGATATAGATGCGGTCATGGCACGAGTGAGTGCTCAGACCAGTGCCTTCCGCTACTACGCTGAGCCCGCATAAGGTAGGTCTAAGTAAGGCGGGGTAAGGGTGGATAGCACCCCTCCGCACATAACTTACACCGAAAAAATAAAATTCTCTGAGTTTTATTTTTTCATTAATTTTCTCCCCTACATGTAAGGGGATGAAGGTGTGAGGGATACTGCCCCTTACAGCACCTACACCGGATTTGGGGAGGTCTACCTTTAATAACGGTAGGTTACGTCAACTACTACAATAGGTGCTCAACCTCCCACTTTACCCACTTTACCCCCGGCTGTTTTTAATCAAAATGGGAAGAGTAAGTGGATGAAATGATTACACAAATCACTGTTTTACCCACTATCCCACTTTGAAAACCAAAGCATTACGCGAGGTAACGAAAATAGAAAAAATAAAAAATAAAAAATAATTTACCGCTTACTAAAAAAGACACGCACATAAGGGTGGTTTTCAAAGTGGGATAGTGGGTAAAACACCCTTTTCCACATTCTAATCACACACTTACGCTTCCCACTTCGGCTCAAAACAGCCGGGGGTAAAGTGGGTAAAGTGGGTAAAGTACCCTTCAAATGTGCAGAAACTCCCAGAACCACTAGGGTTTTTGGGAGTTCCTACCGATCCTGGGGTAAGTCAGGACCGTCAGCCACAAACCTACCCTCCCCGAATTACGGTTGTCAAGCTAACTTAATTGACCTATTTCGGGGGCTCCTTTGACCCCCGCCACATTGAGGCACACCATGAGTTACTTGGACGGCACGATCACCGCCTTCGACAGAGCACACCTGCCATTTCCGAATGGGTGGATCTTGTCGATGATTCCATACGAGCACTCTAGCGAGGATGATAGGGGTGAGTGGTGGGAGGTGATGCCCCTAGACAGCCTCAAGGAGTTCGGCAAACGCAGAATCACGCACCCATGGATTGTGGATACCAGAAGAGGACTCGGGGAGGACATCCTGGCGTTCTGGAGTTGGGCAGAAGGCGAACCAGGGGGCCAATGGGATGAAGGCACAGAAGCTAGCCTGAAGGACTCGATGGAGTCCGACCAGTGGGGGCATGAGCGTTCCTACGAAGACTGGTGAGCATGACGAGGACAATGAACCCTAAGCCACATGACTATGCTAAAATACCCCTCAGTCGCTTTAATTTGGCTCCTAACGCATTTTGTCTGCGTCCAGGGGGTTGCCCAGGCATCTATAATTCCAGAGCTTCCTGAGCCATCTGAGGGACTCTACGGGGATGAGGGGAACTACACCCTCAAGGAGGTGCTGGATATGTCCCTCCTCGCCGCTACTGCGGTCCTAGAGAGCGAGCGTGGGTGCGTGGAGGCCGACCCTAGCTGTGTAGGTGTCGGGTTTGACTACCACTACCCCTGGCGTTCTGGTTACGACGTCTTTTTGGAGACGGTTTCCTACGCTGTTTGGCGCTATTCGTCCCATCTCCCCGAGAACGAGGTTCACGAGGTAATTTCTAGCGTGGTGGCTATCTCATGGGCTGAGTCTGCGTGGGGTACATACCGCACTGAGAGCCTGAACTCTCCTCGCTCTACGGGAGAGGTCTCCCCCTGGCAGATCATAAGCTGCGAGTTTGGACCCTGGCAGGAGTGGGTCCAGTGTGAGGATGCGCCCTACGTGAACGCAGTGACTCGCCCCACTGCTGCTTGGCTCTCAGACTGGCAGAACGCTGCGGATTGGGCGGTTACGCACTGGATGAACAACCCCTCGGCTGCCCGCTACAACGGATGCAGAACCTCTCAGTGCAACTATGCTACTCGATTCTCGCGACGATCGGACGCTGCAATGGGAGAGCTAAGCGGCACTTGACGACGCCTATTTGATGTGCTAATTCGCGCTTATGGCTACTAAGAAAAAGAGACGCCGAAACCCTACTCCGCAGGGAGGGAAACCCCTTACTGCTCAGCAGCTAAAGGCGCTCAAGGCACTCCACTGGTACATACGCCAATACGGGTGCGCTCCTACTCAAAAAGAGCTTAGCGACCTCCTCAAACTCAAGTCCGTACAGGGGTGTAAGAACTACCTCTACGCTTTGGAGAAAAAGGGGTACATTCGTCGTGATGCTGGGGCATGGCGTGGGATCGAAATCTTAATCCACCCAACGGAAGCAGACCGGCGTAGGCGAAAGATATTGGAAAATCAGCGTAGGGTTAAGATGCTCGATCGTCCTCACACACTCATTGAGCGTCCAAGCTCCGATGGGGTTGAAGGGACCGATGCAAGTTAGGGTAACGGTGCGGATACCCAATGGTGGGAAGGTGCTGTCCTACCATTACAAAGTCCCCTGCCTATCCTTGTCTGAGGCCGCTCAAATCATAGAGACATGTAAGGGGCGTGAGTCAGCAGCAAGCGATGAAATCTCCTTTGAGATATGGGACAACGGCAGGGTGATAGCGGCGACCGGGGGCAACTGGTCTTCGCCGGAAGCCAGTCAAGACGCGATCAATGCAAAAACCTGACCCGTGGATAGATCTGGTTATCGATCTATCCATTCTCCTAGCTGCGCTGGCGGCATTGATAGTGATGCTCTCCTATTTGTGGTGAATCGAGGATTCTCTGGTTAGCGCTCTAACTAGATGATAGAGAAGGTACGCTGGTGTCTTTCTCTTTTCCGATTGACTTATGGCTAATCGAAATGACTCGGGGGACTACCCCGGCGATGCGTATAGTGCGTATTTAGCTCGGGAGGGCGTATGGACGGAGGGTCATCCCTGGACTCCAGGGACCAATTACCCCCTTCCTTCCGTAATGCCCCGCATAGAGGGTTTTGCGTTCCCCCCGGTTAGCCAGACCCGAAACACTTGGCAGGAGGCTGTGGTGCATAGACCCGGTACACTCAGGATGCTTCAAAATGCCCGCCAAATGTCGGGCTCGATCAAGCTCCAGCCGTCTCGTTCATATAGTGCAGGGACGGTATTTCCCATCCCCACTCAGCTAGGTCTCGCTATTAGAAACGGGGCTGCACCCCCTATTCCGGTCCCCCCCTACACGGGACCGTATCCTCGCTCCACGAGTAACCAGTATCCGGGGATATTTCAGCGCTACCCCCTCCCCCGTCATCCAATGGGAGGCACCTTAGATAACAAGGGCAAAAACGGCGGGGTCACTCAGCAGTTGACTACTCCAGCCGCGTTATCGCAGGTGGAGACTACCTCGGGCTTATACCCTAACGGCTCTCCAGCCTCACCTCAGTCCAAGAATGGAAATGGCGGACCTGGGCGCACGGAAGCGCGGCGTGTAAACGTAGCAGCATGGGTCGTGGGCGGCCTTGCCTTGTTCGTGTGGTCTCGGTGGCGCAAATAACGCCTGATGTCTCTACAAATTGTCTTTAATTGCTAAAAATAAATCTGAGCAGAATAGGGCCACTCTCGACCCGTGGACATTCGTTCATTTAGCGTGAGGCAAGATGAGTAAATCTACCCCTTCTATGCTTTATCAGACGCCTAGTGTTGGACCGGGCAACTTGCGGGACATGACCCGAGAAGACCCTTCCAAAGCTGATTACATAGTTACGATTAAAGGGGCTCGCGTCCCTCTTTACAGCGCTCAGGGGATGGGAGGGCTTATGGACTGGATCGAAAAGATTCAGGCTGACACAGCCACCTACCTCCGAGACGCAGTTCGCTTAGACGCAAAGGTGGGTCAGAGCCCTGTAGTCTTATCGTTGCTCTTGAATCATCACCAAGCTGGTCTAAACGCGGCTCAGCTATACATGATGTACGGGAAAACCGCCCAGGCTCTAGGGGTGGAGTGCATGGATCTGACCGTAGGAACCAACGACGTAACCCGGTTCGCTGGAAAAGCCCTCATGGGTTGTCAGGGGTTTGTGGATTACGGGAACGCTGCTGCCATGTACCACTTAGGTAAGCTCCAGCAGATGGCTCCCTATGGGGCAGGCAGGGCTCAAGATATCGACCTGAAGAACGGTTCGATTCGAGAGGAGCAGGACACTACCCTGTGGCACGACATCCGAACCACCCTGAGCCGCTACATTGATAGGGCTATAGCCATTGATGATATGGTGGGTTGGATCGTAGGGGTTGGGTGCCAAGTTTCGGGCGCGCTTTCTCCGTCCGCAGCTCAGACACCTTCCGGGTTATGTAGATGGGCTCTCACTCAGGTTACGCAGGCTCCTCCTAGCGCCTTCACTGAGTGGCTCTTTGGGAGCACAGTGCGTTATGCCAATAACACGATACGCAGCGTTGAGCGGCTTGAGCGGGATATCGACCAGTGCGCGGTAAAGCACACCCATGGAACCCCCGAGTACGACGCCTGTATCCAATCGGCTGAGGGGGCCTATCAAGAACGCAATGAGACAAACGTGCGAGCTAATGGTGGTGTCGCTGGAGATATCCGCGAGGGAGCCGAAGCGGTAGGGGAAGTTATTTCCCGTAACGCAGGGGCCATTGTCTTTGGCGCGATAGGTCTTTTTGCGTTGTATACCTACAGCAAGATCCCCAAAAACTAGGGAGTGATGTCGCGGGTGAGTGCGTAGGAGACTACGACCCCGGTGAACACGATGAGTGTGAGTAGAGCGAAATCGCTCCAGATCTCTCCACTCATTTCCGTTTCGGCAGCGCCAGTCGACGCCCCAAATATCGGTGTTCCGACTTCATCCGGTCGGTCGAGCCGCAGAAGCGGCATGGGGGCATGTCTGGTACGCTCATCTTTCGATCTCCGGTATGTGCGTGGGCTCGTCGCCGCTCGGGGCCTCGTCACCGTGGCAGTCCCACCCTGGGGTCCGCTTCCGGGCGAACATTTCTAGCTTCCTCTGGGAGGGGAACATCTTTTCGATCCGGGAACGCACTTCGTCAGGCTTGGCGCTGTGCTTCCCGCGCAACTTAGAGACAAGCTGTCGGATGTTCCGCGCTCCTCGTGGCTGTGGGATCTTCCCTCGCTTCCCGATCAGCACTACCTCACACTGGCTCATCGTGTAGAAACCGGGGTTCACCCGCTGCTTGTCCCACACGAAGCCGACTGTGGCCCACTTGAACCCCCACGCCTTCAAGAGTTCGATCGCTTGATCAAGGTGTGGGCTTGTGGCCCACAGGAAGAGTAGGCAGTCATCGGCGCACAAGGCAGCGACATCCATCCGCTTCAGGTCCGGGAGCTTCAGGCATGGGTAGTGCTTGATCGCGCCGCCCGTATCAGCAGAGCCGTGCTGTCGCTGGCCTTTGTAGTCCCATGGGGGGTCGGCGTAGATGATCGCGTACTTCACCTCTCGACCTCAAACAGGGATGCGTAGTTGAAGTTCACTCCAAGCACGTCAGCCACTTCGCCGCCCATTCAGGTAGGTTGCGAAGGAGGATCGTGTCGTAGAACTGTCGCTGAAACCACTTCGCTTTAGCCACGTTGGCATCGAGCGGGCCTGTGAATCCGGGGAGGATTTCTTTGTCCGTCCACTGATGGATAGCCCAATCGGTCCAGGGTGGGGGAACCTTGCGTGGTCCTGTAGGCTCCCCGGTGTACCAGGGTATCCAGAGGGGGTATTGGGCTAGTTCCGCTACCGCGCTCATTTCGTCTTGGATGTAGTAGAATCCCGCGTAGATTCCAGCGTCGTATCCGTTGTCGGTTAGCGTTTTACAGAACTCTAGGGCGAAGTTGGTTAGTTGCTCCTTGTTGAGACCGTCGTTGGTCTCCATATCAGCCCACAGACAGAAAAAGGGAGGGACGAGCCCCTGCACGTTCGCTATTAGCTGCTTTGCCTGAGCCCGTGCGCTTGCTTTTTCGTCTGAGCCTTCCGCTTTTTCGTCGGAGTATTTAGGCAATCTCGGTCGGCAGAAAGCGTAGTACCCGACTGCGATCCCCTCTGCGGCTGCGTTAGCGGCATGTTCGTCGGCTCGGTAGTTCTCACTTCCGATCCCCTCTGCGGCCTTGATGATTACGAAGCGGACCCCGCTTTCTCTTAGTTTAACCCAATCCAGAGATTCGGGTGGCTGATAGGCGGAAACGTCGATTCCAACCACTAGGTCGTCAGCCATCAGTCTTCGTATGCTGGTCGGATTAGGTCCAATAGACCGTTCATCATTCCGTCCCCCAACTCTACCGCTGCGGCTTTAGCGCGCAGAATAGGAATCCATCCAGCGGTGCCGGGGTGAATCACCACCGGGAGGAGGTCTCCTTCCCCTACGAATTGGGGGGAGATATCTTCACCGGATACTGGAACGATAACGACGTTTCCTTCCTCGTCTTCACCACGCACAACCAGGAAGTTTCCTCCCTGGTACTGCACCCCCATCCCCGGCATGTAGCTCCACCAAGGCTCGTCGCAGATCATATTAGTGGGGGACTTGGAGATCTCCACTCGTGGAGTCATCCAACAGAGGGTGAGTAACGAGGCTTGGATCTTCGTGAACAGCGTACTTGGGGTCGCCGTCCAACATCACGGGAGACTGAAGCACCCTTGCTGAGATGATTCGCTCCGACGTGAAGTTGATCGCCCCGTCATTTTTCGTAAAGCTACGCAGCACATCAGCGTCGTCACAGTCCTCTAGTTTGATTACCGTAACGGATTGACGCCCTAATATGCTTACCTCGTTGCACAGCCCTTCGAGGCGACATACTCCGTACTCTCCGAGGTCTACCCACAATTCGCAATATCCTCGTAGACTGATTATTGGCGTTGGTCCCATGTTGTGTCCTGCGTGAGATGAGGGGGATGCGTAATTGTGATAAGCCCTACTACCTATGAGCGAACTCTACAATCCCGAAAGTATCCCATTTACCCCTCAATGGACCGGGGTATGGGTAGAAGCGGCGGATACGGGCAGAACGCTATTCCTACTACGTAGTCGGTTTGAGCCACTGCAACCCTATGTGTGGGGTTGGCCCGGTGGTGGACCTGAACGAGGGGAGAGCTTGTTGGAAGGCGCTCTACGGGAGTTTTGGGAGGAGACGGGATATGAGGGCTCCCTCACAATCACTGGCGAGATTAGGCTAGAAGATTTTAAGTCTATCACCTATCGTGTCACCGTACCGCGCGAGTTCATCCCGCGCCTGAATTTTGAACATGCGTCATGGACGTGGGTCGGGAGACCGATCCCCATAGAGGCTCTTCACCCTGGCGTGGTAGGAGCCCAGCTTGCATGGGAGCAGGAATAAATGGGTTTACCGCAAGTAGTGGTGGTTGGAGTCGCACTCTTGTTGCTCTTCGGAGGCGGGAACAAGCGCCAACCTACAAAGCCCATCACTCACTCCAAAGATCCACGCACTACGCGGTCCCTCGTCCCCCAGGTACGGACAGCGGGGCCGGTTCTGATTTATGGGGACTCTCAGACAGGTGGCTTTGGTCGAGGCATTGATAATGTCTTATCCCGCAAGGGCATCTCCACGGTGAGAGATACGAATTCCGGCAAGAGCACTCGGTGGCTCTATGACAACCTACGTGACGGGGAGTCTTCGGTTAGACGCGCAGCAGGGAGCCTCGGGCAATATGATGTTGCGGTAATCCTCAGCGGGGGCAATGATGTGGGGAATTCCGGCTATACAGATAGCGCCCCAACTTCCGCCGCCCAGATGACTGAGTTCTTGTTGAGGTCTGGGGTTCGCGAGGTGGTGTATGTGCCTGCGCTCCCCCCTACACCTGGAAACGTCGATAGGATTACGACATCCTGGCCTTATTGCCTAGATGTCACGACCCGCGCAGATGGGAGATGTGACGCTGATTACTTCCTACGGAGGGCTGGAGGAGCTTACATGGAAAACCGTAGCGCCCTACGCCGCGCCATGGGAGAGGACGTGCGAGCGGTGGGAGGAACGGTGCTTGATGTAGAGGAAGTGAGCCAGTTGACAGGTGTGGCTTACCCCAACGCTCCTGACGGGCTCCATGCTACTGTCTCGACGGGCACCTTGTACGGAGATCTGGTCTTTGGACCCTAAGAGGATATGAAACCTATTACGCTAGCTCTCATGGTAGGAGCAGGAGCAATGCTCCTAGCGCCGCGCCGAGGGAAGGGTGCTCCTAGTGGCAAAGGACCGAGAAGCCCCCAAGCCGGTCCTCCGTCCCCCGATTTATCGCGCTACTACCAGATGCGCGCTAATGACCGACTTAACGCCCCACCCATTCCGAACTCCGAGGCGTTTCGCGACTCGATTTATCCGCCTCGGGAGTCCAAGACGGTCGAGCTATTCACCGAAGCAGCCCGACAGCTAGGCTATCCGCTAGAGTGGGGACAGGTTGGATCAGGTCTCCATTACGTTTTAGACCGAGAGAGCGATGGGTACGTAGGCTTACCAAACTCGGCTTCTAGGCATCGTGGGGAGTGGCCGCAGATTTGGGCTGCTGCGGTTAGTGCTGCGCGAGGGAGTGATTACAGCGTAGAGGCTAATCCCTATGGCACGGAGTATATAGGGTTAGGGCAGGTAGGGGTTAGCCTTAGTCGGAGCGCAGGGGGCTGGCCGGGATGGGAGGGGTGGTCTGCGGAAAATCTCCCCAGGGGACCGAAGAGTCTAGGAGTACCCCTAGAAGAAGCGGTGGGGATGCTTCGCTACATTGAAGGAAAGTACGGGACTCCAGACCACGCTAAGCGGTGGTATCAAAGCCCCGAATACCCAGGCTGTGACAGCGTTCGACACCCTGATAATCCGGCGAGATGGGTGTATGAAGATTCTCTGGATACATGGGGAACGTCTCAACACGCAGCCGCTGGGCACCCGCCTCTAGGAAGGCATGGAGACACCTGCTCGGAGTACAAGGCATATCTGCGCCGCACTTACCCAGGTCAGCCCATGAACCAAGCAGCAGTGCTAGCCGGGTATAAGTTTCACGACGGGTATTGAGGGTTGAGTCGTTCCATCTTCAATAAGAAGGCGATCGAAGCGGCCTTAGTGGCGGGAAAAGACCCAACGGAGGTTCTCTTTTTTCTAGAAACGCGCCCAAAAGGGAAGATATCGCGAGAGGTGCGCGCTCGGGTAAGGAAGAGGATAGAAAAGCGATATAAGGAAAAGGCACGCAGAGCCGAGACTCGTCCTGCGCGTCCTCGTGCTCCACAGCCCGTGTGCATGAAGGACCAAACCAGTGGGAAGCGTAAGTGTGTGGTTGAGCCGGCCTGCTTCCGTTGGAGGGAGCGCTATGGGAGCAAAGAAGCTGCTGCCAGGGTGTGTGGTTCCACCCGGCGTTCCCGTAGGTCGTCTCCATCAGCCCTGGAGCCTTATACGTCTCCCACTGAGTATTCCAAGAGGGTGGAGGCGGATAATTATAAGAAACGCTGGGAAGAAGACCAAGCCGCGATGGATCGTCACATCCAACAAGGCGAGAAGGCGTTTAAGTCTCTAGTGTCCAAATCCAAGGGGCTCTGGACTAAGGGAATGAAGCCGAGCGCTTTTACTAAAAAGGTGCGCGAGACGGGTGCCCATAAGGATTTCGTGGATTCTTATCTGGGTCTGGAGACCGATTTTAAGTCTTCTAAGTCGTGGAGAAATTCTGCTGCGCTGCTAGTTCGGGATGTTGTCTACAAAAACAAGACTCTTGATGAGGCTGTAGCTGCTCTATCCTCCAAGAAGGCACCTGCCGGGAGCACCACCCCAGCAGGGCGGCAAAAAGAATGGCTCCGTACCCCTGCTGCCTCCAAGCTAGGTAAGGGGTTTATATGGAGCACCTTAGCGCGCGGGGAGGGGACCGTTTCCGACCCAAGTCAAATAGACTTACGCGCCCAACTTCCTATGGAACTTCGGACGGCGTTTCCCCTCCATCTCGCTTTAGGGCATAAAGGCGGGAAGCTAGCTCTGGTCACGGATCGCTTTAAGGAGATGCGTGAGACCGCCTATCGAAAAGGGCTAAAGCAGCAGCATTTGGTAAGCATCTACCCCGAGCTTCAGAAGGGACTTACCAAGGATTTATCCCATCCAGACGAGATGGTGAGACTGGCAGCAGCCAGCACCCTCTTGATGTCCCTAACCGGAATAAGGCCCTCCGATGTAGGCAGTACGAAGCCCCTCAAAGTAGAGGATAAGCGCTTATTAAAACCCGGAGTAACTGTAATTTACGAACGGGTTCCTGATGGAGAGGACAAGGTTTCCCGTAAATCCGGGGTGGTCGAGAAGGTAACTGGAGATACCGCGCGGGTTAAGTTTGGGGGGCAGACCCTTGAGATTCCGTGGAAGAATCTAAAGATGGAACAACCCATTTACGGAGCGGTTAATCTGCTTCCAGAACACCTAAAGTTTTCCAAGGACGCCAACGAAAACGGGCTTCCTGACACCGTTAGGTTCACCTTCCCAGGGAAGCACGGGGTGGAGAACTTGGCCGAGGCTCGTAACGCTAAGCTGATGGGGGAGCTAGTAAAGCTCCACAAGTTGGCTTCCAAGCGAAAGACTCAGCTTTTCTCTACACTAGATGGGGTTGCACTCCACAAGCGCCCGCCTAAAAAGACAAAGCAGCGAGACTTCCCTCTCACTCTGGACACCTACCTCTCTAAGCGTTTTCCAGGGGTAAGCTCCACAGACTTCCGAAAGCTGCGAGCTACTGAAGAGGTGTATAAAAATCTGCTTGATGAGCAGAAGAAGCTCTACAAAGCGATCCGAAAAGACAAAAACATGCCCGCATCACGCATTGAAGACAGCGTGATAAAGGCCGTGAACTCCGCGCTTAAAAAGGGACAAACCGCGTTAAGTCACGAGGGCGAGGAGACCACCATCAATAGCTACATCAACCCAAGGGTGATGTTGCGCTTTTTGACTGAGGGAGGGTTTAGCGACAAATCGCTGCGAGATCTTCTTCTCAAGAAGCGCCCTATGGTGATGGACTATGACACTGAGAAATTCCGCGAAAAGGCATTAAAATGAAGGTTACATCTTTGCCTCAGCCGCCCATGATAGCCCCATCGCCCGAAGACGCCTTTGAAGAAACGCTCAAGACCAGTCTGTGGACCGCTTCTAAATATGTGAAGCGCATGAGGCGCGCGATGGGTTACAAAGAGCAAGAAGATTTGCTAGAAAGTCTTACAGGTCTCCTAGAAGCCACTGTGGAGATGTGCGAGTCCAGGCTCCTCCTTCTGGGGCGAATTCGGAGGTTGAAAGACCTACAGCCGGATAAAGGCCCAGACCCAACCCTGATATAGAAATGGCTAAGAAAGAAAGTGGGCGCGGAAGTTATCCCTGGTCTGAGTGTATTTCGGATCAAACTAAGCGCTATAACGCAAAGGCTGCTCCCAGGATATGTGGGAAAATTCGTTCCGCCAGCATCGCGAAGCACGGGATGGGCGGGACGATGGCTGGCTGTGGGTGCGGCCCAAGTTGCGGCTGCGCTAGTTGCAAGTCTCACCACCACGGACCTAATCGGGGCATGGGTCAAACCATCGCTCTTGTTGACCGCACTACCTCCCAGGACAAGGCTGTATGGGGGATTTTGCTCTTTGGGTTGGGGATGTGGTGGCTCTTCAGAGGTGCGGAGTTTAAGAAATGAAACGGGAAAAAACACGACCTCATCTTATTGGCGTAGGTTTTCCAGCCGATCCGCCAGGCCCCCCAGAAGTTCTACGTGTAGTAAGGTATAATGGGCCGGCGCGTTTCAGACCCGGAGGACGATCGAGTAGGGGAGGGGGCGTAAATCATTATACCGTATGGATAAGGTGGCTCTCGCAAGATTTTGTTGTGGGGGTAGATGCGCCGTTCGGTATTGGGCCTATAAATGTTTTGACGCTCAATGGAGAGGCTTACTGCCGTGATACCATGCTTTCAGCGCGTGGCCCCAGCCCCCCACGGAGGTGTACGCTGGAGGCTCTCTGGGCCATGAGCGGGATTAGCCTTACTACTGCGTGGCGCGCTCTCCACGACGCCTACGGGAGGGGGGTGAGAGGGTCTCCTAGAGGATATGTGCCGGCTCCGGGGAGTGGGGAACGCGGTAGGTATGGTGGAGCCTACGGCCCCATCGGTCACACTGGCGAATGGCGATCAGTGGAAGGTATGGGTACCACCATCGACGAGGCATTGCAGCGACAAACCCCCCAGGAGGTGATAAGACGCGGAAGCATGGTGGGAGCGGGTCTAGCGGGGGCTGGAGTATTTATAACAATCGTTGCCCCCACAGCATTGTTTCTGTGGCTAATTATGCGAAATAAGAAATGATTAAGCAGTGGGCCGATAGCTTTAATTCCGGGTCTCCTGAAGCAGTAGCAGGGCTATATGGGGTTGCCGGGGTGCTGGTTCCCACCTTGGATTCAGACGTCTTAGCTAGCCCAGAATCCATCCTTTCCTACATGAAGAATCTAGTAGGGGAGCAGCAGGCTACGGTGGAGATGAGGGACTACCTAAGCGAAGAGCACTTGGGGTCACTCATTGAGAACGGATTTTACGTGTTCAGCCTTCCTGAAGGACGCCCAATAGAGGCTCGATTCACGATGATCTCACAGGGCGGAAAGGTGATCGCCCACCACTCCTCACTCGTTCCCTAGCCCGCCCCGCTTCTGCTCAGAGCCTGCCAACAATCCGCCCGCGCTTAATTAACAAAGCCCCGATCCAAATGGACCGGGGCTTTGTCTTTCAACCCATATAACCACTCGGGAGAACCACCAACCGAGTTACCTAACACTTGGTAGTACCACCAACCAAGTGAGCGTAATTTAGACCGTATTCCCTATAATGTCAACCTGGGGGGTTTGGGCCTTTTTGACCTAATGCAAAAATGCGCTCGCGCCCCATCTCTTCTATTTCCTGGGCACTACCTGGGTCACAAACCTCGGCATCCTCCTTTTTTCATCAAATACGATCAGGCACGAGGGGGCTGGCGCACCCGCCTTGGCTCCTGCGAATGTAATCCTGCCTGGAATAAGTCTAATCTCTGCGGCTCTCATAACCCATCGGTGCCACCACTTTGTGTCTGTGCGGCAGAACGTGAGGCATACAACCGCTGGGCCTTTCTGGCTTTCCCGGTACGCCTTCTCCATCCACTTGCCGATATCTCTTCCGTATGGGGGGTTCAGCCAGATTCCCGCCTCGTCTGGGTTACACCCCATCTCCGTAAGGGTGTCGCTCCACGACAGACTAAGAGCGTCCTGCTCCTGCGACAGATACACAGGACACTTCGCGTTGTGTGGGGAAGCCGCTGCGTCTAGCTCAAAGTTGAACTCCGCGTCTAGCTCCTCAAACAAGGCCCATGGAGTTGCCCAATCCTGCTTCTCGGACGAAAACAACTGGTCCTGATTCCAGCTACCTCCCTTATCGTTCATTTTTCGGGTCCAAGGGTAATTGTGTCTGCGAAGAGGGGGGCGGGCGTAGAGCGGTGAAGAGGGCCTGGACCGCTATTGGACTTATCTGGCTTAGGGGAGCGATAAGCGCCGCCTCTAGGTTGGCTTGAGGGTCAAGGGAAGGGGTGGTGTCGCTTGTGAGCGCCGCTTCCCACTCTCGGCGTGACTCAGCGATTGCGTGAGCGATTTCTACAGCCGCTTCTTCGATGACCACTTTTTTACTTCTGCTCATTTCTTTAGTTTCTTCTAGGGATGGTGACGGTGAGCCTGAAGCGTACTCCTTCAACCTCAACGTCTACCGAGTTAGGGGAGTTGTCTGGCTCGTGGACGGAACACTGTGCGGATAGGAGAGAGGCAGTGAGCCACTCAACGAAGGTTCGCTTGGTCGGCTTGGTGGCTAGACGTTCTCCGCACTCTAAAGCCACCTTTTCCGGCAGGCTCAGCGTGTCGAGAAGCGGGGAGTCGGTTTCTCTTCCCCCTTCTAAGCCCTTCTCTTCTACATCTACGTAGTCGGGAGAGGGGAGGTTCCGGTCTTCTGCGTATTCTCTGGAGTCGATTATGGCGCGGGCTGCTCTGCGCCTTTTAAGGATGGCTTCGATTTCGTTCTTGCTCCATCCCATCATCCAGAGAGGCTTATTGCCGTTCGTGTTATTTATAGTCATTTGGTGGTTCCTTGGTGGTAGGGTGATATAGAACTTAGTGCGCTTAGGTGTAAATGTCAACCAGGTTCTAAAAGTAGCGCAATCAGGAATATCCCAACTTTGGCTTGACTTGGCGATTTTCGACCCCATAATATACAGCGTTGCCTAACGGTGGATGCCCGAAACCACTGAACATGAGCGTAAGTTATTGATTTTATTAAGGTTTTATACGTTACTCTTCCCGCACCCCGCGCCCCAAAGCGCAGGTAAGTTACCGTATATTATGCGCTTTCGTCTTTTCGGGAGCCGTGCATCCGTTGCACTTTCCCTAAGTGTTATGGTGCGTGGATGACGAGCCGCACCATTCTTCCCATGAGCTTGCAGCGCTCTCGCAACATGCGCCGCTCGCTCTTGGCTAAACGTGTCCGATGGAAAGGGGGCGAGTACGTTGTTATAGATGTCAGATGCGCGGGCATCACGACGGTGGCGTACTTGGTCTCTCCTTCGGACCTCTACACTGACTTTACACAGTGCGCGTTCGTACCAATTACCGACCTAACATTCCCCGAGGAAGCGAATGATTGAAGTAACCGTATATGGAGATGCGGAAGCGATAAGAGTTTCTCAAGCAGCGCAAGCATCTATCTTGGCTAGGCAGATAATGGCGTTGGAGACAGGTCTCCATGAGTTATGTCCGATCCCCCTCTCCACGCAGTTGAGTTACTGCGTTACCCCTCCTGCCTTTGCGGGAATTGAGGAGGCTGTTTCCTCGGTCGGCCCCTCGGCTACGGTGCCTGGAGAGTGGTTAATGCACAGCGGGTTTCTGTTAGCGGAGGTGGTTATCCACGCCGATAACGCCGAGCGAGTGGTAGCTACGATAGAAGAAGATCAAGATAACGACGGTTCCCTCCGAAGCTACGCTGGGTGGACGCGAGATGACGATCTGGTCCAGCGTCTTCTAACTCTCATCACCCGCATACTGCACATAAGCGGCTATTACGCTTTGAGCAAAGTGCGCGAAGCGATATCGGAGGGTGGGTTTCCGATGACCGACGACTCTAGTGGGTCTACTTCGCGAACCACATCCACTTAGCGCGGGAGCAGCTACTCCCCCAGCGGGGATTCGACGTCATACTGAATCCCGATAGCCGGGGGTTCAGGGATAGCGTCCCCATCTTTTACGCTTATGATTACCTGCACGATCCACATTAGGTAGCTTACTGCGATCCCAACGAGGACCAGCGACATCTGGTTACGTGCCCAGAAGGAGCCGTGCTTGGTAGAACCCTTTTCTCCTCCCGGCTGCGCTTCTAGGGCACGTAGGCGGGCTTCGCGATCTGCCCCCGCGTCTTCACATACCTTTAGGCGTCGGTTTATTCCGCGCTGAGCTTCGGAGAGAGTAGCTACGTCTATGAGCGCGGTTACGAGTGCCCCTTGACTGTCGAACCCAGATTCCGGCATTTGTCATGTTCCGATAGCGCCTTATAGACCTTTTATCGCCCGCTTCAAAAAACAGACTCTAGGTCCGCGCCTCTTAGATCCGCGCCTCTTAGATCCGCGTATTTGAGTGCCGCGTATTTGAGGTCCGCGTTTACTAGGTCCGCGTGTTGGAGGTTCGCGCTTTCTAGGCTCGCGCCCATGAGCTTCGCGTCAGTGAGGAACGCGCCTATTAGGTTCGCATGGGTGAGGACCGCGTCAGCTAGGAACGCTCCGCTCAAATCCAACCGCCTTCCCCTACTTCTTTTATGATGTGCACTGTCGAACCACTTCTCGTGCGCGTCCAGCACGAGTTCCAGGGCTGCGTTGTAGTCTCTCATTGTTAGTTTTCGGGCGGTCATATCTTTCCTAGTTATTGCCGAACCTGGATTCAGGCATTTGTCATGTTCCGATAGCGACTTAGAGACCTTTTACAGACTTGAGGTTCGCGCGTGTTAGATCCGCGCCTCTTAGATCCGCGCCTGTTAGGTCCGCTCGCTTGAGGTTCACGTTTTCAAGCCATGCGTCCTGAAGGCTAGAGTCTTCTAGGAGCACGAAAGCGAGCCTAGCGCCTCTGAGGGTCGCATCAGTGAGGTCCGCGCCGTCGAGGTCCGCCTGTCGGAGGCTAGCGCCTGGCATGTCCGCGTCTCTTAGGTCCGCCTCTTCGAGGTTAGCGTGTCGGAAGTTAGCGCGGACTAGGTTCTCTCCGCTCAAATTCAACTGCCTTCCCTTCCTTTTTTTATGCTTTAAACTTTTCACCCACTCCTCGTGCGCGTCCAGCACGAGTTCCCTGGCTGCGTTGTAGTCTTTCATTGTCAGCTTTTCCCACTTTCTTCGGTCGCTCATATCTTTCCTAGTTATTGCCGAACCTGGATTCAGGCATTTGTCATGTTCCGATAGCGACTTAGAGACCTTTTACATTCTTGAGGTTCGCGCGTGTTAGGTCCGCGTTTTCGAGGTCCGCGCTGTGGAGGTCCGCGCCTCTGAGGTTCGCGCGTGCTAGATCCGCGTATGCTAGGCTCGCGTCTTGGAGGGACGCGCCTCGGAGGTGCGCGTCTTGGAGGTTCGCGAGGGTGAGCATCGCGCCTTTGAGGTTCGCGTTTATGAGGCGCGCGCCGCTGAGGTTCGCTTTCCACAGGTCCGCGTTTCCGAGGTTCGCGTGTTGGAGTTCCGCGCCTTGGATGTCCGCGCGCATGAGGGCCGCGTCTCTGAGGTCCGCTCCCACCAGGACCGCGCCGTTGAGCATCGCGCCTACTAGGTCCGCGCCTCCGAGGTCCGCGTCGTCTAGGTTCGCGAGGGTGAGCATCGCGCCTTTGAGATTCGCGCCTTGGAGGTTCGCGTATTGGAGGTCCGCGTCGCTCAAATCCAACTGCCTTCCCCTAATTCTTTTATGCTTTAAACTTTTCACCCACTTCTCGTGCGCGTCCAGCACGAGTTCCAGGGCTGCGTCGTAGTCTCTCATTGTTAGCTTTCGGGCGGTCATCTCTTTCCTCGTTATGTTCCGATAGCGCCTTAGAGACCTAAGTCACTGATGTTCGTGCCTTCAAGGTTTACCCTTTCAAGGTTCGCGTGCGCTAGGTCCGCCTCTTTGAGGTCCGCGCTTCGGAGGCTCGCGTCTTGTAGGTTTGAGTCAGAGAGGTTCGCGTGTGCTAGGTTCGCGCCTTCTAGGTTCGCGCCTTCTAGGTTCGCGTGTGCTAGGTTCGCGTCTTCTAGGAGCGCGTCTTGGAGGTTCGCGACACAGAGGAACGTGGTGCTGAGGTTCGCGTGCGCTAGGTCCGCCTCTTTGAGGTTCGCGCTTCGGAGGCTCGCGTCTTGTAGGTTTGAGTCAGAGAGGTCCGCGTGTGCTAGGTTCGCGTTTTTGAGATTCGCGCCTTCTAGGTTCGCGTGTGCTAGGTTCGCGTCTTCTAGGAGCGCGTCTATTAGGATCGCGCCTGCGAGGTCCACGTTGCTGAGGTCCGCGCCTACTAGGTCCGCGCGCCAGAGCCTCGCCTCCTTGAGGTTCGCTTCGACTAGGTTCGCTCCGCTCAAATCCAACTGCCTTCCCTTCCTTTTTTTATGATGTCGAGTTTCCGCCCACCTCGCGTGCTCGTTCAGCACGAGTTCCAGGGCTGCCTTGTATTCTTTCGCTGTTGGCTTTCGGGTGGTCATCTCTTTCCTCGTTATGTTCCGATAGCGAAGACTTCTAGGGTTGGAAGATAACGCTTTCTGGAAATCTCAAGTTGGGTAAGCAACTTGTCAAATATCGGGTCTGAGCTCACTTCATATACCCAACAGAATTGGGACTCGTCGCATGAAGAGCACTCCCAGAATAGCCACCTATACACGGAAGGACTCATGTGACGCTCTTTTTTGAAGCGGGCGATCACGTAGCACTCATTATGGGAGGCGCTTTTTTCTAATTTGCTTTTATGTATAGCGTCCAAAGTGGGCGCTACGTCGTCTTTATGAAGCAACGACGTCCATTTCTGCCCGTCCAAGTCTCCGGTTCCTAAGATGGCACCTAGTCCTCCGTCTTCCACTATGTCTTCCCCACGAAAACAAACATGGATACGGGGCAGGATATGAGACCGAGCGGAGACGGCTTTGTTCAGGGCAGTGATAAAAACGCGCGAGCAGTCGACTTCTAGGGATAGCGCATTCACGGAACCTCCTCGTGCTCTACTTCTTCGGGCACATCTCCGATTTCGAGCGCTGGTAAAATCCAAGGCCCAAGACGCGGAGACACCACGAGGCGGGAGCTAGTCTCGTTTTCTTCAATAGCGCTATAGGCGTCAACCTCTAGCTGGAAAGTCCCGATTATGGGGTACGAGAGGGAGGCCCCGGTGTTGACGCTGATTCCAGCAGTCACGACAGCGTCGGAGCAGACCAGTTCATCAACCGGCCCCGCACATTCTTGTGCGTAGATAATATCTCCTTGCAAATCGCTCACGATCACCCAAGCGCTCCCCTCGATGAGATCGGGGTCGATGACTAAGGGAGAAGAGGAGCATCCTACGCACGCTAGGGTTACTAACGCTACACCGCAGTATCGCTTCATGGGGTTGCTCCGGTCTCTCGGGTTAAGATGGTGTGGACGGTGCTGGCGTACCAGCGTGCGCCCCCTTGCTTCGTTGGGACTTCAGCTTCGTTTAAGGCGGCGGCAATCTTAGCATAGCTCCACCCCTTGCTTCTGGCAGCAGCGATGCGCTTTAGGACGATTTGCTCGTCGCTCTCCACGGAAACTTTTCCCGCGTCGTTGACATGACCAAAGCGGGGAACAGCGTAAGAGCGACCGTGTTTGCGTCGGGAGGCTTTATTTTCCCGAATGCGCTCTCCGATTTTCATTCGCTCCATTTCTGCAAAAGCCGCTTGCATGGTGAAGACGAACTTTCCAAGGGGAGAGGTGCTATCGAAGCTCTGCCCCCCGAAATCAACGAAGTGAACCGCAATCCCCCCTTTGTCGAACGCTTCTATGGTCTTTAGGGCGTCCAGGGTGTCGCGGAAAACTCGGTCTAAGCGCAGAGCTACGAAGGCTTTGGCTTCACCGCTTCTTAGCTTTTCCACAACGTAGCGCCCCTGCGGGCGCTCTATGAGGGGCTTTCCTGCGGAAACCCCGTCTTCGATGACTACTTCAGTCAGATTCAACCCAGCGCTAGGCGCGTATAGGCGAATTCGTTCTTCCTGCATTGTGAGACTTTGGGAGCCGGTCTCTAGCTCCGGTCGTGACACACGGCAGTAGCCAATAGCAGGGACCACTTTACCCTCGCATAGAGGGGAGGACCAGAAGAGGGAATTCGAGGGTTCCAGACAATTCCAGTGCGCTAACCGCGAATCTATCCATAGTATCCGTTCGCGTAAGCGCAGATGCGACTCCACGAGGCGTCACATTGGACACATTCCCATTTTGCGGGTTTACCCCCGAAATCTGCTTGGCGAGGTTGCCGAGGCCCGCGTTGGCAAGGATATAATAGAGCGCATACTGTGCTCGCGTGGTGCAGGGGCCGCGTAGACCGTCTACAGCGAGCATTCCCACTTGTTGTGCAACTTGATTAGTAGTCGCAAAGCGCGCGACGGCGCTCGGAACTCCGCTCAACCCAAGCCTCCCTAATTGGGGGAAACTTCCTGGTCCGATACTTACCCGCTCACCAGGGACGGACCCAAAACACCCATCTCCCAGGTAAATTTGAAAAGTTCGGGTAAGCGCATGCACGAGATCGTTAACCGGGGTTAAACACACCCCAGCACCTTGAGTACGGGCGGCGATCCGAATGGCTGACTCCTTAATCTCAAATGCCGTGCTCAGGGCGGCGTTTTGAGAGCGGTACTCAGAGAAGATGAGGTTAGCTTCGCTTTGGAAGGCACTTACATCTGAGATTCGCGGAAGGTCTGAAGGGTAGATCTGAACGAAGGCGGGCTCGGTTTGGAGCATCTCTTCAAAAACGTCCAGCCGACGTTGGAGATCGCGCCCCAGGTTGATGTCCTTGAGCGGGCTGATTCCCCGGCGCTCGCAGTCGAGGTACGCCTGTACCGCTAATTCGCTATCAATGGAGTTAATTCCGGGTGCAGCCGAGGGTTGCGCTACAGCACCTCCCCCATTTCCACCGGGAACTGCACCGGGGGCAGCTGGTGCCGCCCCATTCCCGTAATACTCGTCCGGTAGTGGTGGAAGGTACTCATCCCCCTCTGAGGCTTCGGATCTCTTTGACGCTAAGAGGGCAATCGCCCCTGCACCTAGAACCGCTGCCAAAATTCCTGCTTCTTTCATGTTATATTTCCACCAAACAGGGAACGCGAATCAAATCCAACGAGATCTCGCATAAGCGAGTTCTCGGTGGAAGAAAGGGGGGCGATTTCTTCTAAGCGGTCTAGCAGATTCTGCTCTTCGATGCTTGCCTGAGTAGAAGACAGTTCCGCCTCCGAAACTAGCGCAGCTTGTGTGGTAAGCCGCACTTCGCTTGGTGCAGGGCTGCGCGCTGGGCTTGCTTCTACCCTTCCCATTACGATGCCCCGTGCCAGAACCGCAGGGGTTGATATCGGGATAAGCCCCTCTTGGCGATTAAGGACCGAAAGCGCATCCTTTGCCTGCCGGGTGATCATAATAAGGAACCCGGCGATCTCTGAATTAGGAAGAGCCCCAGCCCGACTTAGCGCATTTTCACCGGGCGCTGAGTACACGAACTCGCTCGCGATAGGGACGAAAGACGCCTGTGCCGCTTCCAGTATATCCGCGATGGTCACTAGCGCATTATAACTATCCGCCCAGGTGCGAATCATGTCGTTCCGCGAGGCTGCAAGAGCCTGTGCAGCGCGTTCGCTTTCGCGTGCGGCGGCTCGTGCGGCTGCTCTAGCGGCATCGGCCTGAGCGGGGGTGGTGGTAGCGACAGGCTTGGAAGGGGACTGCGCTACTCGACGGTTTTGAGCACGCTTATCCGACCCCTTTTTGGCAGAACTTCCTCCACCCAACGTGGCGGCACCAGCAAGCGCAAGGATACCTATAACGACGGGGGTTTCCATTTTCTATTTAGTGCAGGAGCGAAGGGCTCTGGGCGCAGCGTACTTCTGAGAGGTCGCATAGTCCACGATTTTAGGCCAAAATAAAACCCCCCGCGCGAGGCGGGGGGTTCAGGAATACGCGACGTAGAGCTTATTCGGCTTGCTGCGGGGCTTGCATGATAACCATAGGGCTAGCCCAGGGGCATGCAGGACACCCCATGTAGGAGCCTTGGTGGGAATCTCCCATCACGAGGCTCACCAGTGGTCCGGTCGGGGTGACGGTGATATCCATCACTTCTTCGCAACCACAATTCGGGCACGCAACACCCTCAGTCGCGGTCGCTTTGGGGATTCCGTCGACTCCCGATTCAGGGAGCCCGTAGTTTCGTAGACCTTCACTTCTCATCTGTTACCTCCACTTCCTCCGTACAGGACTCCAAAGCCGTCATCCCGTTGTCCATGAGGACAACCACGGGTTCTGGCGCGTCACTAAGTTTGCACATCCAAACCCCCCTCCATTCGTGATCATTGTGGAGCATCTTGAACATCAGAAGGTGCAACCCGTCTGGGTCTAACGACCCCAATAGCTTGGGGTTCGGTCCTTGGTTTCTCACCAAACTGTCGTGGGCTAATTTTAAGAATCCTGGTGTGTCTGTGTAGGTATAGGTTTGGGACATGTGGTTCTCCGTGGTTTTCCGAAAATCGGTGGTTTGGGTTAGCTAGGCGTCTTCGTTGTTACAGAACCTTTCCCATGCGAGGTCCTTGGAGTGGCTAATCAACTGAAGCTCGGTTTCGTACACGTCATCGTCGAAGATCTCCTCACCACAACAGCACCGGCAGCAGCGATCTGACGTGAGAATCCACGCCCCTCCGTCTCGTCGGGTGCAGGGGGCCGAACCCCGCCTTTTCACCTCGTCCTCGAATAGACGGACGAACTTCTCACAGTCCGCGTCGGTCGCCTCTGGTCCGAGGTGCTCGTCTGTGAGCCTATGGTGCGATGCAATCGCCATTCTCTGTCTCCGTGGTTTTCCGAAAATCGGTGGTTTGGGTTAGCTAGCAGCACTCTGCCACGTAACATGGCCGGTTAAAGGCCACTTCGTATTCTAGGGCGTACCTCTCGGCCTCATCGCGATTGTCGCACTCGTCTATGACTTCGTGGTTGTCTTCAGAAAATACAGCGATAATTTTATATCGATACATGGTGGTTCTCCGTGGTTTGCCGAAAATCGGCGGTTTGGGTTAGCTCAAGCTGAGTCGCACATTCTCCATGATGCTTTCCAGGGTTGGTGGTATTGGCGGGGGAGGCTCGCACCAGTCGGGCAGTTCTATTTCGAGATCTCGCAAGACCCACTTGAAATCCTCTAGCTCAACAATCGTAAGGCCCACCGTGTGAGCCTTGAAGATCGTGTTAGGGTTATCAAAGGGGTCCACCCCCAATCTCTCTAACGTGGATTCCGGGGTGTAGGCGTCCACCAATGTGACCCACTTCTTGAAGGCCCGTGTGTAGTTACTGTGAGAACATTTACCTTCCCTGGTGGGGTATAGGACGTTCTCACCCCGAAGGACGAAACGATCGGAATACGGGTCCGCGTCAATAGACTTGCGCCTAGTTTGGGTTTCCTGATCCACTAGCTGAAGAGCCCCCTCCCACCCCGAGATACCTGACCTTTCGGGATCGGTGTCTATCCCGTGAAGCATCCACCCTTTAGCTTCCACTTCGGGTCGACCAGGATACCAGAGCAATACGCGAGATGGACGCCACTCCTCTCGCCCGCTCACCAACCCACCTTACGGTCGAAGGCTTTCGCCACATGCTTGGCGATAGACGGGTCGGTTGAACTAAGCTCAGGAACCATGTGGTACAACTCGTGCTCGGAGGTCCAGAAAGCCTGATCCGTCCCACCATACCCATATGAGCCGATGTGTATCACCACTACATCCCCCTGGTCGTTGACCCTCTCCCAGAGTTCGCGATCCACGTAGTCACATGCGTCCGTGATCAACAGGAGGTCTCCCCCGCCGTCCTCAAGGAAAGTCCCCAGCAAGGCGTTGATGCTCGTTCCCCCGCTAGGATTCCAGTCCAGCAGAGCTTGGGCGTTCTTGATGAGATCGTCCGTGATATCCAGCGGGTGAGGCCACCCATCGAACACATATCCTCGGCACGTTCTCCCTTCGTTATGGGCCACGGCTAGAGCGGCACACCCGATAGCCGAAGCAATCTCGAATGTGCTCCCACTCATCGACCCAGACTTGTCCACGGCAATCGTGAAGTCGCCATCCTTTCCAGGGATGCCGTCTACCCGAAGTTCTCCGTGAAGCTCTCCGTCGAAGAAGTCCAAGACGGCTTGGCATCTCACGTTAGGATTCGGGTTCCCCAGGAGCATAAGCTCTTCCGAGAGAAGATCTTCAAGCTCCGTCACCTTCTTGATTCCCTCGACACGTTCCCCGTCCTGTTGGCATTCTTGCGAATTCGAGATGATCCCCGTGTAGAACGATCCCAACATTTCGAGAACGTGAGCCGGTAGAGCCTTCCTCATCGCCTTTAGGATCGTCACCACTTCCTCGCACGCCATCTGAGACGCGGCGTTGTCCAGACTGTTCCCTTTCCCGAACATCCTGAGAATTTTGTCGTCTTTCTCGGCTTGTCCCGCCGCTTCAGTGACCTTTTCCGAGATTCTCTCCTTCAGGCTCTCAAGTTGCTGGTCGGTCAGGTGATCGAAGAGGCCAGGATCTCCCCCCTCACCGTCTTCCGGCGTGTCACCGGGAGATCCGCCAGGAGGCTTAGGTGGCGGCGGGGGTGGCGCGTATTGCAAGACTTCCGTGAGGATCTCGCAAATCGTCTGGGCGCTCTCCACAGCCCGAAGCATGTTGTACTTCCCGGCTTCCTTGAGTCTCTCGTAATCAGGAGCCTCTCGCACTAGGGAATTAACCTCCTCCACGAGTTCCGCGTGCTTTCCGCGTTCCTCGTGTGGGAGATCCCTAGTGTGCGGGTGATAGAAGCTGCTGAGCAGGACTTCACGCATCACCGGACCCATGTTCTTCCCAGACTCACGATTCAGAGCCCGAACCCTCGTGCTCAGGGTGGTCCCCCCGTAGATCTTGAGCATCGAGTGAGCGATAGGCTTCACGTCCATCGCTTGATTCTTGACCAGCCCCGAACCCCGCACCCTCTTTCGCTTGAAATAGGACGTGGCTGGGCTTCGGTAGTTCTCAAAGAAGGGCCGTTGTGTGGTCCTCCCCCACAATGATGAAGACCCGTCCCACAGGGACGTCTGACGGGGGGTTGATTTGTAGATATTGCGATATCGTCCAGAGTAGTTGTTGTTCTTTGGCATTTTACTTCGTGTGGTGGTTGTGGTGGTTGTGGGTTAGGTGGGGCTAGAAGTCGAGATACCCAGGCAACTCAAAGTCGTCTTCGGGAATCACGACATCTACGGGACAGGCTTCCGGCTCAGGCTCGGCTTCCGGCTCAGGCTCGGCTTCCGGCTCAGGAGCCAGATCTGCCAGCATCGTGTCTTCGTCTACGAATTCGGGAATATCCGCCAGAGGTGTCCCAGGCTCCTCGATGGGTATTCGCGGGGCGAGATATCCTTCGCGGCCTTCGGGGCCTTCGTAGCCAATGCCAAGCGAGTTAGCCTCGAATTCCAGCATTGCGGCAGTCACCTCATCATTCGACATTTCCTCATGGAGTTCAAAGGGAGCTTGAGGGGCGGTCCCATTGAGGGGGTCACAGGTAACAAGCGAGTGTTTACCCGACTCAACTTCCGTATCCACTTTCAGCGTCTCGTTCTTAGCCCAAGCCAGGAGACTCAGAAAAGCCCCCTCAGTTTCGGAATCTAGCCCATCACGAGCACTCGCGTAGATTTCCGCGACCCTATCCACGGTAGCATTCAACTCGGAAAGTTGACCTTCGAGTTGCTCACGACGATCGGCACGCCACTTGCGTTGATCCCTCTGCCTCACCCCTTCCCTCGTGTCCTCTACGTGCTTGGTGATCTCCTCCAGGGATTCGTTCACTTCCTTGGCGATCTCTTCGACCACGCTTCCCAGCATCGCCCTAGCTGACGAGAAGGTTGGGGCGACCGGGCTTGTGAAGACCGTGTAGCCGGGGAAGGTTTGCTCCACGGCTGACGCGATATTCGCAAACCTCACCGCTGGGGACTGATCTCCCAGATTTGGGTAGTGAGGCACGAAGTATCGGTTGCTACCGATCTTCTTACCTCCCAGCTTCTTGGCACTCTCACGAACAATCCTCTGCACGTTCGTGTTGGTGTAAGTCTTATCCCCCTCGAATACTCCCCGTTCGATTTGAGTCCTGAAGCACTCTATCACCGTGCTCAACTCGAATGCGTCCACAGTGCCGAAGATTCCAGGGATTTGGCTCTGAGCTAGCACGTCACGGCTCGTTACTGCTCGATTAGCCAATAGCTCATCGTAGGTAATCACCCCGGCGATCACAGCTTTACCCGCTTTCCCGTCACCTGGACGATACGCAAGGACGTCTAGGGACTGCACAAGTTCCCCCCCAGGATGGCGTTGCTTCTTCCCCGGCTTGATCTTGAACTCCCAATCGTTGACTCGCATGATGGAGTTAGACACCGAGAGAAGACACGCCGCGTGCATGGTGAGAGGTCCGGTAGTGGCTATCGCTGGTTCCGGGTTATTCTGAACCCAACAGGCTTCGGGAACGAAGAACCGCTTTCCTGGGCTTACCGGAAACACGTCGATTCCGAGATCGTTGATCCCAATAGGGCGATTGAAGGCAGGAGGAAGTGCTCTAGTGCGTCGAGTGGTGTTTTCTTTTCTAGCCATTTTCTTGTGGTTGTGTGGTGGTGGGTTAGGTCAGGTTTAGATGTCCAGATTGATTTTCTCCGTCTCGCTATTCGCCTGCACGGCTGCCAAGTACAGGGCGATCTCTTCACGCAGATGGTTCTTGGTGACATCGTAAGACGCCCTTGCCGCGTTGTAGCTGTCTGGGTCTTCCGGCTTGGTCTTCATGTCATCCCATGCTCGTGTAAGCTCCTTGATGGGGTCTACACGAGACACGATCTCCTCGTGGGCTCGCTCCATCCCAATATTGAGGTTATCGGGAACCTGGATAAAGGCTCTCATGCCTCTCGCATGATCTTCGAGACCTTGGAAGGCTTCCGCCGCGAATCGATCGGCGTCGTTCCCCAGGGCGTCCACGATCTGCTTCACGGCAGTTCGTTGATCCGGCTCATTCCACAGGGTGATGGGAAGCACAGTCCGAAGGTCGTAGAGACCCACTTGAGAGCTTCCACGAAGAGCCGCCGAAGCATGCAGGATTCTCCTCACGTACTTCTTCTTGCGAGGGTCCAATCCTGTGACCCCTTTGCCCCTCGCCTCGTCCATCGCGTCCAGAAACGTGGCTCGCATAGGGACCGGGAAGTTAATCCCAACACTGTGACGCTTTAGGACTTCAAGCTCTTCCAGGTGAACACGAGGAGCTTCAGGGAGATTACTCACCCCGCCCATGCCCCAATCGTCTTCGTCCCACATTCGGTTTATGAGACTGTGATCGGTGATCTCCTCGACCACCACACGAATCACAAACCTGGACCACAAAGCTGCCATATCCACGGCACCTTTACGTCTACCCCCGAATCCAGCCGGGAGTTCGTTTGAGCTTCCCAGGCTAGTTCGCAAAGGAGATTTGATCATCTTCCCTTGCACTTGATCGGTGTAGAGCCTCTCGTCGGGGTGAGTTATCGAAAGCATGGCGTTCGACGCTCCGTCTGGACCCTTCCAGATCTCGTCTTTCACCGCGATATTTGCTTCGCAGATGGTTCCCGTAGTCTTCCATTTCTCGATGCCTTGCATGAGCAAAGCAGGGTCGCGACCCCCGACGATATCCGAAGCTCGCATAGAGGTCTGGAATTGGGCGATGTAGTTGGTGGACCCGTCGATGCAGCTAACGATGAATTTCTCCACTGCCGATTTCGCTGTTCCGGGGGTTCCCAACAACACCGCGTTCTGACCAGACACCAGAGCTAGCAGGACGCCGCGAATCGCTTCCGACATCTCGTAGTACCGGAACGACGCAGCTTCCCCGATTCCGCGAAGCCGCAAGGCGATCTCGGCTGGGTCTTGTGAGAGGGTGGTGGTGGTGGTGGTTGGTTCTACTGGTGGTGTGCTCATATGAGCCTCCTGGGTTTGTGGGAAAATCCCACGGGTTGAAAAGAGTACCGCTCCGTGCAGGAAGGTCAATTCCTGCACCAAACGAAGGCCAACGCCGGGAGTCGAACCCGGATATTCGCGAGAGACGCCCAGGAGAAGATTTGGTTCATCCCCTATGCGAACATGCCACGTTACGTTGGCACGAGGTCTCTCGGTTACTTGGGTAGCATATCGAGGGTAGGAGCCGGGATTGCCGCGATGGCTGCTTCTTCGGTGTTATACTCGACGCCGTTGACGCGATACCAATCGACCCGATTCTCATCGGGCTGGTCGGGGTCGTTGTGGTGGTGCTGACGGTGTACCGTGTCGTTGATATACAACCGGCAATAGGGGCAGAAAAACTCGATCGTGTTGTTCATGGTCTTCCTCGTGGGTTGGTGGGTCTCTCGGTTACTCGGGTAGCAAGTCGATAGGCTTCACGAGTCTCATCAATTCAGGGGAGTAGCCATACACGACATCTCCGAGAGTGAAGTCCAGCAGATCGCATCCCGCCGCCTTCTTAAAGCGACACGCATCGAAACCGGGGTTTGAATTCGCGAACAGGTCTTCTAGTTCGAGACACAGTTGCATGAATCGGTAGGCTTCACGATGCGTTGCGGTGTGGTCGCTATCTTCGCCTTCCTTCTGGTGGGTGCTCACAATTTCGCGAGCCTGGGTGTTCAAGATATTCGCGATGGCGGTGAAGTGACGTGTTTGAAACATGGTGGTTCTCCTGGGTTTGCCGAAAATCGGCGGGTTGGTTGGTTGGTTACTTCGCGGCCTTCGCGGCCTTCGCGGCCTTCGCGGCCTTCGCGGCCTTATGCGAGGCCATCATGCGAGCCATCGCCGCGCGTTGCTCCTTTCGGCCTTCCGGGGTTGACATTCGGCGGTTCAGTTCGGCTTGGTAAGCGGCTTTGGATTCAGGATTCATCGTGCTCTCCGTTGTGTTGGTGTTGTTGGGGCTCAGATCAATCCAAGCAGCATGGGAACGGACGTCACGGAGCCTCGTGTTCCACATACGGGACAGTCGTTGTCGCGTGCATCGGGCTCATGTCCACCGCTAACCTCTCCACATTTCCCACACATCCCATCGACTACGGAGTCCATAAGCTCGTCGATCGAGTAAGACTCGCCATTCCACGTTAGATTTTCCATTTCGTTCTCCTGGGTTTGCCGAAAATCGGCGGGTTGTTTTCACGAAACGCCAAAACCCCGGTGCCGAAGCACCGGGGTTGTGAACTAGACGCCTTCGAGTTCTACGAACTCGTCGATAGTAGGGGCAGGGGCCGCGTATTGGTTGAAATTCGCCCAAAACGCCTCGATATCGTGAACAGGCCGAAGGGTCGGCCTGTCGAAGATTCGCTCGCTCTCCAGGCCGAGAGCCTTGCCGAGAGTGCAAGCCTGGGCTCTGTCTTGCGCCTCAGTCCAGCCCTGCCCCGCGAATCTGCCTGAACGATCGATCCATGACCATGTGTAAAGTCTCATGTGGTTCTCCTGGGTTTGCCGAAAATCGGCGGGTTGTTTTCACGAAACACGGAAACCCCGGTGCCGAAGCACCGGGGTTGTGAGCTAGCCCATCGCCTGAACGATGGTCGCGACGTTCGCGAGAGTGGGCTCGTAGCCCATGCTTTCGCACAACGCCTTGGCGGCCAAGAAAGCATCCTCAGCCTTCGGCTGAGCCTTCGGCTGAGCGGCTCGCGTCTGCGTGACGGCGGCCTTCGGGGCCTTCGCGGCCTTCGTGCGCGGGACGCACTTCTCGCCCCGCATCACGTAGTTCCTCGGGTTGGGAACCCATATGGGCTTCCCTTCTTCGTCCTTGCCAGGCAGCCACACCTGACCACGATAGGTCAGCCGATCTCCATCCTTGAAAGTCGAGAAGATCACGCTATTCACGACCTTTTCGAGATCCGTGGACTTCCACGCCGCATCGGCTTTGGGCGAAGCCCCAGGCCACGAATACCCGAGATCCTCAGCGCCTTCGTTTGTCGTAACTCGGTCTATGGACGTGATCTCGACGTTCTTCGCCCTTTGGACCGTGACAGTCCCCGTAGGGGACTGGACCTTCACCTTAGCCACCTGATAGGTGCCGAACGCGAGACCCGTGGGTGAGCCTTGGGCTCGCCCAAGACGGAATGCGACCTTGAATTTGTATGTTTTGTTCGCCATGACTTCTCCTGGGGTGTGAGGGGGAATTCCCTCGATTGTTGGAAACATTGTACCAGATCGTAAAATCTGGTCAAATCCTGCACAAAATGGGCTGCCAACGTGACGTGTGCATGAGCACGCATCACGCGGATACCCGCATGTTGCCTGGGTGGATGACGCGGGCTGCCCATGTGGGCAACCCTCATCATCTGGACCCATTATAGCAGACCAGCTAGGACTGTCAAATCCTGCACTATTTACCCCCCTACTTCGTAGGTGGGCAGCCCGCATACCCGCGCGGACGCAGCACATGCGGGCATGGGCGGCCCATGTGGGCTGCCCATTTCCTACTATACCCTCATTATATCAGACTGGTTTGGGCAGTCAAATCCTGCACATGGGCAGCATTGGCGCGCCTTTCCGCCATTTCTGGGCAGCCCAGAAACCCCCTTGGGCAGCCCACCTTTATAGCTGGGCAGCCCAAGCTGCCCAACTATCCCGCTACTCCTAGAGCTAGTTTTACTAAATAGTAAAATTAGGCCCCTGTGGGCGGGCTAGTTGCCTGAGCCGTCGCCTGGAGCCGGGTTGTTCCAATCCACGTCCTCGGATTCTCCAGAACCCTGGGAGGGCTCGCCCGAACCCTCAGCCGAGCCCTCACCAGAGCCCCCAGCGGCTTCTTCAGGTTCCCCTGAACCCTCCGAAGGTGTCGCTGAGCCCTCAGACACCACTTCGACTGCTACGGTGGCGTCCAGATCGACCTGCGGACAACCATTGGGGCCGAACGTGAGCCCCACGGTAAGTCCGATGGCTCCCACGAGTCCCCATAACGAAGGGCTTCGCCAAGCGAGGTTGAAAGAGGACGGCTTGGGAAGAGCAGGCCCACTAGATGCGCTAGGTGGATTAGCTGTCTCTGCGCTTTCGTCGGTAGTCGTCATTTGCGATTCCTGTATAGCGTAAAGAAGATGACAGTACCCACCACACCTGCAATCGCCAATTCGGTTAGCCCCCACGAGGGTGTCTTTACGATAATATGATTTTCCGGTTGGATCGCCTGAAACTGTCGGATCGCTCTTTCAGGCATCGCCTCATACATGTCGGCTACCGCCTGTGCGCCAATACAGAGCGGAGCTTCGTACACCGTACTAAAGGACGTGTCCTCAAGCTGATAGACGACGTTGTAGGTGCAGATGGCCCCTTCCCGGCTTATGAGATCAACAGAGTGAACTCTCATCAGTTCGGGAAGTCGTTAACGGCCACGACCGGAAGCACAAAGCGATAGCGCAGGTTGTATGCGATGGCTGCTGAAGTGTTCACTACCGAGATGGCTGTTGTCCCGTCTGCTGACAATTTAGGGAATGGAAAGGTGGTGATGTTGAGCGCGTTATCGCTCGCAAAGATGGCTGCATCGGGCAGAATGGTTGACGCCCCTCCTATAAGTATCGCTATTTGAATCTTGTCCCCTGGAACCGTAGAAGCGTTGTAGAGGATGTAAGCCCCTTCCGTATCAGCTGGGTTCAGCGCTGCGGTGATCGATGCGCTTAGGTAGTAATAGGGCGACCCCAATAGCTGCGTGGCATTAGGGAGGATCAAAGGCTGGGTTGCACCAGCCGCCACCACTATAGGCGTAGCAAAAGTGTTGCCCACTGCCTCAGTATTTAGGAACTCATACGGAGCAAGCCCCCACTCCTGTTGAGCGGTCAGACTCAGCCTCTCACCATTCCTGTTGGTGGGAATCTGAGGTATCCCGTATGAGTAGACCAGCGTGGCGTTAATAGCCGCGTCATTATTCGTGATGACGATCTGCTGAACGGTCGCCGGAATCCGAAACTGAATTATCCCTGGAGGGTAGGGGATACTAAATTCGTCTGCGGTTATCGGCACAGGAGCAAGTCGTTCTGCTCCGTCAATGGAAACCGTGACCGGAGGGTCTGCCGTTTGCCCTGCTCCACCTGCGTCAAAGCACGAGATGTAAAGGTGGTAGTAGGGGGAGCGGTTCAGATCTGCGGCGGTCGGCAAATTACCATTACCGACCGGAACCGACCCTGCGGAAGTAAGCGTAAGCGTTCCACCTGCCGCCGCCAGAACCACGGCTGCTGGGAGAGGGGAAAAACGCCTAACAGGAGCCTCGTACCACTCCTCAAGATTTAGTAGTGACAGACGATCAGGCATGTGATTTACTCCACAGTAAAGGTTCCAAGGAGATTATGAACAACTCTATCATGCAAACACTTCTGCGAGGGGTAGCTTCCTACCAAAACCTCCTCGGAGAAACGCCGTCTGTCCGAGTTCTTGAGAAAATCGCCCGACATAAGGGGGTTAAACTCTCTCAAATGACTGTTCACAATTATCTGGTGAAGATGGAAAAGCGGGGTTGGATCGTGCGAAACGAAGTGCCTCTGGGAGATTTAGACCGCCGCATTCCTAGAGCCCCTAGAGCCATCGAGATTACCGAAAACGGGTGGAAAGTACTAGCCATGCTTTCCGAGAAAGCCGGGTGATTTACGCTTTGGTAAAGGCTATCTGATCCGACTAATGAGATAGATGGCCCCAAGGGCAGCTACCGCACCAAAACCAAACCCAACCGTGAACTGCTCACGCTGGCTTTGGCGGGTGATGCGCTCTAGTTCGGCGCGATGAGCGGAGTCTAACGCGGGCCACCATTCCACCATGGTGGGGTCGCCAGAGGGGAGTTGGGGGTAATGCTGCTGCACCACTTCACGCAGCGTTCCCGTGTCTTCTGGATTAGCCAGAAGCTCCTGGTAGTACATCGGGCCAGCGAAGGGCAAAAACATTACTGATTAAGCATAAAGAGCGCCCCAACAGCCAAAGCGCCAAAAAGGAGCCCGTTTCCACCGTTTTCGTCCTCTGTAGCGACTGAAACACCGAAATCCGGGTCCGAAAACGTAGCTTCTTCACCCAAAAACCACGATGCAGCGTCGGCGGGGATGGTGCAACTGTCTGCGGTAACGCCAATTCCGGGTGTTTGTACCAAGTTACGCAACCAAAGAGCGACAGGTTGGTCGCTAGTCGGCACTTCAAACGACGCTTCGTAGTACGCTCGCGCACTGTTGATCACATCGGAGGCGTTTGGGGTATAGCTAAACCTATCAGCGGCACTCGGAGCGAAGGCGTAGAGCCAACACCCGCTATTAGAGAACTCGATTAGCGCAATCGCGAACGTCCCGTCGTGGAATAGCTGGATGTCTCGGACGCTCACCTCCTCCGGGGTGTCGCGTACATCGCTTGCGCTCACATGAACGCTAGTAGGACCAACGGAAGTGGGACCACTAGCGTCCCGTGTTGAGGTTCCTCCTGCGCTAAGGCTGTATCTACCTTCGTCCGTAGAGAAACCGGGGTCCGCTGTGGACACGTCGCTAATACTACCGGAGCCAAGGGAGATACCCGTTCCCGCATACTCGCTTCTAGGGACAGGCTTGGTAGGAGGAGTGTAGGGGGGAGGAGATAAGGTAGGGACGGAGCTAGGCCGAACCCAGCCTCGCCCCGCAGGGTACTCTTCCCGCACCCCGCGCCCCAAAGCGCTCGGGGGAGCAGCGTCCCCTAGGCGAAAGAAAGGATCGTCGCTGGAAGGGGAGTCGGCTAAAGCGGCAGCGGCGCGCTGAAGCCCTCCACCACTCAGCGCGGCAGCGGCGCGAGCCGCCTCGTGTACGCCGCGACCGGGAATGCGTCTAATGTCGAACCCTGCGTCCCCGCTGGATTCCTCTACCGCAATACACACCCCAGCAGCGTTACGTGCATACCCAGGGGGGCACCCGGTATCAGCGAATGGAATTATCGGTCTACTCGGCATGGTCTATCTCCTTATGCGCGTCTGCGCTGAAGAACACTATGAAGATCGAATAAGCTAGCTCCAAGCCCAACAGCAGAAGTCAACGCATACGCCATGGGTAGCACAATACCACTAGGGTTGGCTACGCGCGAAGGCCCATCCGAACACTCTTCCTCTACATCGACGCTACGCTCGAACTTCTCAAAACTGACATTCGTTTGTCCCGGTGCCCGCAGCCATCGGGTTAAAAAATCAACTACCCTCTCGAAACTGTCAAACAGCGGAAGTTTGCAACCGTCCCTACCCTCTACCGTGGTAGTGGAACCTTGCGTTACGAAGGCTGCTCCGCTCATCGCTCCTCCCGCCTCATCCATCGCCTCGACGGAAATCGTAAAGAGCGCCGCGCCTTCGTCCACCAGTTCCTCGTCGCGCAGGAATCCAACTACGTTAGGCGAAAATCGGTTTAAGTAGGTAACGCTTACTACGTACAGGGTAGAGGGGGTGTCCTCAAACTCCCGCATTACGTGAAGCACACCTTTCTCGTCCCACGCTTCCTCCCAAAACTCCCCGCCCTCATTGCTAAAGTCGCGTACTTCAAAGGGTGTCCCTTGGGTTGCTTCATTTAATTCAATAGCCGCCTCCCCCGCATCAGGGACAGGCTCGTCCACCTCTTCTGGGCTACTAAAAGAAGAGACGAGGGGAAGTCCCTCATCAGCGTCTTGAATCTCTTCCTGCGCTCCATCAATTACGATATCGCTCGCTTGGTCTTCCTGTTGCTCCTCTATTAGCCTGAGTAGCTCCTCTTCTTCCGCTTGTTCTGTCGAAGCGGCTTCTGCGTCATCTTCTGCTGCGTCTACATAGGCGTCTGCGTCTGCTTCTAGCGCATACAACTCTTCATCGGTCGGACCCTTGGCGGCGAAACTAGGCGGGGGCTCCTCCTGGCGTCTAGGGTCTTCAAGAGGCGGATCAGAAGTAGAGTATGTAACCGGCTTTAGCTCTTCGCGGATCTTTCTATCCAATTCATTGAACTTCTTATAGTAAGCGTTCCGCTTAGCCTTTGACATTGGAGAGAGTTCGTTCCGATGCCTCTCCCCTATGCTCCCCTCCATGTACAGAATCTGCTCGGGGATCATCTCTGCTTCGGGGTTAGACCTTCGCCTTCTCCGACGCTTAGGAGACGACTTTTTACCTCGCGTTACAGCGCTGCTCACCTGCTCCTTTATCCACTTATCGAGCTTGTTAGCGGTGCTCTTCTTCTCGAACCCGTAATAGTTGGAAGAGGCTTTTCGGGAGGCTCGCATCTCAGGCTCCTTCTAGGGTGTTACATCCAAGCCCCTGCGACCCCCTAACTTTAGGGAGATATCGCACAGAGTCTGGGTTGATGAGTAGCATGGCTTTTTTAATGCTCTGGATCGATATCCGCTCTCCCTTGGGAGTCGTCACTTCCATGAGCGCTGTAGTGAGATTGGTGGCTAATTCCGTAGCCTCTTTGGCGAGGTCTTTGATGAACTTTCGCGCACGCTTGGTGTGACGTTCTAGCTCCGCTTTGCTTCCTGCACCCGTCACGGTGAACTGCGCTCCTGCTTCTAGCTCACTTAGGGGGTAATCAGCGTAGTTAATCAACACATCTCGAAACAACGTAGCTGTCTCGGTGTTGAGCCACACTCTGTATTCGTCCGAAGAGTCCACCCCGGTTTCTCTAGCGCAGTAGATGCTCTCCGCTAGATTTCGCACTATTCGCCCACCAGCCGTCTTAGGTGAAGCTCGTTGTGCTCTAACCCGCGCTCCTCGCGCAATGGCGCTCGGCGTGGGGGGAGACTTGGGGAGGCGGATCACTTCAAGCCGCTCTGCCACCTTTATTAGCTTGTCCTCGGGAAGGTTGCGTAGCTCCCAAAGGGGCACCGGGAACGTCCTCCCACCTTTCTTATTGGTATATACCTTCAGAAGATCCTTAGTCGATCGGGAATCCAGTAACGCCCGCTGGTCTGGCGACAAGTCCGATTTAGGCTCGTTTCGCTGAACGAGCAGGGAAGTGAGTTTGTTGTGTACTTTCTTTGCGAGCTTCCACGCATAGGGGGATCGCATTATCCCTAACCCGCGAGCTACAATTATGGCCGCTTCAGTGGTGGGAAGCTGCTCCCCTAGCCATTCGTTGAGATCTTCTTCCTCCACCTCACCCTGCACTAAGTCGCCTCTCCCCCTTTCCCACTTACTCACAATATTCGAAGCGTCTATTTCAGTACCGTCCTCAAGCGTGAAGTACATATCTAGGTTTAGCTGATCCCCCGATCCTTCAGGGAACTCAAAGCTATCCCGCCACTCACTGATCCTCTTAAAGACAAAGTGCGAGGGTTCTTCGTGTGCTTTTTCGAGTCTCTCTCTCCACCCGATCACTGCCCGAATAACCCCCTCCCTATTGACCAGTCGATCGTACCGCTCTTGCCGTTCGTGTGGGGGTAAGTGAGAGATTTCAAAAACCTTTAATAGCTCCTCTTGTTCTCGGCTCTGGAGCCTGCGTCGGGGAGCCTTGCCTAACTCCTCTACCAGAGCCGATGCCTGCTCCTGGGCAGGATCGAATCCGGTAGTGGTTTTGATGAGGTACTCGTAGGGTACAATCCAATCCTCAAAGAGGCTCTTGCTTATCGTTACGTCAATGATGGCGCGTGTCTTGGTGAACCCCTTGGACCTCCCCTTTTCTAAGGTCTCCAAATAGGGGGGCAACTCTCCTCTCTCGGCTTGTCCATTTACCGTAATAAGGCACCCTCCTTTGGAGAAGCGCCGAGGGCCTCCGAAGGGGGAGTATCCCTCTACTGCCTGCTGGACAGCCTGCTCCACCAACTTGCGGTCCCGCTTACTCTTTGCTCCAGGGAGATCCCCTAGAGCCTTCCGTAATCTTTTGAGGCGTGGAGAAAGTTTCCTGTAGTCACGGGTATCGAGATACTCCCAAAGGTTCTCGACCCCGTATTCCTGCTTTAGATCGGCAAAGAAGCGTGTGAACCGGAGCATCGCCTCGTAGTGCTCGCGTGCAGCCTGCCTACTCACGGCATAAGCGCGAAGCTGGTCGATGTTCCCCTCTGAGGCCAGCCTGACCGCTAGCCCAGGCCCCAGACCCACTTCATTGCGTAGAATATCGTAATTGCGTGCAAGGGTCGGGAGGTGTTCCCCCTTTCGCACCGCCTTCGACTGAAGCAACGCCTTCGCTACCCGCTTTTTGCGAATCTCTTCGGCCAGCTTCTCCGCGAGTGCCTCATTCCAGAGGTCCGTATACTCCTGGTAAAACCGGAAAGCGCTTCGTTTGGCCCTTTTCAACTGTGCAGGAGTGAGATCCGCGTCATCTATGCTCTTTCCAAGATAGGTCTTCCTAAACCCCTCATCGTCGATATAGGTGCCCCCAAATATCATAGCCTCCCTTTTGGGGAGGCTAAGCTCCAAGTCCTCGGCCTTCTGCAAATAGTCCAACCTCTCTATACCGGAAAGCGACTCTGCCTTCTCGCGCAGCAGGGCGATCTTAGTGCGGTAGCCATCATCGAGGGATTTTCTATGTTTGGAGAAAATCATCTTCCAAATAGGAGGTGCCTTTTTTAGAGCCACTTCCTTGTCGCGCGCCTGATCTTGCACGATCGTGTTGAGGGCGTTGAGGAGGTTGGCGACTTTGCCTCTGGGGGGCTTCCCCTCCGTGGTTGTGGCCTTGATTGCCCACTCTTCCTCCGAACCTTCACCAACGTCGACTTCCTCAATGGTTCCAGGCTTTTTACGTGTTTGGAACTCCTGAAGGGTGGCATCCACCCCCTCCATAATCTCGGCGGGGCTCTCCTCCTTCGTGGCATGGAGGAGCAGGTGCATAAGACCGTGGGTGTTAATCCCCGCCTCCTTCAGTTGCTCAATGAAGTAGCGGCTTTCATTCGCAGAAGAAGGATTTCGACGTCGTCGTCGAGTCATGCTAGCCCCTGCAAATCCATATCTTCCATTAACATCTTCAGCAGCGCCCCCTGCTCTGCTATCTGGATTTCGTCAATGTCCCCCGGTGGACGGGCCTTTACTCCGTCAAAGAATCGACCGCTCTTTAGCTCCTCCCGAAAGACTTTCGAGTTCACCCCCCCTAGAGCGAGCTTTATCCACATCGGGTCAATGCGCTGATTTCTCTTCTCCGCTTCACTTACCAGAACACCCAAGCTGTGCAGCGCCTCGTTCCCAAATGTGGATTTGATGTCTTGCGGACCCATCTCCTCCCCCTCGGGAGAGATTAGAACAAAGGGCTTCTCATTTTTTCCATTCACCTCCAGCGTGTACCCCTCTTTCTCAAAAAGGTCTTCGGCTTGGGTGAGTGCGGCCCCAAAAGCGGTGCTCATTGGATCACTCGGGTCCAGGTGGCGAGCACTGAAGGGACGAAGATCGGCTTCACGTCTAGCCTGCTTTGCCGCTCTGTTAGTTCTCTTCTGCCGCTTAGCTTGCTCCTTCTGAACAGCGGCGATCCCTTCAAAGGCGCTACTATCTGCAATCCCTTTAAGTGCCTTTTGAGCAAAGGCTTTAAAATCGGGGTAGATCTCCTTCTCCTTATCCCAGCGATCTTTGTTAAACGCACGGTACTTAGAATGGGTAGTCACGTATGCACGCACGAGTTCTATCGGAGCGGGAAACGGGTACTCGCCCTGTCGGGCGGTGCCATCCACTAAACCAAGGTCGATCAAGAGGGTGGTGGGGTCTTCCCTATAGCGGTTCTTAAACGCAGGAATTTTAAGCCTGCGATTGAGTTGCTTCGTAATGTGCGCCTTGTCATTACGCCCAAGGTCGCGCTCCTTCGCGTACTCTTTAAGCGCGACATCTGCTGGTTCGCCTGGGGGAGGTGTCTCTACCCGTGTCTCTACCTCTGTCTCTACCTCCTCGGTGGCAACCGGCTCCTCTCGGCGGTCCGCTGTGGGGGTGGAGTCGAGATCCAACCAATCGGTCATGGCACGGCGAACAGCCGCTTGCGTCTTACGCTTATTTTTCTCTATCTCTTCCCATGTTTCTCCCTCTTGGAGAACGGCTCCGTAGACCGCTACTAAACGCTTGAGTTGTTTCCAATCCGCCCAAGGCCCTTTGCGGCGGATTTCTAGGAGTTGCTCAGCCTCCTCCACAGAACGCTCTTCGGGGCGGATAGGTGGAATATCGGCCCCGGCAGTAGCTTTAGCTACCTCTTGCTGGACCACGGGAGGAGCGTGGGAAACGATGTCGTCCATGCGGACGTACACGTCTGCCTTCTCCTTCTCTTCTTCGCGACGAGGACGCTCCTCCTCTTCCCTCGAACTCCTCCGACGCCGACGCCTTCGTCTAGGGGAATCGTCCTCGTCGTCCTCGTCTTCTTCATCAAAAGACGTAAAAACGTCTCCGTCCTCCCCCATGTCTATGAAAAAGGGGACCATCCCGGCGAAACCAGGATTATCTACGCGCCCGTCTTCGTGGTCAGGGTCGAAGGAGTAGTAGTCGGTACATTTACCGTTTACGCACTCAATGACATAGGCTCCAAGCCCGCGTGTTCCCCGCTTAGCGCCCGTATGAGCCCAGCCGTTTTCCTGTATATCCACCCAATCTTCACGCAGAGCTTCCTCCGCGTCTTCCACCCCATGGAAACCGGGGCCAATAACGGAGAGAGGCTCACCGATTTCCACCACCTCGTGAAAGTCTTCGGGAGGATAAATGACGCTGTAATAGATGGGACGCCTTCGGCTCATAATAACTCCGCGTACAATAAGAAAAGCCCGATGCCCGTTACCCAGGCATCGGGCTTCTTAAAGGATGGGTAAGCCTATGCTCAGTACCAAATACCCACGATCGTGGCGATTCCACTCGGTAGGTTAATCACGTATGGGGCACCTGCCGAGAGCGGGTCCGTAACGGCGTCTCCAGTCGTAAGCGCTGTAGTAAAGTCTGCCTCTGAGAGGATACAGCATGTTTGTGACCCGGTAGCTGCCGGAAAAGGAGCCGCTACCGCAAGCGAGTTAGTAAAACTGGACCCGTAGGAGGATGTTCCCTCAGTCTGGCAAATCAGGTTGATCGTCTGATCCACATTACCAGGGTCAGGCGGTGTGATCTGAGTGTCCTGCTGGACGCTCAACAGGACACCGTACCCGGCAGCCGTAACAGCATTGGTCGGCGTAGTGCCTTCGATACGCTGACCCGTTACCCCATCAGCGGCGATAGTGAGCACCCCTGCCACATCGGCTACGGTAAGCGCTTCCGTACACGGCGCGGTGAATATGCCCGGATAAACCGCAGTATAGTTAGTCGGACCAGCCGCTGTATAATTATTGAGATACCAGGAGAGGATCGCCGGGTTACTCTGCGTGAAAAGCAGCGTGGTGACGTTTACCGAACCCCCGCTTGGGTCGATCGTTCCATTGATAGCCGTCCCAGGGTTATTGGGGTCTTCGACCACATACGTCGCGTTAAAGGCGCTCCACGCGAACTGCTGAACCGTAGTTTGCGATTGCAGCCCACTTAGCGGCGAGCGCTGTGAAAACGGACGTTGGGCGTTAATTGATGATGCCACGATCTACTCCTGTTAGTTGATTAGGCTCGGCTTAGTATATCGCGCCAGACCTAGAAATCCAGAAAATTGAAGTAACGCCAGGAAGGCGAATCCGTGTCGGAAGGGCGTTTGGATCGGCTCCCACCGCAAGGATGAGAGTATACACCAAAGTGAGCATTCCGTATACCTCATCGCACAGCAGGCTGCGCACAAAAGGACCACGCGCTGGAAAATTGAACTGTTCCGTCACATTAGGAGCTAACGGACCAATTATATTACCTACTGCACCCTGCCCCGCATTTTGGTTTATAGGGTCAATCTGAGGGTCCACCCACGAGGTGATTCCTCCTTTTAACGCTACCAAGGTATGAGAGATCGTGAGAACAGGCGCAGGGGTAGCAGCGGCTTGAGCAGGGATTGGGAAATTCTGAAGATTGGCCTGAAAAACGGCATGAGAATTTGCAGCTAGATAGTCAATCGTTTGCTGCGCGTCCCTTCCCGATTTCCCAGGACGCAACGCGATATCCCGCATCCCTAACGAGCGTGACTTTATATCTGCCCGGTAGACTGCCCCATTGATATTGTTGTTGGGGTCTAGCGTGAACCTAAGCCTGTTTAGGTTTACGTCATTGTCGGATACCGATTGACTGGAGACGACTTGCTTGAAGTTTTGAAGACTTCCAGCAAGCGCTCCCTCAATCATGTCCCGAGTCTTGGGCACATGTCCCATCAGATTCCCTCAACCGGGAACCGCATACAGTGCATTGTGACCTGAGTTAGATCGATGCTCTGGATACGCGCGTTCACGTCCATCACAATCGAAATGGTCTCACCCAATGTCGCAAAGGGGATCAAATCAAAGATGTATTCGGCCTCTCCCGTTCCAGACCATTGGTCCATAGAAACGGGCTGCGACATGAGTTGTTCCCCGTTAGAGCGAACGATTCTACCCTCGACATACTGTCTAGGGTCAAGAGTCCCAATCACAGCATCGTCAGGTTCCTGGTTTTGAATAAAACTCAGTTGCCGCACGGTAGAAGTGATTTTCCGAATATACGCATAAAACGGAAAGTAGAACTCAAGCGTGAACTGCTGCCCACCCACGCTGTTAAGCTGGGACTGCGGAAGCAGGATTGGACGCAGAATCGTAGCTGGCTGGAGCTTCAAACCCTCGCTTGCCGCCAAAGCGTCAAGGCGTCTCAGTTCGCTCGCGCTCCGTTCGGCCAACCACTGATCGCGGAAGGCGTTACCACTCGGGCGCGGATCGGTTAGGTACTCGTAAGCTCCTCCCCGACGAACTTCATCTTGGTATTCGGGCATACCTGCCATCCCCCTACCGGGAGGATAACCGTTATTTTGGTTCATAGTTCCTCAGAAAGATTTGAGCGTAAGTTAAAAGCGCCGCACCACCCGAAGGTAGCGCGGCGCTTTACAACTTTCAACACGGATTCCCGATAGGAGCGTGTTGCCCGTGCCGCGCGGGACGTGGCATCAGGTGGTGATAACCTCGAACTGCCAGCCGGTCATCACGATAGCCACGAGCACCTCGGCCAAGACCGGGTTGTTGGGGTTTACAGCGAGACCGTTTGCCGTAGCAAAGAACGGCGCGGTGGTCTCCATGATGAACTGGATTTGCTGCTTAGCCGGGAAGTAGATCTCCCCACCAACCGGCAAACGCCGCGACGAGACACGACCGTTGACGCCGAACTCCTCAGTCGAGTTAGCCACCGTCGTCGAGACGGAGAGCGACTGAAGACCGTACTCAGCGCAGGGCCAATACCGCACAGCACCACAAACCCACTCATGGCTGAGTCGGTTTTGGGTCATAAACGCCTTTTCGGTAAGCGCCTGCTTAATGTGCGGGGGGTTGCTCGGGAAGATGTCAACGCCGAGAGAGTCAGCCATGAACTCAACTCCACCAGGCATCACTCCATTCGCGCCTGCCGGAAGGCTGGTCTCAGCCGGGGTAAGCGGAATATTAAATCCCGAACCGGCTTGACCTCGACCCGTCTGGTAAAACGTGAAGCGCTGGGGCTGCACAAGACCAGTCGCATCAGCAACAGCCGCAAGATTGAAAACAGAATAGTAAGGCTGGTAGTAGACCTTCTGCCCGCTCGCCTGAGCCTGCAAAAACCTCTCCATTCCTCGTTTCGCGTCCGTGATATCCTGAGCCATTTGACTCTCCTATATTGGCGCAGGTTCTCACCTGCAATTTCAGAAAAAAGTACCCTCCCGCAGTAGCGGGAGGGATTTCAACCTAGATGCACTGAGCCCCGTAGGTTCCCTGCATCTGAGCAATAGAAGCCTGCGGGCTGCCGTAGACCTCTAGCGATCCTTGCATGCCCGGTCCAAGCATCCGAGTTCCGCCCATAGTAAGCTGGTTCGCCAGCATGGGGGATCGAACGATGGTGCCACGCATCCGACGACGGCTACAGCCCATGCCGCCGTTGCCAATAAGCGCACTATATCCATCATAGATCAGCGAAGTGGCGAGGACAGCAGAGGCGTACGGAATAGCCGTAGCTATATCGCTGCGGGAAATTTTCGGCATCTCCTGAATCCACTCACCCAGCCCGACAATGACCGCCCCGGCAAGAATCTTAACCCCGCCCATCATTTTTGGGTCAAGGTCGAGATTAGACAGGAGTTTGTCAGCTTGGTCGTTAACAAACCCCATACCAAAGGTGCCGACCAACACACCTCCTGTCGCTATCCCGATGCGCTTCCAGTTAATGGTCGGGTTACGACGCCGACGCGCTACACTCGACCGACGACGGCTGAGGGCACTGCGGCTACGTGAAGTAGCACGACGCTTGCTAGGATTCTTGCGACGGCGAGTGGAAGACATTCTTGCGCGCACGGGCGTCATTCGCCCCACAACGCTGCTTCTACGACGACGAGTGGTCGAACGACGCTTTCGTGCCATGGTATTTGCTCCATTTGATGGTGAGGAGGGATTCGTTAGACGAGTTTGAATATAATTCATCTTTAAGAATCACTCTGTACGATTAGAGGGAAACCCTCTTGAACGACCGCCAGCCTATGAGTTCTCATATGGGCAGTCAAGACGATTGTGGATAGTTAGAAACCGTTCGCTACTTCCGCCGAGTCCTCGACTTCCTCTTCCTCAGAGGGGGCATTCCCAGCTTCTCCCAGGCTTCTCGCCCTCTCTTAAACTTCTCCTCTCTCCGTGGCCCTTTTACGCACTTTCCCGATCGCGGGGGGGAGGCGTACAGGTGGATCGGGTCATGCCAGTCCCCGCCCGCCTTCACGGCTTCTTCGTAGGTGTCCTCGTTAATTCGGATTGACGTGATTTTGCCCTCCACCATCGGATACATGTCGATTTCAGGCTCAAACGTCTCCACGCAATCACCCTTGTGTACAACCTTTCCGTCGCGCAGGACTACGGACTCAGCCACCACCCAAGGTTTTCGCATAAATCCGCTGCTTGGATTTGCCGTCCTCGACCTTGGATTTGCCGTCCTCGACTTGGGTGCGGTGTTCAGAGCATCCCTTACGAGGAAGCGTCCTGAAGGGGTGAGTCGAACAAATTGGCGCTTTCCTGCGCGCTTGGTTCCGCGCAAGTCGTAAAACACCAAATCTTTTTCAACTAGCGCCTTAACCGTGCGCCGCCGAGAAGTGGGGAGATCTCCCAAATGCACTCCTCGCTCGCTCATGGGAATGCGTGCCCCATTGGAGTCGATGGTTTGATCATACCCGTACACCATCTCCAGCACTTCTGCCTGGGGCTCCGAAAGCCCGGTAGCACTGCTCCGTCGCAGGTGTCCGCGTCGAGCCCCTACACTAGAACTCACGATTGAGCGCTTTTTGCCTTTAGATCTACGCGACCCGTAATCGAACTCCCTTTCGGCAGCCTTATATCGGGCAGCGTTCCTTAGAACTCGACGGGGCGCAGATTTCCTTTTCTTAGTTCCCGACGCCTTCGTTGTGGACTTCGTTGATGTCGTCTTACGACGACGAGTAGGGGGCCATTGCGACTTGAGGATATTGGTGTCCTTTTTAGATACGGTTCGTGTCGATCCGCGAGTCTCCACACGATAGGTGTCTTTGTTGACCCGAATAATGTGTCCCTTGATTCGCCCCTTTCGCCCACCGGCTGCTGGGATAGACACATGAGTCCCAACCTTCCCAACACGGGTAGAGGTAGTCCTTCTCCGCTTAGGCGCTGCCCTCTTCGCTGTGGACTTCGCTGTGGACTTTCTCGCTGTGGACTTCTTAGGCGCTGCCTTCGTATCGGAGATCTTGGGCTGAGCCTTATAGATGACGATCTCTTTATTAGAGACCGTTCGGGTAGAGCCCGAGGTTCTAACGCGCAGGGTGTCCTTGTTAACGCGCTCGACAACTCCCTTAATCCGCTTTTTACCGTCTTTAGATGGGACGGAAACCTTCAAACCCGGTCGCGCATTATGCCGCCCCGGATTGCTCTTGTATTTCCCTGAACGCGCCGTCTTGGCGGCAGCAGCTTTTCGGGCCTTCTGCGCCTTTCTCAAAGGTGCCGGTTGGTCTCCCGTTTTTTGAGTAGCCCCGGTGATTGAACGATACTGGCGACGAATCTTGCCCATCTTGGCTTCAGGGACTTTAGCGTCCTTCCCTTTCCGCAAGAGGCTATCCGCCATCATCGCTCCGTAGGGAGTAATGTGGGCTATAACCGCTGGCTGGTCGGTGGTCGCAGAAATCACCGATGCACACCCGAGACTTACGCCTACCTCGCAGTACATCATCCCCCGCTCCTCTAGCGAGTTATACACGCGCATCTCTCTACCCGTCATATAGACGATCGGAGTCGGGAAATGCTCATAGGCGTGCTTTAGCTCCTTCCCCTCATTGGCTGTGAGCTTGTCATCGGGGCGATGGACTTTCTCGGCACGAGCAGCCTGAGAGCGGTGGAAGCGCTTCCCCTCTTTTTTATAGAGAGCTATCGCGTTGCTAACGAAATTATCATCTTTAGCGGGGACCAGATTCAGATTAACCGCTTCAGCAGCCCCGTAAGGGGTAATCTGAGCATCTACGTCTTGCGGGTCGTTCGGGTCACAATCTGCACAAAAGAGCAGACCCTTATCCTGCATAGAACGGTAAGTCGAAAGCTGTCGCCCACTAAACCTCAAGAGTCTAGGGTGAACCTTAACGGCTTGGCGCAGGATTTCCGTTTGAGTCTTATTAAGTTTGGTCGCCATTAGGGCTCCTAATTGATAATGCCGTGTTCAGTGATGTAGGGATTTCCTTTACGCTGCTCAATAGCATAAAGGGGCTTGAACCGATTTCCTAGAAGAACAGGCCCTCCCGTTCGTCGGTCCAGAGCTTTTTCGGTAGTACAGATCCAATAGAAGGGGGTGAGCACTACAAAAGTCTCACCTCCTCCGATTGGTTTTAACTCTAGGTCGATTAATCTTCCTAGCGCCGCCGTGTCAGGAGCACCGTTTGGGGTGCGATAGCGGCTCCTCTCCTCGCACGCCTCCAGTAAATAAGGGCCTCGCCCATTCATTTTAGGAAAATCGTGACGATAGATATCGCGCTTTCCTTGTTTAATGGCTGGGTAAGAACAGGCCACTATCTCCGCTACTGGCTTTGCGTATTGTCTATCCAGAGTCCACACCTTCTCTACATGCGTAGGAGGGGTGCCCCAATGGATTAGACGGTAAGCGTCTTCGGTTTGGCGAGCATTAGGCACCCGCCTCCCCCTCGACGTCTATGATAAGTTCGGGCGAGTCAGAGTAATATTCTCCGATATCAAGCACCTGAGAAATATCCCCGTCTGCCTCTTGGAGTACAATCTGCGCTGCATCCCCAATCCGTCTAACCAGGATTTGACCCCCGGTTTGAATCATCCCCTCGGCATAATTAAGGACTTGATCCTTCACTGAGGGCGGAAGCTGGTCTGGGCTGACAGGTGTAAAGCACACGTTGTTACTCGGAGCCTCATCTCGCTTAGCGAGGTAGTAACCGGCCAGCGCACCTATAAAAAACGTGGGAAGAAACCTTGCCATTTACTTCCACGTCCGTGAAATCGCGCGCTCTAATGCGGACATATCTTTATGTCCCTTGTAGTAGCCACGAAGACGCTTCTCGGCTGCGCCTGGACTCATTCGCCCATGGCTCACTTTCGAGAAAATTTCACAGGGGGTGGTGGCGAGTTTAGCTGCACTCAGAGACACATGAGCGGTGGGTACAGCGCGGTACGGCATCTCGCCCCTAATCTTTTTGTGTCTCCACTGAGCTACCGCCCTCCCCGCTCGACTGCATTGTCTAACAGTAGGTAAGTCCTTTCCAATAATGGCATAGCGGCGCATGTTTCTTCCCCGCTTGTAGGGGGCTGCGGCTGTGTAGATGGTTTCCGTACCGGACATGAGCCGTAGGTGAGTGGTGCCTGCCATAGTGCGAGACATTTGCGCCGCTTTCTCATCCGAGGTGAGGGTGGCGTTGCCTTGGGTGTCCATCTCCAACATGGCGTCACCCAAATTAGCGTATGTCTCCCCGTTTACGTCCACCTGTGCTGGCAACGGCTCCTCCGGGGACGCAATCGCTATTTCCGATCCATCGTCACTCGCCGCCACTATCTCCCCCTGACCGGGTGCCCCCTCAAGGATAGTAACGCCTGTCTTTTTGAACACGAGATAGGTGAGGGCACCAACCCCTAAAACCTTGAAAACCGGGAAATCTTTCATCTTACGCGGGAATTAAGAGTGGAGAGAATAGTAGAAACAGGTGGAAAATCTCCAGCAGCGATTGGGACGAGCATCGGCTCCATCCGATCAATCGCTTGCCCTCCTACAAGGAGCGCTTGGGCAATAGTCTGTGAATCACGCTGTTGGGCGGCACACGCTATTTCGAGTTGTCGTGCATCACACGTATGTGTTGATCTGGCTAAAGCATACCCCGCGACACCCCCTATAACAACCCAAAGTAATTTAGACATCTACTTACTTAGTAAGGAAATACGCGGCTAGCGCAGCAGCGCCTAAAGCCAACGCCCCACCCCCTCCTTCGCTCTCGTCTTGTGCAATGAGAGGTTGCTCGGGAGGGTCGTAGGTTGGCTCGGGAATGCCGGGAAGGGCGGGTTGAGGAGGAGGAAGCTGACCTAGGGTAATAGGCTCGTCCAGTGGCTGGAGCGGAGTGCGCTCTCCCCACGGGGCATACCTAGAGCGCGGAGTAAGAATGCGCCCATTCAGGATATCGGCAAAATTACCGCCCTGAGACCACTTCAGCGCTGTGCTATTCATCCAGTAGGTAACCCCCGCCTCAGCCAGAGGAGGGTACGCTCCATATGAGCGCACATAATACTGGTCATCATTTGGAGCAGTAGCGATGCGGTATCCTCCTCCCTCGCTAATTCGTCCCAGCGGAAGCTCAGTTCCGTGCTCACCAGCTAACCGAATCAGGGTAGGCTCGGCCTTACGAGTAGACTGATTCGATAGCGCTACATAGGTTTTACCGTCTGGGTATCTCGCCACATAGAGCAGGCTCCCAAACAGGTTAAACCTGCCGTAGGTGGTGTATTGTACGGGCCAGCGATAAGTCGGGTTTGCGCTAAAAAACTGCGGGGTTTGAATGCGTGAGTTTGGTCGCGCTTGCACGTCTAGCTCAATCGGAGGTTGCACCAATTTTGGTCCAGCCTCGAACGCCCGCCGTGCGAGTTCTAACTCAGATGCGCTCACCCCATGCAGGGTTAGACCTGGGTCATCGGGATTACCGGGGAGTTGCCATACTGCCAATGTCAAGTTCATCTCAACCGCCCTTCAATAATAGAAATGCGCCTAGAGCAGCCGCAGCTACACCGGCTCCCCCACCCCCGCTGCCTTGGTCTCTGGGCTGCCCTCCCCGATTAAGGGGGTCGGTAACTGCCCAGCGCATCTGATCTCCGGTCACAAAATCCACCATCCCGCCCTCGTCGAAGGTGTCATACTCGGCTCCGAATAACCGCTCTGCGGGACGCACAGCCTCTTGGATGCTCAAGCCTCCAAAAGCTGGTTGAAAACCTTCCCAGAAATGTCCGTAATCAATAGGTACAGGAGTATTGCCTGTTTGGCGTACTGTCTGCCCCTCGATATTAAGAACCTGCGCCATAAAACTAACGAGCAACGCATTGTGGAGGGTAATGAGTCTGGTGCCTGAGTGCCCACTCATGTTCCCTACCTCGCGCACAAAATTCCGTATGACACGGGTCGCGTCTACATGCCCCTGCATCAAACGCTCAGTCGCGGTAACGCGCCTGCCTCCCACAAAGTTTATTCCTTTTGCGGAGGTTGACCCGTCAATCAGCCCCATCCCCCACTCCTCTCGACAGTAGGAGTAGGACTGCGCTGGGGACGTAGTGGACACGCTGCTCCATACATCCCAATTCCGATTAACAAAATCTGGGTTGGTGTAGGTGGCTACCTTGACCTTGGCGCGTCCGGTGCCCCCGGTGCGGTAGCCCGATGTACCTGCCACGAATGGGATAATCTCATACAGGCGTGCTGTGAGCCACGCCTCGGAGCATCCTCCGTATAGCTGCTGCCCTGGTACAACGCACATGTCTACAATCTCCCTGACGAGAGATTTTAGCCGCCGTCCTAAGCGCTCAGCGTTCCGCGTTTTACGGATACTTGATGCTAGAGCTACTCCGATCTGAGAAACGAGCACAATCGCAGCAACCGCTACTCCAACGGGACCAGTAGCGCTCGTCCCCACTACCTGTCCTAGCGCAGTAGCTGCCGTACTTCCTCCCGCATAAGTTCCTGCGACATTTGCAGCGAGGACCGTAGTGGTCCCGGCGATACTACGGGCTGTCGATCCAAATCGGTTCCCTACTGCATCTTTGCCAGCCGCGAGTCCCCATCCGGTCAGGAGAGCCGGGTCTCGCAGAAGAGAGCCTAAAGGGATTTCAGAGTCCTGCGCTAACAAAGCCGGATTCTCAAATATCTCCCCAAACCGCTCCATCGTTAAGTTGATGCTCTCGTGCATCTGCGCCTGATACTTTGTGGAGTTGGCATTTAATGCCAGCGTATCAGGAGAGACGTATTTCAGGCTTCCATCAAAAACGCTCCTGTCTGACGGATACTGAGGAAGGCCCGAAGACGCTCCCATCGTAGTGGCGTTCATAGGTGCCCTGGATGAATCGTAGAATGAGCCTGTGACCTCATAACTAGGAGCAGGGTTAGCGGGGTTGTTAATGTACTTCTCCCACGATTTAGTGAGAGGATCGTAGGTGAGGCCCATCTGACCAACCGGGGGAGCCTCAAATTCAAGCGGCTTATTGGGTATCCCTCCGTAGGGCTCATCCAGAGATAACTCGTAAAACTTCTTATTGGTAGAGCAATACCCAATGCAGTGAATAAACTCACCTCGATAAGGCATCTCTGCGATCCCACACGCAAACGCCTCCAGGCCAGCCGCTCTACACAGGCAGGCAAAGAGGATGCTCAAGTCATCACAGTCACCAGCCCCTATTCCGCTAAACTGAAAATCTCCCACTCTGAGTCCAGAGGGGAGGGTCGTATAAGGGCCTTGCAGAACCTCAATGCCAGGAGCTTCTTGTAGGTACTGCACATTACGCTGCACCCACATCGCAATCCTAGTCGGCCCCTCTTGCGGGACATTTTTACAGCCACGCAGAATCACCGCCGCTAGCGCTCTAATGGGCGCATCGGGAGAATACTTTACGGCAATCTCATTAGCCTTCTGAACCGTCTGTTCAGGAGTCAGAGAAACATCCTGATATGTCAGTTGCTTTTTCTGGGGCATCTACCATCCGTGCGCCCCTAGAGATTAGCTCAGAGCGGCTTTGTGGGAAACCCTAGCGGTCCAGTCTCCTCTAGTTGAGGCGTTTGTGTAGTATCATCGGAAGAGGAGGGTGGCAAGCTGCCCCCCGTGAAGCTCTTTAGGATAGTGGGTCCGAGTGACTCTAGTAGCTGGCTGCCCATAGATTGATCCGACTTCTCTGCGTCCTCCCAGCCGAGCTGGTTCCGTAGCACGGTGGTGGGGTCTACCCCCGCTCCCTGGGCCACCTCCATGAGATCCTTGAGTTCTCTCACATCAGCGCTCGGACCTGCACTCCCGTTCAATTTATGTATGAGGGTAAGCTGCGTAAGCTCCAACTCGGCCACTCGGAGCTTATCCTCTAATTTACGAATGGTTTTTTCCCGATCTGCCACTTCGGCATCTACCCGCTCAATGCTGCGACGATGCTCCTGATCGAGACGCTCCATTCTCTCCTCCCACCTGAGCCGCTGCTCGGCTAGCTCGTCCCGATGGGTGTCCTTGAGGTCACTCACCGTATCGCGCAATTCATCATAGAGACGGCGGGTGTCGGCCTCTAGCTGATTAGCCCTCTGTCGCCATAGTTCGGCCTCGCTTTTGGACTGCTGCACCTGACCAGCGAACACTGTCGCCATCGTGGTCTCATTACGCTGAGCTAACTCCTCAACGCTTTTAGACTTGGCCTCGAACATCCCCGTGATGAGGGACAACGCCTCACTCTGCTGACTGCGTAGACCCTGAATGCGCTCCTCCGCAGCAGCTACTGCCGACTCGCGGCTCTCCCGCTCTAGGCGCATCCTCTCCTCATAGAGTTCCTCCATGCGCTCCTTTTCCTCGCTATGCGCCAATTCCTCCCGCTCACGAGCATCCTCCAAGCGCTTTTCCAATTTGCGCCGCTCTTTCTCCCGTGCTTCCTCTACCTCGCGCTGCCGCTGTGCCTCGTGATCGAGCAACACACTCGCGTCAAAGCCCCCCGCACCCTTAGCAGGAGAGGACTTGTAATGGCTGGACTGCAAAAAGTTCGACAGAGGTGCCCTAGCGCTGGGGACCATTAGCTCTCCCCGGTTAGGCATATACGTACCGTTGTCGTCTATGCCGATGACCGAGAAAGTGCCGTGCATGCCCAGGTCTTGGAGTTTGCGCTTAATGTCCTCCTCCGTCTCAAACCCCATGAAGCGGTCTACCTTTTCGCTCCCTTTTCGGATCTCCACCTTGGCAACCTCATCATAATCGTACCACGGAAGGAGGGGGTGTGAGTCAGTAGACATCGCGTTACCTAGTAATTATAGTTGAAAAATAGTTGCGTGCTATATTATGTACCTCATCTAACAAACTAGGCACTGTCAAGAGCGTTGTCTAGGAGCCCTTACCCACCACTAGGCCAATGACCCCAGATCAAGTGCAGATGGAAAACGCAGAGGCAGAGCGGGCAGCTAACCTGCTCTGTTCAGCTATACGGGAATGCTTCTACCACGGGCTAGAGAACCCGCATGTGTATCCCCCAGAGAGTGCATTGACACCACTCAGCTATCATACGATCTCCGGGGCGGGGGCAGATCTAATCGTCAAATACACCGGGTGTATATCGGTGCTGGTTAACGCCACTGGTCCCATTCAGGCATGGATACCTCAGCGATTGGTGTTCCAGGTCCACCCAGAATACGCCGCCATCTGGAAGGCTGCCGTAGAAAAATCCATTGACGAACTATACGCAGAAATCCGCGATACACTATCCGAAGCGCCGGAAGAGGAGGTGGAAAGAACAGCCGTAGAGCCTGAAGTCCTGCCGCCTTCCGCTGACCTCCCGCCTACTGTAGCTGTCGATGGATAAGCCCAACCCCTATATCCTCGACGTCTTATACCGATCGAGCGCGTTCCCTTTTGACGACTTCAGCCTCTCTGATGGGGGAGTAGCGTCCGTATGGGTAATCCCTCAGACCCCTGGGCTCCCTCTAGTGCTCACAATCCGAGGAAATGGGGTGAGTACCGTGGCCCTAGTCAAGGAGCTACATAGGCTAGCTAGCGCCTATGGGATTCACCACGGAGCGCCGCCTATCGAAAAAGACGCAGACGGGACTACCCTCCACTGGCATCTACAGGTGGAGATCCAATGCACCGGCACCGTTTCCAGAGTCCTGGGTAGACAGGTGGTGTCTCGCACCCCGAGCGAGGTAGCGCTGATGAACGACGCATGGATGTTCGTGTCGTGGTTCACCCCCTATTCCGACCCCAGGTATGCCAGTTGCTACCCAAAATCGGGACGGGAATTCGATGCAAAATTTCTACCCCCCATGGTGGATGAGAGGGAAACTAAAACCCCCGATGACGTGGAGTACGAGTGGGAAAGCCTCCCTGCCCCTGACGTCGGCCTAGAGTTCGAGCTTCCTCTCCCACCAGAAATCGACGAGGAAGAGGAATTAGAGGAACTGGAAGAGCATTCAGTGAACCCCCTAGAGCGCCTAATAGAGGCATTAGGAGAAGAGGAGGAAGAAGACGAAGAGTACGAAGAGGACGCACTAGAGACATACACGATAGAGAGGGATGGCAGACGATGGGCGGTGCTGGGGCCTGATGGACTCCCGATTGACGACCAGAGACACCTAAAGCGTGACGCACAAAAAATCGCCAACTCGAATAACCTAGAATTGCTCTCCCAATCTGGCGGCGATGATCCTGGGGATTGACCCCGGAATTAAGGGGGTTTCGCTAGCTGGGGTCGATCAGAGTGGGGAGGTGATATGGTCTCATTGGGTAGATTCTCCTAAAAACAGAGCGAGAGGATCGGAGCATGAGTCCTCGACCTGGGTAGCTCTAGTGTCGGGAGTGGTAAGCGCGCTCAGGGAAGCCCCCACTATTGAGATAGCGATAATTGAATTCCCCCAAGTGTACGTACACGGGAATCTACACAGAGGTGGACGAGCAGACGACCTCCTCCAACTAGCCGCAGTAGCTGGAGCGTTATCGTTTGCAGTGGGCCTAACCGGGTGCAGAATCCACACCCCGCGCCCGAGAGAGTGGAAGGGGCAGGTTCCGAAACACGCCCACCACGCTCGTCTGCGAGAGGTTCTCACCCCAGAAGAGGTCGCGCTAGTCACCGACACTCACCCCCGTCGATACACCGGAGACGGGTTAGATGCCGTAGCTCTAGCTCGGTGGGGATGCTCCCTCCTCCCACACCCCTAGCCTGCCGTCGCTATCCACTACTCTCATGGCGCTCTTGCTCCACCGAGTCATAGCGACCGCCTCGGCAGTTATAGGAACCCTCGTGATAAAGCTCGCCATTCCACGCACCATCTCCTGAACCAGAGAGTCGGCGGCTAGCTGTAAATCCGCAGTAGGGGGAACCTCTATGATGATCTCGTCGTGGATGAACATCACAGGGCGGCACCCATAGAGCCCGCTCTGAGGGTTAGAGTAGCAATTCCAGCTAACCCGGTAGAGCGCTCGTTTTGCCCCGTCCGCAGCCAATCCCTGAAAAAAGGTATTACAGGCGCTCGTGTAGAGACACCCGCCCCGGATACGCTGGCTCTTAGGCTGCGTGATAGAAAACGTACTGAGCACTGTCCCATCGTCTAATGTGATGGTGCCATCCCGCCTTTCCAAATCATTGGACAGGTCTTTAATCCGCCTGAAATAGAGCGCCATTTTAGGCCACTGCTGATGCCACTCATCCCGCAGAGTCTTAGCCTGGGACACAGAGATGGCTCTATCCCCGGTGAACCCAAACGCTTCTGCATATTCAGAAAATGCGTTAGGGCCGAGACCCCCTGGAAACCCAAAATTTGCGATCTTGGCGAAACTCCGAGCCTCGGCAACCTTGGGCTCACCCCTCCTTTCTACAGCCTCTTGGTAGGGGATGTTCAGGAGACGTGCCGCAAAATCCAGATGTAGGTCTCTACCCCCACGAAGCGCCTCTCCCATACGACTCTTTCCAAACCACGCTTCAATCACCTCGCTCAACGAGCGGAGTTCCAGAGTGTCGTAGTCAGCCGAGACATAGGTCCATCCAGGCCGAGGGACGAAGCATTCCCGAATTCCTCCGTCACGAGCGATATTCTGGATATTGGGCTTGCTGGAGCTAGTGCGCCCAGAGTCTACCGTCACCTGATAGCGCGTGTTTATGGGTGCGTCGTATCCCAATTTGAGCGCGGGGACGAACGTAGTCAGGAGGGTCTTGGGTTTCTGGGCTTTAGCTAAATCCACCAAGGCTGGGTCGCAGCTCTTGCTAAGCACCTTGGCCTCGGTGCTGACACGTCCCTTAGCCGTCCTGGGGACTGGCTTGCGAAGTTGGGCGTAGGCGGTCTCGACGCGGGCGCGGATCTTGAGGAGGTCTTTAGTGCCATTAGATCTGATGAGTCCCTCCTCTACCGGCAAGGTTAGGTAGGACTGATAGGTCTCTCGTAGCTGTGCCTCTACCAGCGCTACCCGCATTCGCTCGGTCCTAACGCCCCAGATAGACATGAGGTGAAGTGCCCACGCGGCGGCGCACTGGTCAGACAGATCGGGAGAGAGCCCCTCCCGCATCTGCGACTCAGCTACGCGCATAGTCAGATCCACATCGCGCTGTAGATAGTCGACCGCCTCCTGGCTCCACTCCTCCACAGGCTTCCCGTACCACTCTCCGTAGCGCTGACGGATCGAGTCCGCTGCTTTTTTATCTAGGCGCATAGGAGACGCGATATCGGCCCCAAGATGGCGAGCCACGCAATCTACTAGCCCCTGCCTGCGGAGTTTGAGTTTGCCTAGCCGAACGAGGGCCAGCCGCTCCTGCACATAGGTGTCTAGGACGCGGCTCTGCGTATACAGCCTAAACACCACATCCACTGAGAGCCCCGCCCCACACATCACTCCGAAATCGTACACCACGTTGTGTCCGATAAAGGCGGTATCAGGATTCTCTATAAGCGCCTGAAGATGAGCTAGAGCCTCGGCAGGAGCTAGAATGCGGGTCGCGGATCGCTCACGCATCTCCCCATCCTCCCAGACGTCCTCACGAAACGCCGCCCCAACCATGGGAGGACAGACATTCCCCGGCACGAAGGGAAGCGTCTCTACGTCCCAACTCACCCACACCGACCCAGAGGGAGCCACTACGCTATAACACGGAACAGATGGGCCGTGAGAGGAGGCATCGTCGCGGGCATCTGAGCAATGCCCTCGTGGGTCAGCGTGATGTCCTGGTTCTCAGGATGGCTCACCGACACGGTAGACTTATTGTGGGGGTGAATAGCCACCACAAATTGAACGCTCTCATTTTCGGGATCGGGCGTATCAGGGCACTCGAAATAGATAACCCACACCGGGCGCACCGGGGGACAACCACCATTCGACTGTGGCACGAGAATCGAGGTACTAGCCGGAACGAGGCTCCCGGTAAACGCCACGAGGACTGCCCCTTCTGGGACCTTACACCTAAAGCTCTGGGCTCCTGCCGTATGGGCTGGAAAATCTACTCGGTGAATAGTCAAGCCACTCCTCCGTTTGGACGTTAAGACGAAAAACCCCCCTCCCTGTGAAACTCTCACTACTCTCTGGCTCAACCTGCTAGGAAAGGCCAAAGGGTCGCAACTCGTCACGCAGAGAAGGGGGCGCACCCCAGGCCAGGAAAGCTGGAGGTATAGACCCGTACCTAGAGTGCTATCCCATGATGGCGGCGAGAGGATCGGGCGAGCCGTTCACCTCAGGAACCGGCTGGGGGAGAGACCTCGGAACCAAGCCGGAAATCTGGGCAGTAACCTCTGCCAGTGACTCCTCGGGCACCTGGGTCCACGAAAGCGCCGTGAACACGTTCCCTGCACGCGTAGTGAGATCGTTAGCGCTGCATCGGACGTGCCTTCCGGCCATGAGAGTCCCATCCCCAGACGTCACGCGCTCGCACACCTCGGGAGTTACATCGTCCTGGGCGCACGGAAGCGCGGCAGAGAGGAACGACTTGATATTAGCGAGGACGACATCTCCCTTGGAGAAATACATCGGCCAGCCCACCTTGCTCCCGGCTGGGCGGCTCGGAGCGTTAGAGGCAACGATCTCAAACTCGGCAGCCCAAAAAGGGCCTTTACCCTGTTGCGAGTTGCCGATCGTCGTCTTGACTACCCTGAGCAGATACTCCCCCGCTACGAAGTAGGGGCTGCGTTGAATGGGCTCGATCTGCGAAATTTTGGCGAACGGGCTATGTCCTGCGCTCATTTTCTTATCCTGTGTTTCGTTTTCTTATCCACCCTCGGTCTCCCGAGTGCGCTCATATTAAAGCCACCAAAATGAGTGTGTCAAGAAAAAAGTAGCTCAAAATTACCCCTACTCCTTATCGGTGTACGTAGCATAGGTGAGCTTCTGTTTTCCTCCCTGCGTCTGTTGGATGTAGCGGGCGTCTCTCCTCGCCGTCCCTAGCGCGTGTCGAAACACCTCGGTGTGCTGGTAGACGGTGGCGTGGACCTCGTCAGCCTGTTGCCCGGTACGGTGCGTTCGTCCTAGTAGCTGCTCGAACTGCGCGCCCGATGAGGGAGGGGCGACGATTAGCTGCGTGCTCCACTCCTGTAGGTTTTTCCCCGTACCGTGGACGGCAATGCTGCACGCGATGGCTTTGGTCTTGGGGCAATACTTTGGTCGAGCCGATCCTGCCCCATAGGTAGGAACCCCCGCTTTACTCAGTAACTCCCCTACCGCGATACTGCTGTACCAGATGATGACCGGCTCGGACTGCGCGACAGCCCACTGGAGCGCGTCCTTTACTAGCCAGCTATTGATCCAAACCGGGACTGTGGGGGGCTCTGGGAATCCGTCCCAGCGTTTCCACTCCACCCACGCATCGTACAAACCGGGGTAGTTACTGGAGTTGATGGCACCCCTGCTGAGAGCGTTGGTGATGAGGAGCATGCTGTCCTCCCCCTCACGGTTCCTTCCCAGGTGACGCCTAATCTCAGAGTGCCACGACTGTCGAGCCTGGAGCCAGTCGTAGTTGGGGCCGCTTTCCCCCCAATCCCACACCGTATAGTAGCCCTGGGATAGCTGACGCGACACCCGGTGATAAGACAGCGCATCAGCGATTTCCTCCCCGTTGGGGGCTTTCCATGTGCGGGCGAGCTTTTGGATAGCCTCCTGTACCGGGACCGGGACGGGCACCACGCGCCTATGGATAATCAGGCTGGCAGACACACCCCCTTTCCTAGATGCCACTACGCCTGGAGTTGTAACGAGGCGATAGCGGAATACTTTTCTAAAATTCTCCTGGTTAAGCTCGACACGGGGGCCTGAGAGTTTGTGAAAAAACGGAGAAACCTTTCCCCAATCGATCCTGTTGGGTTGTCCGTCTGCATCTAGGCACGCGCTCCAAGACTCCTGCATGAGATAGTCTCGCGGCATAGGAGCGTTTGGCCCAAGCGCCCAATGAATCAGATGGGTATAGTCCCGTAGGCTCCGGTTGGTGAGCGTGCCGGATAGACAGCAAAACCTCGTATCTGGGTTTTTCTGTAGATAGCGCCCTACGCGCTTCGTGCGTGAGGAGGTCTTATGGCGCAGATAGTGGGCCTCATCTGCGATAATCAAATCCGGCTTGATGTCCCGAAGCAGATACGCCCCCGACGCCACTGACAGCTTGCTGTAGGTTATGACAGTGACGTTCTGGGCCAGGGCAAAATGCTGGCTGAATTCAGCGTGCATCTCCGCATACTGGTCTGCCATCTGGGGAGGGATGAGGAGCACAGGACGCTCCGAAGCCCACAGGCGGGGGAGCAGATCGCACACCAGGGTTTTGCCGTGGCCCACCCCAATCATCGCAAATAGGCCGCCCGCTAGATACGCCTCGTAAAGCGCTTGAGACTGTATAGGGAAGAGGCTGTACTCTCCCCCAGCCAGCCGATAGCGGTTGGTTAGATCCGGGGCCTTGTGATGGAATTTCGGGAGCCCGAGAATCCGGTTGATGTCTCCCGGCTGGCTCGACTGCTGCCGGCGATTCTCTAGGTCCGATATGATGTCTCGGACTCGGATCACACTCGCGATACAGTGAAACTGGAGACAGCCAGTAAGATCTCAACGCAGTGCTTCGTAGATGAGGACACCGAGTCCACGATGACCGTTTTGCCCAGCAGGGTTGGGAGTGTCTGCTCAAACTGCCCCGCTACCTGGATGTGGCCCTCCTGATAGGGGACGAGGGCGTAGTATCCTCCTAACTGGCGGCTCAACTCGACCTGTAGAGGGCGCAGTAGCTCGCTGAGGTACACCACCTCCCGGCTGTAGGCTCCGCGTGGGACGCATTGAATGAACGTGTGGATATCAACCTTTCCAGTCGCCATTACTGGCTCCGCAGGGAACGAAATCTCCTCCTGTTCATCCGGGGCCTTCTCCTCTATCGGCGGGTCCGATTTAGGTACGGGGATGCGCGCACCGATTATCTCCACAGCCGTCTCAGCGGACTTCGGCCCCACCCCGGTCAGAGCAGCGAAGTCAGCAGCAGTGAACCCCTCCACATCTGAGCGGTATTGATACCCCTCTATCTCACACGCGCGAAGGACGCGGCTTGGCAGGTTCAGATCACTCAGAGCTACATCAGCGCTATCCTCCTGTGAGGGTGGAGCGGGAGGGAGAGTGAGTGCCGCATCCGTCTCCTCAGTAGAGGTCTCCGGGTCCGCTATCTCAGGAGGCAACACCTCGGGGGCATCCGGTGGAATGATTTGATCGGGCTCAGCAGTGAGCGCCTCCGGTTGAGAATCAGATGAGGGCAGAATTCCCGCAGCGCGGAGGGCGGCGAGACCGTCCCCAGAAGAAGAAGATGAATTTCCAAAAACAGACATAGGTGACTCCTTGGTGGTTGATTGGGTTGAGGGCAAAATGCAGTACATGCGGTGAGGGCACCCGGCGTAGTCCCAGCACGCCTCACGGTTATAGTCTAGGCGGCTCTGGTCCTGCTCATACTTGAACGCCGCCATCTCACGCACAGTAGATAGAATGTCCTCCATGTTACTAGCGATGAGAGAATCAGGCATCTCAACTACGCGGACGAACGCGCCCTTCGTTCCATCCTTTAGATAGGTGATGTGTCCTGTCCTCAGGGTCTCAGTCTGAGCAGCATATTCGGTACAGTGACGTACCCAATGGCAGTACACGGCTAGCTGGACATCCGTCCGTAGCTCCTCGTGGGTTGGGGCATAGGAGGACTTTTTACGGGTTTTGTGGTCCATCACCATGACCTGAGTAGGGTCATTTAGGTCCACGTAATCTATGTAGCCTCTGAAACTCACATGGGAGGGGAGGTCAGCGTGGGTGAACTCAATCTTCTGCTCGATGAGGAGATTACTTCCGGGGGCGGGGAGGAGGTGAAGTCCCTGCTGGGCTAGCGGCATTAACTGAGCCGCCTCGCGCTCTCCACGCAGGTATCCCTCTAGGTGCTCTGAGTGACGCTGGCCCAGGAGCATCGCCTGAGTCTGAGGAGACCGCTTTTTTGGGGGTCCATATTGGAACCACCACTTCCTCAAACACCTGCGTGCTAGGCGGATTTGGGATGCTGACACATGGAGTGGAGCGGGGGAGATCATTACTCTCTAAATGGTGGTTGCGGAGGAACCCTCCGTTGCCGTAAAGTAGTGAGTGCCGGATAGACAGTCAACGAAAAAGTAGCACTGAAATAGCTCAAGTGCTAGGCTGCCCGTCAACCCACCATAACCACCAACCGGGAGCCCCCATGTCCAACGGGCAAATTTTCGTCTTCCCTGGACAGAGAGTTACGTCGTTCGACGGCACCAACCCGTCCCAACTGCAAGCCGCCTCAGTCCCCTCAATGTCCATTGCGGACGCTCTCACTTGCCCTACCGAGCTAGATGCTCGCGCTGTCCCTTACTCTATAGAGGGAGCC
>Ga0080013_1000398_pt1 | contig 61452 bp, 76 predicted proteins | sample ETNvirenome_6_85_FD_69236 | JGI IMG/M metagenome (GOLD analysis project Ga0080013, IMG submission 69236) | Marine viral communities from the Pacific Ocean - ETNP_6_85 (SPADES assembly) (version 2) | ecosystem: Environmental > Aquatic > Marine > Oceanic | place: Pacific Ocean | collected 2013-06-19 | reverse complement strand
AGTCATTTTTATCCCAATAAGGTAAAATATCTTTTTCGCAATACTCTCTTTCCCAACCACCCATTTTCTTCACCAGTTCGGTGAATTTGGTTCTAGTAGTTACGTTATGTAATTGATATTCTCTTAAATCCATTCACTCTATTATAGATAATCCGTTACAGTAAATCAAGTACAAATTTTCGGAAATTGCTTTTTCTTTTTTCAAAGAGATCTAAACAAAATTTTCTTCGTTTTTCACTAAAAGTGTCGTTTTTATGCTTTTCAATTTTTTCTTTTAATTCGTCTTCGTTAAATGTAAATGATCTTCTGAATGGCCATTCTAAAAATTTTTGAGGTGGCTGACTTCCAACCCACAATTCTTTATGAAAGCTCATTTGATTATATTGATACATATTATCTTTTAATTTTAACGGGTGGTCATATAAAAACAAATCTAGATTACTACCAAACCATTGATGGTGATATTCTTCCACTTCTATAAAATTTACAATATCTTCTGGAAAGGATTCTTCCCAAGCTGGTATTTTTGTGCATATAATACTTTTACCACATGTTAACCCTTCAAACATATAATGACCATGTGCTTCATAAATTGAAGGACATAAATGCAAGTTGCACTTGTTCATAAGATTTTTTATATACGGTTCTGATTGATAAAAATTAGTATAATTACTCTTACAACCACTAAATCTACTTCTAGCATCTACTACATTTACACCTTCTATATTACAAACAATTTCTGTTCCTTTTTGTATCGACATTCCAGCAAGATGGAAGATTTCTTTTTCTTCTTTTACGCTTGGATCGTACATATCACATGACCAAAAATTTAAATTATGGACATTGTTATGATAATTTTTTAATGTATTTTTTGCATATTCAGACTTAACTATTACAACATCAAATCTTCCTAAATCTACAAATTGACTGTAATGAAACCATTCTTCATTTAGTAATAATATTTTTACCTTTGCGTCGTGACTATTTACAAAAAAGTTATTACTAAAGATAGCTATGTCTGGAACCGTATCAATGTTTTCAAAAACATAATTCTTTATACCTTTTACATAAAAGCTATCTATACCTTTAGTGTTATCATTACATAAAATATCAAAATCGTTTTTAAAAAGATCTACAAGAAGCTTACAATCTTTACTTTCACCGACACCGTTATTGTAATAAACAATTTTGAGTGTTTTATCCATTAACTAATTTTAATATGGGCAATTGGTACATCCACTGTTACAACATTTACCTCTAGCTAGTAACACTTCTCGAGAAAGAGGAGCGTATTTAACATGGCCTCTTATATAAGTTGTACCGTATGTATTTTCAGATAATACTCTAAATGTACACGAAGTACAGTTGAAAGAATTATCTTCGTTCCAATACTGTACTTCGCTTTCGCAAATCGGGCAGTTACGCGTAACTGAGCTACGAAATTTCACAAGCCCCTCCAGCACATGCTATTTCGCCAGAAAGATCGGTATCATCAGCTTTCTCTTTAATTAGTGTTAAGTCAACATTCTTTAAAGAACTAACTAATGCTTCATATGTTTCTTTTGAACAATCTTCAAAAGGAGCTTGTTTGTATGAACCACCATCAAAAGGAAGAACAGACAATCCATTAAATGAATCTGTATTTTCCCACATCCACTCCCCTACATCAGCCCATTCACTTTCTCTAATAGAAACGGTAGCTGAAACATTATGTTTATTTGCACCTTTTCTATGGCCTGTTGATACCCACTCATCAGTAATTTTTTTAATTCTTGTTAGTAAATGTAACGCTGACTCAGTACGATAAATTGCTCCATCTGGAGCTCTTTGAGGTACACCAATAACTGCTGTATCGTGCGGTCTAAAGTATTCATCTTCAACTAAATCGCCGTGATTTCCGTAAAGATAATCATATAAAGCTTCATTTTTACCGACACGAATTCTTCTAATGTAATGATCAGCATGCCATGCATGAATACCAGATGAAGTACCCAAAACTAATGATGTGGTACCCGCTGGTTTGACACAAGTCGTTCTTGCTGCTTTATTAATACCAAGCATTTTTGCAACTCTCTCATTTTCTTTTTTAACTGCGAGTGCTGCTTTTTTAAGATCTAAATTTAATACTGCACCTGAACCAATACCTGTCATACTAACACCTAGTAAAGCATCTTTTTCAGTATGTCTTTGCCATACAGGACGAAGATAGTGGAAGTCTGTATAAGAAGCCTGTAACGTCCCTATAAATGCAGCAGCTTTTGCTCTCTCTTCTAGATCTTCTTGAGTTGTTACATTACTTGCATTAATTTCAGTTAAGTTACAGAACTGATAAGGTCTTAATCCAATCTCGCAACAAGGATTAGTACCCCAGTCTTTATCGTTTGAGAAGTAAAATCCAGGTTCACCTGAACCAGATGCTTCTACTCTCTTCCATAGATTTAAAAAGTAATCTTTAGTAATCTTGTGACGCATTAGAACAGCTGAATTATTTGCTCTCCCTCTCTGTGCGTTATTTTCCCACCATGTACCAGCCTTACATGCAATCATTTCATCATCGTCCGCAGAGAAGAGAGAAATCATCGCTGCGCGTCGAATACCACCTGCTAATACTGCATCAGCCATATGACACATAATGTCATGACACTCAATCGGAGTTAACTTGCTATTATCTTCTTTCAGTGATAAGATACCTTCGATTTTTACTAAGCATTCTCTGAGAGGCTGTGGACCAGGAGCTTTACCTCCAGAAGTAACAAGCAATGCTCCTTTAGGTCTGATATCACTATAGTCAAAACGTATTCTGGATAATCCCTTAAAATAACATTCCATTAATACTTTAACTGAATCACCCCAACCTTCTATAGAATCACCAATCAAATATCTTCTTGTTCTATTATCGTTTGGTTTTTTAATTTCGGGTAATGCATCTACATGATGTTGTTGTACCGAATAACCTACACCAGTACCACCTAACAATAAAAACATTGCTTCTGCAAAAGAACGATAATCATCACAAGGTAAATATGCGCAATTAAAAATTTTAGACGGGTTTCTTTCAATAGGTGAACCACCAAATTGAAGAGATCTCATAGATGGTAATACTTTTTTGTTGGTTACTAACTTATATACTTTGGTGATTTCGTCTTTAAGATCTGGAAATCTCTTGATATGCATTTTTTTATTTCTTGTTACTATTTCGTTCCAAGTTTCGCGTCTTTCCTGTTTAGGAAGGTATTTTGCATATTTGTTATGCACCGTTATATCAGAGAGTATCTTTGTCGAAATGTCCATCTTATAAGATAATAATTTAAGCTACCAACTTCATTTTCACACCGGTTTTTACAATTATTTTTGGTTTTTTTTAGGTAAAGTAAAGACAACCCCTAGGGGTAAGCTAGTCTGAGACGATTTCCGTAAGGAAAATTAAAAAATTTAACCTTATTCATTAAATAATCAGAGTTCTTTAATAAGATTTTCAGTATTGCAAATTATATACGGTGTTAATCCTCCAACTCTTTGAAACATTGGAACATTTTTATTTATGAAGAATTTTGACTGGTCAATATTTTGATCGGACATGATAGAAACATCGTCAAATGGATATAAACCTACTGCATATTTACCGTAACTAGAAGAAGTGTCTACATCAAATTCAGACATCATATGCCTGTAATTATTAAAGCTTAAAGTATATTCTTCTTTATGAGAAGCAAAAGCTAACTGCTTAGCAATTTTATTATATACTTTGTTACCTTTTAATACTACACCGTAAAAATATTTGAAGTCCATACCCTTTTTAGTCTTAACTAAATGAGCAAACTTTTTTGGTTTTAGAGATTTATGTATACGGTGTCTTTTTTCGTCGTACTCTGATTTTAATTCAAAACCATAAAATAGAAAAGAAAAATTCTTAAAATATTCAGATGATAATTTAAAGTTTGAAACTCGTAGCTCTTTATCGATCAATACACTAGGTAACATATGCATACTACTATATTATATCACTTTATTGATAATTCAACAGTTATCCTGGGTTAGTTCTAAAAAGAATTAAGTTGGGTAACCTATAAAATTTCAGTTTTTTACCTTGAGGTTCTTGTACCGTTACAGACACCGTATTACCAGATATAATAGGTCCTCTTATAATAGATCCCCCAACCTGTCTGACAGTTTTAATGACACCAGTTTCGGCGTCAATGGTTTTTATAGTGTGGTCGTTATGTAGATCAACTGTTAAGTTGTTGTCCATTAAAGTATTTATTACTTCTTAGCAGCAACTTTTTTAGTTAAACTATCTACTGACGTAGTTAATGCATCAAATTTTTCATTAAACGTCTCTATTGTTTGGTTTAGAAAATTTACTGTATTCTGAGCAGTAACTAAATTATTTTCTAAACTCTGCAACTTTAGATCTTTTTCATCAAGTTGCTTATACAGATCATTAATCTTGCGAATCTCTTCTTCGTTCATACAATGATTTATTAACGTGGCGATCCTAATCCAGGTTGAGGGTCACTTTTTTTATTAGCGGCTTTAGAAGCCTTTTGTTGTGCTTGAAGTTCATTAGATAAAGTCTTAATTTGTAATACTGATTCTACTGGTGACATATTATAGAGAAAATCGTTTATCGAAATATGGAGTTTATAGGCACAAATATATTCATAGTAATATAAATTTTTAAGACTGTCATTATATAAAGACTTTAACAAAGCAAAATTCGTATTTGAATCATAAGAAAAGAAATATTCTTGCTCTTCCCCCTCTTCCACAAAATAAGAAAAAAGCTTAATCTCTTGATATATTTCTTCCTTTTTTACCTCGTCATATATATCTTGAGCAATAGAAGCAGGTAATAAAGATAAAATCTGGTCTTTTTCCTGTTCTGTTATGTTTTTAAAATTAACTTTATCGTTGTTAATATTAATTGTGTGTATTTTATCAAAAATGTTATCCTTGTTACTGATTATATTAGGGTAACCAATTTCCACTTTTATATTTTTATCACATGATATTGTTCTGGTGTTAGGTGAAAAATTTTGAATTATTTTCTTTATTATATCTTCAAGTCTAATAGAACTTTTTATTTTTGATGGTGTTTCTATTACAAGGAAACTACTGATGCAAACCATTCTAATTGATATAAGAATAAGGTATTTGTCAATATAATTTAAATTTGTTTTATCTATACAAAGCTCGTTAACTAAAGATTCGAAATATATTCCCAATCCATGGTCATCTTTATTTTCAATATACTTGACTATATTTTTATAGTGAACATTTTTTAGTTCTTTACAATATACTGTTCTGTTGTTAGTTATTAGTATAGGAAAACAATAGTTAGTAATATTCACTAAAAAGACTTAAGACTGGAATGGCGATATTCTAGGTATAAGACTTTTAAACCCACCCTTGTTTATTTTGTTTATAATATCAGGAAGAGGTAAATAAAGATTATTTTCTACAGTATAATTAGAAAACGCCCAGGTAGTGTTATCGATTTCCATTTGTTCTAGATCATAGGTTAAGTTCGTACTAGCTACAGATGTAGGCATACAATTATAAAAGGTCCATATCTTACGAGGTATTTGAGATACCTTTTGATATGTTCTTGTAAATTGTAATATTTTAATTGTTGTACCGACATTTCTTGGATCACCAGGTGGTCTTGCTACCATACCAAAATGTTCAGCTAATATTGTCCAAGGTCTAACTACAAAGTCAACAAAGCTAGTATTGGTTTCTCTAAATTGAATTGTAAGATCTGTAAATGGTGATCTACCATTTGCTACAACACCCGGAATGAAACCTCTTTGTTGTTGATTGAAAACTTTATCTCTTCCTACTTCCATTACTTCTAATTGAGGTATATCAGCACCTTGTGCAAATATACAACCTACCACTTTGTTTAAAGGGTAAGCTTTTAAAATAGAAACAGCTTGGTTAATGTTAAAATTGTTATAATTACCTTCAGTTCTTTCTAAGTTTTGAATAACAGAAGTTTGTAAAAGAGAAGGGTAATTTTGGATTAAAACCATCCATTGAGTGCGCATTGGGATTGTAGTAAACCACGATTCCATTTGCGATAGAAAATAATCTCTCGAACTTATTAACGGTGTACCCGGAACCGTAAAGCCAAATAAAGAAGTTATTGATGGGTTAGCTAAAGGATTTTCACCGGTTAATAACCCAGAGACATTTTGTCCTAAACCTCTTATAGCTTCTGTGAATGGATTGTTCACTTCTTATATTTAAGTGTGTTATATAGAGTAAGCGTCCCTTTGAAGAAATTTTTATGAGACTTATACTTTTTTTCTAGCTTATACCAAACCCATTGAGCTTCTTCACTAGCATCATAATAATGAGTTTTTAATTTTCCTAAATCTTTTATAGCATATTCGTACAATTTTTTACCATAACCGTTCCCTCTATATGTATCATTTACGTGAGATGAAACTACGAAATACTTTTCGTCTCCACACATATCGACTTCAAGATTACCTATTTCTGTATTACGGTATTTGTTAACACGGTGAAGTATAAAATTCGCGTTATCACCACGCGCAACTCGAGTTACTTTTACTTTAGGTTTGGTCTTGAACTTCACTTAAGAAATTAACCAAAAAGGACTATAAATCAATTACGACCCTCTGGTGAAGTAATGATAAGCCATAGTAGCAGCGAATGTTACCTGCTGTCCAGAACCAGTGCCTATTAAATAATCAAGTGCACCAACGTTTCTTACCGAAGCTCCTACTAGTTTATAACTTGTTACCTCGTTTAACTGTGTGTCTAATTGCACTAAGTTAATACTTGCTGATGCTCGAGGTGTAAAATAATTACCTGTGCTTGTTGCATCATCGAACACGTCTCTTGACATATCTTCGAATTTTTGTCTTATTGCTGAATTTTGGTCACAATAAAATTGTAATGAGTAATTTTCAGCACCCGGGTATGTTGCATTACCAGGTAAGTTAAATTGTAGGCCCATATAAGGTACCCCTACATTTGTTATTTCTCTTGCTGGCACTGAACCGCCTGTACAATATACTAAATCATCTTCGTCGAAGGTTTGTGAACTTGCACCGCCGGAATCAATTGATAAGATTCTAAACTGAAAGTCTCTTGAGAAATCTCTTTCAGTAGCTACTCTATAAAAATCAGAAATTGTTTGCTGTACATCTGGCATACTAGTATTTAATCCAAACAAACAAAAACCCCGAAAAAATTCGGGGCATTGTTAAAACTAATCAAGTTCGCCAGTTGTTAGGATGTTTGGTCTGTGTTATTATCCAACGATTTCGCTAAAATCTTGACCAGTCCTGGTAGCATAGAAATTAACTAAGATGAACTCTGCTGCTCTAACAGGTTTCAAATATATGTCAACTACTAGCTCATTCGCATCGATAACTTCTGGTGTGTTATTACGCTCATCACAAATAACAAGATAATCATAAACACCTTCGTTATTCTTAGCATCTTCCAAAATAGGATTGATTACGTTAAGAACATTGGTTCTTGTAAACAATGTATTCGGTTCGAATACAAAGTATTTAACAACCTCTCTTACACGTTTTTCAAGATATAAGAACAACCTTCTTACATTAACTCTATCAAACGCACTTGGTTTGCTTTGTAGTGTTTTCTGTCCGTAAAGTACAAAGCCTTCACTTGGAAAGAACGCTACTGGGTTAATGTTAGCTTGATCATATAACGAATCACGTTGTTTTTGATTCGGGTAAATTGCAACATCATTTACAGTGTCTAAAAGACCTCTTGTAAATCCTGCTGGTGCGTACCATGGTGCAAAGTTTGCATCGGTTTGTGCATACTTGGCTGCAACAATACCTGACATTGGCATCCAAACCTGACCAGATACATTGTTATCATAAACTTGTGCCCATGTTGCATAAGCTGCTGCATAGTTAGTATTAATAATTGAATATGTCTGCTTAACTGGGTTAAGGATATTAAGTGGGAACGAATTACCCGGTACGTTAATTTGTTTTGTATTTTCACCTAATACAAAAATCTGTCTAATTGGATCGGAAATATAAATGAAATCCTTTCTTGTATTCTGAGCAAATGTAATAAACTTGCTTTGAATTGTATTCCAATCAGATCTAATATTCAGTGCTGGTGTTGGTAGACTTGGTCCTGTAATAGCTGATAACTGATTTAGCCCTAATAGGTTATCTCTATCATCAAAGAATTTAGAATCTTTGTTTGCTGTAACTGTTGTGTTTTGAACTGTTGTGTTAATGGTACCTAAACCACCTTCTGGTATAATATCAATATCAAAAATATCGACGTTTGCTAATCTGTCAAATACTCGATCTAACTTACCAGCAATATTACCAACTGTTACTGTTGTACCACTTTCAGTTGAACCACGTGTATTGGTTTTGTATGAGGCAGCTGGTGTCATTGATTGTACTCCAAAGCCACCGTATGTTCTAACACTATCTGGTCCGTTATTAGTTGCATCAACAACATCCTTAGTTAATGTACCAGTTGTTACTGTAATGCCTTTTGTTAAAACGTCCGCTTTACCGATTGCAGAGACCTGACCCATATTCAAACCAACGATCTTCAAATACGCTTCTTCGTTAGAACCGGCTGCCGGTGGTTCAGCAGTCGATGTACTGTCTTCATATGTACGATTAATCAAACCATCATTTAGAACTCTTACCTTTCTATTTGGTTCGCCGTCATCACTAAGATTAGTACCTGAATACTTACCAGAAATATAAGGGTTAATTTTCATTGCTGTATTAACACTTCTATTAGACATTTTCTGTGGTAAGTAATAACTAACTGGCTGACCACCATTTTCGTTATTAATCTGTCTGTAATAATCGATACCACCGAAATAACCTTCATCTAAGAAAAAGTCTAACTTAGTAACTTCCGGTGAAAAGATAGAAGAGCGTAATCTGAATAACCCATGAACTAGTGTGTCATCAAATGAACTTACTGCAACATTAAATGTTGTGATCTTTTCAGCAACTTCAGAAATATTTTGCTCGATTGTTTCGGTTTCAAAATTAGCACTTAATGCAAAGTTTAATCTATCTGTTGGCACATCTGTTAAACTTCCATATGTTTGTGTTAGGTCTGACTCGTTTTTCGAAACTTTAATTATTTCAACGTCGTTATAATTTGTTGTTGCATAAAGATTTGTATTATCAAGCAAAGCTGTATAATAACCTTCAAACGAATTATTGACTGTTGTTTTGGCTGTATTCAAAGTAATAACGGCTGCACCGGCTAACGTCTGTAACTGAGCTGCATTACCAACTTCTCCATTCTGAGCACTAAATGCTATACTATCTACCCAGTTTGGTGTATCAGACCATTCAATCGCAGAATCATCTAAAATAGATTGGTATTGTGATTGCGTTAAACTTAAGAAAGTTGGTGCACCAATATAATAATAAATCATGTTACCCGCCGACGCTGGTGAAAACTGAACCGTGGTTGATGCATCTTCACCAAATGGTGGTTCAGCAATGTTGGCTGATAAAGCAGTATAACCAAATTGATTAATTGCTTCTTTGTTAATTGGTACAGCTGGATAGACTGTAGCCCAATATTTGTTCGTAAACCCGTCACCTAACGATTCACCATATGGTAATCTGTTAACAAGTATATTCGCTCTACTGTTAAATGATTGCGCCACGGTATGGTAAAAGTAGCGTTCTGCGGCATTTGTTGGTGAGCCGTAAATTGTTTCAAACTCAGATAAGCTTGCCACCTGTACGATTTCATCGCAGGGGCCTTGGGGTGCGAATCCAGTTACAAAAATATTGGTACCGATCTTGTTAACCGCTCCTAAAGATAAGTCGACTTCGTTGATTTCTACACCGGGACTTTGAATAGTTCTTTGTGCCATATGTATATTTATGTTTTTTTGGAAAAAAGATCGTAGAATTTAGTTTAATAATAAATATACTACGGTTGCAATAAACTCACGTAGAATTGACTATATGCAAAACTGAATTGGGTTTCAATTTCCCCGGGGTCTCTATATGAATATTCCACACCACCTAAAAATGTAGGAAACCCTTTAGTATAGTCAAATTGTGCAACTCTTTTATTGTATTCGTCTAAAGCATATATTGTGAAATCGGCCATATACTCGTCTTCTATTACCTTCTTTTTAGGATAATTCTTTTCTTCATTAAAATATCCTGCGTAATCATCTTGCAATTTATTTAACCATTTATAAATAAACCAATAATTTTCGAATCTATTATCTATAGTAAATTTTACATTTACAGGTGGATAAGCAGGTCTGTTGTGACTTGTAACATTTAAAGTTTGTCCAGCATATCTTACTTCTACATTTGGTATCTGAACAGGAGGCACAACACTACCATAAATTGAAAATTGTACCGAGTCTGGATTTACCTGTTTATTATCTCTAACAAATTTGTTTACATCATCTTTAAGAAACTTCGGTGTAGGTATAACCATGATGAATTTATCTTTTCTTTCCTTGTTTAAGGCTGCCTGTGTATATGATACGCTCATCTAATATATTTAATGTAATCCTAAATCGCTAATTGGTGCATATGAACGCTGAGTCTGATAATCAGAAGCTGCAACCCATCCTTTAGTTTTCATTAATGTAAGTTCTGAATTATTTTCTTCGTCCGTTTTTTCTGTAAAGATTACAGTATCTAAATTATTTTCTTCGTTATCCTCATCCCAAAGACCTTTTCCTAAAGGTGTGTGATAGTCGTAATCATACCTTTTTAATTCAGCAGGTCTATTATTATCGTCATATCTTAAAACTTCAAAATATTTTTGTACTACATCATTGTCTAATATAATTAGAGCCCAACCTAATGACATTACCCTATCATCTAACATATTTACCCCTGGTCTAGCAGCCCATTTACCGTTAGGATATTTTACAAAGTTTTTAATTTCTGTAAGTGTTTCAATATCTCTAATATTAACTGAACGTAATTCGTTCATATAATATCTCATGTTTGTAACCATTCGATATTTTGTATTTGTATGAGCTAAAACACCGACTTTATTGTTTTTTTGTTTGCCTGCATTAGCTGAATATGTTACTACATTACCATATCTAAAATTATAATATAGTTGTTCTACTACTTGAGCACCACAATTATTTCTTTCTATTAATGCTGGTGGTGATCCCCATTGTAATAAAATTTCATGAAGCTTTTGTGTAAAATTAAATGGATTTATTTCATCGTCCCAATAAACTGCTACCTGCTCTATATTAGATAGGTCTCTTAAATCTAAAATTTGTATTACGCTAGCGTTTTGATTTATACCTTCTGCTATATCGACACCTGCTACGTAAAGACCAAAATCATCTGGTGCTTTGAAAATTTTATATTTGCCTTCTTCCATAGACATCTTTGCTTTCATACAATTAATTTTCAAACTTTCAAAAAGCTCTTCATTAATAGCCATTTCACCAGAAGAAACAAATTCACACCCAAATTCTTGATTGAAAGCTTCTTCACTTCCAATAGTTCGCATGGTTTCATCTCTCCATTTTTCGTCTCTACCAGGAATTTCGTCCCATAATATTTTGTCAAACCCCCAACCGTTCTTTTCTTCTATGGCACCGTTCCATATTTTGTAAAATAAATTGTCGGTTCCGTTTGCTGTAGAAGCTATAAAAATTTTAGACTTTTTAGAAGACGAAATAACAGGAAAAACAGATTTCCAAAATTGATCTACCAAGTGAGGTTCAATAAACGCCAACTCATCCAGCACCAACACATTAATAGATTGACCACGAGCTGCTGTTCCGGTTGTGGTGCTTATTCCTATCGTAGTACCGTTAGTAAATTTTAAAGATTCTTTACCATACTCAGAAACACCTGGTTTGATCCAGTTAGGTAATTCTTCATAAGCCATTCTAATACGAGAAAATATTTCTTTAGCAGTACCTTCTTTGTTAGCTACAATTAGCATTCTTTGATCACTATTAAAACAAGCATGCCATAGTGTATAAATGGTCATCATGGTAGTTTTACCTATCTGTCTGGATGCTAAAAGAATAAAAAATCTATTATCCCGCATCTTCCTTAAAGATCTTTTTTGACATGAATGTAATGCTATCTTTTCTCGTCCCCTATCTAGATTAACAATAAAGAAAAAATTCTCAGCAAAATAAAGAAGATTCTGTTTTGCTTTTTTGAGGTCCGCCAGCATTTTTGGCGTCCATTCAAACTTAGAATTTTCAGTAGGTAGATTCGGGTTACCTAAGTAAAAATCTCTTTTATTTGCCGGCATATGATTATTTAAACAAGGAACGCATAAATATATTCATGAACCGTAAAAAAGATTTAGAACTTTTGTGCGAGGTTTATTCTCAAGGCCTGTTAGGAGAGGATAATGCCGGTATGAAAGACTATTATGCAGCTCAGAACCAAGAAAATGCCAGTAAGTCTAGCCAACCGGGATTTGCAGCACAAAGAATGTCAGGTCAAATGGGTACAGAAACACATACAGGTTATGTACAACAGTCTGAAGATCAGAACCCATTAGAAAATTACGAAGGTGAAGAAGAAACACTTCAAGAAAGATCTGGAAGAATGTTAGTCAGACACGGATGGAAACGAAGTGAAGTAACTCCTAAGGGTAATGTTATATATACGAAAGCTGATCAGTCAGATGCCCAGGTAGGAACAGATGGTCTTATAAACGGAAAAGACTATAAGCTATTTTTTAAGAGAACAGGTGATCAAGCTGACATAGCAGAAGACGAAGAAAACGATCAATCATTACCACAACCTGAAGACACAGGTGTCAATTCTAATCAAAACCGCGGTTCATGGGGAAGTGCAGCATTTGGCAACGAGTCTGAAGAAGGTTATGATGAGGATATTGAAATGTTGGTTGGAAAGGCATGTCCTAAAGATGCTGGTGCATCTGATCCTACTATTAACCCTGCTGCAATAGGTGGTATGGTAGATATTATTGCAAAAGCACTTGCAGATAGAGATGAAGATGAGTTAGACTTTTTCGATGATGCAGAAGATACGGACGAGGCAGATAAAACTGAGTTTAAAGAGCTTGATGCAGAAGAAAATGCAGCAGCAAGACAACAAGGTTTTAATCCTGCAGAAAATGCTGAAGATACCGACGAGTATGATGAAAAAGAGTTTAAGAGATTAGACGATTTACATAATGCTATTGCTAAGATATATGGTTTCGATCCTGATGAAAATGCAGAAGATGCTGCAGCAGCGATGCGAGCAGATGAAAGAGAAAATAGAAAAAATCTCAGAGATCAAGATAGAAAAGCAGAAAAAATGGGATACGATCCTGACGAATCAGAAGAATACGATGAAGATGAAGTAGATCGTGAAAAAAGATATAAAGAGCGCTGGGGTAAAGATCTAGACGACGAAAAAGACCGTGAAGGTAGTTCGAGCGCTGGAGCTTATACAGACGTAGATAAAGACGAATTTTGTGGACCATCTGGTGGTGCCGCTGATGGAACATACCCTGTTAATACAAGAAAAAGAGCAATAGCTGCAAAATCATATGCACATAATGCTCCTGATCCAGAAGGTATCGACAGATGTGTTGCAAGAAAGTGGCCTGATTTAGATAAAGATGATGAAGATAACGAAGGTCTACACAAAGAAATTTATTTTTCTTCTAAGGGAGATAAAGCAATTACACAATTAATGGAAGCGTACGAAGAAAAGCTTAATAATGAGTTACTATAGATCAAAAGGAGATAGAGTCATGACTGATTTGTCCGAAGCATATGGGCAAATTGTCGATAAAAGAGAAATTCTTAACGAACGTACCATTGCAAGTTATGAAGGTGGTACTAATCGTGAGGTTATTGAAGAGCTCTTACCTGCAGCAGCCGCAGGGTTAAGAGTAGCTGCACCGGTTATAGCAAGAGGTGCTGCAAAACTTGCACCGAAAATAATTAAAGGTGCAAAAGCTTTAATGCCAGGTGCAAAAGCAGCTGCAAAGCAAATTGGTGGTGCAGCAGTTACTGGAGCTGCTCAAGGAGTACAGCAAAGAGTACAAAATAAAGTTGCTGGACAACAAGCACAGCAAGAACAAGAAGAAGTTAACAGGGCAGCTCAAGAAGGTGACCCAATTAGAGATGAAAACGAAGAGGGTATTGGATCATATATAGATATCGCTGACGATAAAGGTGGCGGTACAGGTGAAATTGTTGGGATTGTATCAAATCCCGCTGATACTTATGTTATTCAGACAGATGATGACGAAATATTACATCTCCACAAGGACGATATAATGGTAATTAGTAACCAATCAACAGAAGTAGATCTAGATACGGGTCGTATTCCTGTTGGTAACTATTAATAAAAGGATAAATATAAATTTATGAAGCGAAAAAACTTTAGAAGTGAAAATGACCGACAGCTTAAAATGATAGAAGAAGCTTATGAATCTGTAGTTGGTGTGCCGCCTGGAAAAGCAGCTCACAAGCAGCAGATCAAACCTGGTAAGCCTATCAAACGAACCTGGGAAAAAGCCGGTAAGAAAGTAAAGCTAAAAGGTGGTAATACTGACATACCTGCTGAGAAGCCACAAGGGTATAAAGGGTTTGTTCATGACAACTCTGGACCTAACGGCGCAGACAATTTTAAAAGTACGGAATTAGATCCAAATAACCCAGAAATTAAATTAGGTAACGCCTACGATGTGAAGCAATTATCTGATACAGATGCTTCTGATTATTTTAAGGCGGAAAATGAAAAAATAAACAAAGAGAGTATAAATACTAATATGGCTAAGAACAAATCTATTTTTGACCGTTTATACGAAGAAGTAATGGACGACGAACAAATTGACGCTGTTGAACTCGGTATTGACGATTCAGTAGAAGATGTCGATGTTGAAGAGTCTGATTCATTCACAATTACAATTCCTAAAGAAGTAGCTCATCATTTACATGACGCATTAGCAGACGTTTTAGACGCAGTTGATGATATCGAGGACGTCGAGGACGAACTCGGTGATTCTGATGACTGGGACCCTGATGAAGATGAATCCGAGAAGGAGAAGCGCTTTGGTGGAAACAAGGGCGACAGAGCTCGTCGTTTCGACAAAAAGACCGGTCGTAAGAGTGAAGTAAGAGATTACGGTACAAGCGACCACCCTGAAGAGGATGAAGAGAATTTCAATTACTTTGGTGAGGAAATTGAAGCTGAGGTTCTTGGCACACCGTTAGTTAACCAGAAGCAAGGTAACCCAACACCAGTAACTGGTAGTGCAAACGTTGTTCATTCACAATATACACAGACCGTTGGTCATAGCGAAGGCGATGGCAAAATTAAAGACGGTATTGATGGTGAAGGAACTGACGAAGGTACGCCGTTGGTTAACCAGAAAAAGGGTAACCCAACGTCAGTAAAGGGAAAATCTAATGTTGTTAAGAGCAAGATTAAAGGTGGCAATCAAGAGTTTTTCCAAAAGAACAATTAATAAAAAATAGATAGCCTTTTTAAAGCCCCTGTAAAGGGGCTTTTTTTTGCTTAAATATAATTGTGACCTTTAAAGAGTTTTTCGTTATGATAGAAGAAAGATTTAACACTGGCAATGTTCATGGTATTAATCATAGACATCAAAGATCTGTAGTAAAGGACCCGGGGAATAGAAAGAACGTTCAAACAATTCCCGGGTATATACAGACTGATACTTCTTTACCAGCAGCGTATAGAATGTTACAACAAAAAATGGGTCCAAAGTATATAAAAATAACATCAAAAGACGCATATATGTTAACTAAACGTTTTGGTGTAACCAGATTAAAGCCAGGAAGACCTAAAGGTTTAAAAAAGACAGGTATTGCTATAGAAGTAAAACCAAATGGTGAATATTATCTATTAAAAACTAAAGTAGAAAAACCAGAACAAACCGCAGATCCAATTAATAAAATCTAATGGGAGTAGAAATGGACAGATATAGAGGTATGAATCAGATCATGCCCCAGTTCTTACCTGGAGTACCTACGCCTGATCCAGATAATCCCGGTTCTATTTACCCGGGTCCTAAACCATATAATAAATGTTTTAGATTTACAGATAAATCACAAAACGAATGTGAAAGAATCATAATAGATAATTGGTGGGAAGAAATAATTGCTCTATTTGGACAAGAAGTTACATATTGGCAAAACCCATATCAAACATTATCAGCAGATGGTGTACCTCAAGGTGCAATAAATGGAGAAGGTGGTGGACCTGGTAACATTTATGGTGAGGAACCAACGAAAATTTTTAAAGATCCCAAAAGAATAATAATTGCTTTAGAACTAAATGAAAATGCAGTAATATTACAAAAGTATGGTTTTGATTCTGATGATGAATTAACAGCATATATACATATAAGCAGCTTTTATACTTCTTTTGGTTACCCACAAGAGCCTAAAGCAGGTGATGTATTTGAATTAACTGAATATGGTGATGATAGACCATGGCCACGAACAGGTAAAAAGTTTGAGATAACAGAGAGACTAGATGAAGATGTAGCGAGAATTAATCCTCTTGCTGGTCACTATGTTTGGATGGTAAAGGCTAAACGTTATGACTATAGTTTCGAGCCTGGTTTGAGTACTGAAGGTGGTAGCGATCAAGTGTATGATGATAAATTCTCTGGTAGAATGGATGGTGGCGAAAATTCAAGATCACCTAATAAGAGTTATGATGGTGATCTAGAAGACCTATCAAAAGCGATATTTGATTATTCTGGTTTCGATTATGATGATGTTTATGGAGGTTATGGTAATACAGAAGAACCAGAAGATGGTCCTTTCGGTCCTACGTCTTAAGATTTTTGTAAAACTTATCGTATTCTGGTATTGATTCCCCTCTTAGACCAGCAATAAACATATCAGCTTCTTGACAGGAACGAAATGATTCTACTAAAACTGTTCCATCTTGTCCTTTAAATGTATAATTTACTTTATCGTCTTCTTTTCTAATATAACTCAAAGTATAGAGTATACCCGGAAGTAAAGATCTTTTTTCGACTATTTTTGAACCTACTCGGTTCCTTTGTTGACTTGGTATGGTAGGACCAGCCACCGGTTTTTGGTGGCTGATCGGTACCTTAACTGTTGTATTAAGAATGTAATGCATGGTCTTGATAGATAAACTCTTTTACATTTCGGGGTTCTACTTTTTTATCCCCACCCATTTTATAATTTAAATAAACAGATTCATACATTTCAGAAATGTAATTTTTAAATGCAAGAGGCTTTATCCAAGAATTATTTTTATTAATATCCATTCCTAAATTTTCTGCCTTTGCTGCAACATAATTTACTGCGTCAAAAAGACACAACCACCTTGAAATCTCTTCGTCAGACATTTCGTTTAGTACTTTTTTGTTCGATGACTTTAGCATACCCCTCTATTATAGAGGCAATCCTTTCGTGGTCAAAGTTAAAATTACTTAGCTTTGTATTTTTTATTGCATTTTCAATAACCTGTAAGTTTAATTTAAGTATATTGTGGTTGCTTTTTATCTTATTAGAATTTTCGCTAAGAATATCGTCAAAAACAACCTTAATTAAATTTTCTAGAATCCTATCCTTGTTTTTAGCATCAAGAGTACCAGTGGCGGCAATTATTCCTTTTTCGTAGGATTCTCTTAACATGGTACCATGGTATCTTTCAGTACTTTTTACTGGAGCCACCGGTGATATACTAGAACCGGAATGTTCATTAAATGATAAAGTTTGATTACTACTGGTCATAATCTGTATTAGTTACAAAATTGTGTTTTTCAAATGGATCTCCTTCTATTGGGGTTGTTTTTAGAAAGCATTTAGTGCCTATATAAACTTTTACTCCAACATTACATTTAGGACAATCATATTCATTATCTTCACTAATGATAATCGGAACAAATGTTTTGTGCATACAATTCTCTACAGGGCAAGTAACTTCTAACCCTTGTTCTGAAAAAGCTTTTATTCGTTCATTTTCAAGTTCTCTAAATTGTACTTCTAGTGCACCTTTTCGATATCGGGTAAATAGATCATATGTAATAAATTGACTTACAAATGCAATTCCAAATATAGCAAAGAAATTATACCCTAAAAGGTAGCCGCAACCACCAATAAAAGAACTAACTGCTATTACGATAGATAAAGATCTGACGATTTGAATCACTTAATTATTATAATGTAGTAAGTTTGATTATCAACTACTAGTAGCGCTTTTAAGTTCGGATGCCCACTTTTGAAGTTCGCCTTTATTGGGTGTCTTTCTATCCTTTTGATAATAATAAGCCAATAATTTTAATGCTGCTGAAAGATCAAGATGGCTTGTGCGTATTGCGGTACCAAGAACGGAAACTAGATGTCTGATGTCATGATAAACACCATTGTCTAATTGCTGTTCAATTTCATCTAAAGTATAATATTCTTGAAATAACATTAGTGCGGTAATTTGTTTATTGCTTGTGATCCTCCACTGTCCATAGGAGCACTTGGAACGTCTTCACTATTGTCTTCTGGTTCAGAATTCCTACTTTCATAAGGTTTTCTGTCAACAATAATATCTAAGTCATTTGTCATTGATTCTATAATGGCTTTTATTTTTTTACATTTCCGAACAAATCCTTTTAAACTATCTAAAGCATTATCACTTTCTGTTACAACAGGGTTATTCTTAGCCATGTCTGCTTTTGCTTGAATATTGTCTGTTGCTAGATATAAACTCCCCATATCTTCAACAATATGTGTTAAAGGAAACGGTAATTGTAAGGGAGCCTTGTTATTATCGTTACGTCCCGATGCTTGAAGAAGATCTCCTACTGTTACATGGGATGGCTTTTGCTCGCGGGTAGCGATACCTCTCACCCATTTATTATACATTTTTATTTGGTCTTCTTCTAAAATTTTTAAACTACCCATGTTAATATTTATTCAAAAGCATAAATATATACATGAGCTTTTTTGGCAAACACTTTGTTCATATATTGGAGCAAGATGAGACAATAAAAATAACAGATACTGAAGCTATGGAAACCCAGTTGGATCCGGGTACCGATGTAACAGAGTATGATGTAGAAGCACCAACATTAGACGGTGGCGAAGTTACAGCACAGAGTAATGCAGCACAAGCCCAAGAACTGGTAGGTATCATTGGTGCTATGGAAGAATTTACTAACTACCTTAATAGTGAGAAACCTGATTCAGTTCAATCTTTATTACATGCAGCTAGTTGTGATACTTTATTCAATAAAATCGCTGGTGCAGAAACTAAGAAGATTGCTAGAGTTGCAATGGAATTAAGTTCTTTAATTGAGAATCTTAAAGGTTATCTACATACAGTAGAAACAGGACCAGGAGCTGGTCCAGCACGTTAATTTATTTGAGATAAAATAACTCTTCCTTTTAACCCGCTATACGAGTGCATATCCACAAATGTAGCGGGTATTTTATTCATTTTTTGATCTACAGCAATTGCGTTAAAGTCTTTATATTTTATACCTAAAGTTTTTGGCCAAATAAAAACGGATAACCCTGCATCTAATAAGAATTTTGTTTTGTTTTTAGAAGCTGAATCCTGCCATTGAGAATCAAGTACAATTACTCTTTCATGAAATGGAAATTTGTTAAGTTGTTCATATTGAAGCTTAGTATATAACTTTGAACTATTTTCTGTAATACCAGCTACAGCAACACCATTACCTGTAAAACAAGAATCAATAGGACCTTCAAATATATAAATTCTATCATGATTTTCATCAATTTGATTTATATTAAAAACGCTTTTGTCGCTATTTACTTTAGACAAATACTTTGGTTTAAACTTATCATCACTTTTAAGTAGTGTTCTTGTTTGATAATGAATTATTTTATTGTTTGAATCATAAAAAGGTATAATAAGTCTATTTTTATGAATTTTATCTTTTAAAGACAACCAGAGACTTTTAGGTTTATTAACTGCATTATCTAAATGTCTATCCTTAATGTATTTTAATGCGGTTTGTACTATTGGGTTAGACTTAAAATAACTTGTCTGATTGTTGTCGAAAAGGTTTATGCTATCTTCTGGTAGCTTTTGTTTAAGAATTTTTGATACAGTATCATTTAATTTTGTTTCATTTATTTCCGGTGGTAGTATATCAAAGTCTTTACTCTCTTCAATTAGTTCTTCATAGGTACTACCTGATACTTCTATAATCCAGTTTGTAGGGTTTGAATGATGACCACAATTGTGACAATGAAAATAATTGTCCTTTACTATATAAAATAATCTACGTTTTCTACCCCATGATTTGCCTTCTCGGCATATAGGGCACCCTCCTTGGTACGTTTTCGTTAATCGATTATACTTTGGCGACCCAGCATACTGATAAAACTTTTGAATTATGTATGCTTCTGGTAACACTATACCAAAGATTATAGATTACTTCTCTACATCTTCAATGGAAACAATTCCTTTTCTTATAAAGGCACCACTAGCCGGATCAATCCAATGAGCTTCTGTATATACTTTATTGTTTCTTTGGACTTTATGGAGACGTGGCATAACTGTTTCTCCTGAGATTGGGCTAGCAATAGGAATTGCTCTAACCATTTGCATGCTGCTGTGATAACTGTTCGTCATATCTATTGTTTATATATTTATTATTTAATAGGTTAACTTTATCCACAACTTCCTGAAAAACATCCTTAGTGAAAAAAGTATTTGTCCACTTATCTTTATTTTTCATAATAGATCCTAGATCTAAAGATTGACACTTTTTATAAAATGCAGTAGAATCGCAAGGGGGCATGCCTTTTGCTAATTGATCCTTATATGCAACTTCTTCATCTTCATAATATCTCCAACCTACAGATAGGTCCATCATTTGAATATTATGCGAATAAATTTTGTAATTATCCTCGTTTAGAATATTATCCCAACCCTCTTTTGTACCGTTAAACTTTTCTATTAAGTTAAGTGCTCTTTTATGACCAACTTTATGCAAACCTTTTAAGTTGTCGCTATTGTCTCCAACAATTGCTTTGTAATCTAAAAAATTCTTCCTACTAACACCCTTGGTATATATTTCAAAGTTAGCATCAGTTATAGCAACCTTTTGTATTGGATTAAAGACCATTGTGTTTTCATCAATTAATTGATATAAATCTTTATCGACTGTAACAATAACCTTTTTTCCGGGTAGTTTGTCTACGAGATAACTAATCACGTCATCAGCTTCCATTCTATTAGGGTAGATACTCTTTATCCCCAACATATCCAATAGCTCTCTCAACGTTTCATCATTTTTATGAGCTTCTTTAGCAATGTCACCATCTCTATTGCCTTTATACTCGCTTTTTGAAAGCGACTTACGAAAATTAGTGGATGGATAAGCTAATTTCTTGTCCCAAGCAGCATAAACATGATCAGGACTAAATTTATCTACATAAGACTTAACTGAGCGTAAAAACATCAACGTAGACATGTTAATGTCGTTGTCTTTTTTGTTTTTGTTAACCCAAAAAATGCGATAAAGTAAATTATTTGCGTCTAGTAGAAGTGTTTTCATTTTTCTTGTCTTTCTTTTTTGACTTCTTACTACCTTTATCCGAAAGCACAGTACGCTTTTGCTTCACCGCACGCCTTACTTTGGTTTTCGTATTGGTTGAAGCATATTCGTACGTTTCAAACTCTTCTACTAAAGAATCAATTTCTTTATCCGATTTAGCTTTTAGTATTTTATCTCTTAAAGATACCATACAATCATTTTAACTACTCTAATGAATAAGTCAACTTAATTCGTTAATGATAAGTTCGCCACCCACAATTTGAGGTTGGTCCATTTTAAGAGATTCTGCAACTTTGTCAATATCTTTGGAAGGGTTCATATTTGGAAAAGGTACATCGGGAATATCACAACCTAAAAACGGGCATAGTTTATCCCAGCCGTCTCCTCCTATAATATCTAACAATAACATGTCATTATGCCTATCTTTAAAATAAGACATAACATCAAAATGGTGTTTTTCGTACCCATTTTTAAAATCTTCGTTATTATCTTCATTGAACTTTGTTTTACCGTAAAATATTTTGTTTATTTTATCATTAAACGGGTTTGTTTGAGGGTTAACCACTTTTTGATAGTAGTTATACATAGATTTTACCCAACCGTCTATATCTCTAACAGTATATACAAATTTTGCATTAGGAAAATACACATCCAAAAATTTATAACAAAATGCAACGGAAGAATCCACAGCAGAATCGTAATTTAGAAAATCCATTATGTTTTGTGGGAAGTGAATAGGGTTCCGATTTAGAATCTTTAAAGCTTCATGTAAGGAAGTTGTACCGGTCCTTGATAAGCCAATGCCAAAAATTTTACCTTGTTGGTTATCCACAAAATTTTCTGGGCGTTTAGCATCTTGCTTTAATCCTTCATCAAAGGCTTTAATATCAGAGATATAATCAGTTGGTTGCATCATATTGAGCTTTAATTACTTTATAAACATGTTTAGGAAGCACTTCTACAAAGTCGACAACACCCTGTTCTATTCCATCTTCAAAATCTTTTAATGGTACTTCTATTTTTTGGTTGTTTGGTACAGTTAGAAACACGTGCTTCTCATTAGTTGAGTAGATATAAGCACAAAAATGACCTGCATAGTCACCGTTTTTAATTGCGTACAGATATCTTGGTTTTGGTTTTCCAGTGTTCCTGATAAAATTTAATAATTTCATTCCATTCCTTTCTGCTGTTTATGCTTCTTTTCGGATTAAACCCTAGACGTTTAATTTTCGAAAAATTTAAAGCATATCTATAATCATGACCCGGCCTATCGTTAATATATCTTATTACCGAGTCTTCATTTGTGTATTTAATTATTTTTTTGGCAAGTTGATTGTTGGAAAACTCTTCCCCCGAACCAATATTATAAATTTCTCCAGGTTGCCCTTTTTCTGAAACTAATATTAATGCATCAGCATGATCTTTGGCATGAATCCATTCACGTTTATTGGTACCATCACCATAAAGCAAGATTTCTTTATCGTTAATCGAAGACAATATCGATTTTGGTACTAGTTTTTCTATATGCTGACCTGTACCAAAGTTATTACAACAGCGAGTTACACGTACATCTAATCCATATGTCTTAAAATATGAAAGCGCTATTAAATCTGAACTTGCTTTTGTAGATGAGTAAGGTGAATTTGGTTGTAAGGGTTGGTTTTCATTCCAATTCTTATCATCATTACGTAATGCACCGTAAACTTCATCGGTTGACACGTGGATCACTTGCTTTCCGTACTTTTTAGCAAGGTTCAATATATTCAACGTGCCTATAACATTTGTATGCGCAAACACGTTCGGATCAGATATACTATTATCAACATGAGATTCAGCTGCAAGGTGGAAAATTTTATGAAATTCGTGTATTCTAAAAACACTTTCAAGTTTTTTAACATCTAGAATGTCACCGAGTATAGCTTTTTGATTTTTTACACGGTCTATGTAAACATAATCACATGCATAAGTTTGTTTGTCATAAACAATAACTTTATACCCGTTATCTAGTAATTGATCTACCAAGTGGTGACCAATAAAACCGTACCCTCCTGTAACTAAAACAGTCATATGTCTTCGTTGCTTTTAATTTCTGAAATGTCTACCACGTTTTGTGGTTCAGCTTCTTTTGCTTTTTTGTCTTCTATATACCCTTTAACTATTTTGTCTAAGAAATTGTGATCAACTATTGTAAATTCATGAAGACCTAAATCAGATGCTGTATTATTATTCAAGATACAGTTACTTCTCTTTACAGCCGTAACACCTTTCTTATAAAAAGCTTTTTCAGTAACGAATTTAATTTTATCTAACGACCAATTCTCTGGTAATAGTCCTTCCTGTATAAGTTCTTCTTTATTATTATTAAATGCTACAAATAAATCTTTTGCTCTAAAGGCGTTTGAACTTACAATGTTATAGATACCGAAAGGTGGTGGTGATAAAATAGCATTATATACAAAATTCATCAAATCGTACATATATGTTGCACTATTATCTTCATTTAGAATCGTATCATACTTTAGCATCTTTGAAATAAGATTTTTTTTGTGATAAATTTCACCAACTGGCATTCTGATTCGAAGATTGTAGCAATTAAAACTAGAAGTTAAAGCTAATTCACCCGCATGCTTTGTCTTACTATAAAAAGATGAATCGTCATCAAACAAACCAAAGTTAGGAATTTCTTCTTCTGTGTAACCAACAAAAGGATCTGGTTTTGTATAACCCGTAAAGATACACCCTGATGAAATGTTGAAAAAATATGGTATGTTAGACGCTTGAGCGGCTGAAGCAAGAGTTGTTGGTAGTACTGCATTGAGCAACCACACTAATTCTTTTTCTTTTTCAGCGTCGTCCACATTTTTTTCTCCGGTATAGCCGGCAGCATTAATTAATGCGTCAAATTGAGTACCGTTTTCAGCAAAATCTTCTAGAAAGTTGCAAAGGGTATTATAATCACGGTAGTTTACTTGGGAGCTGTCTATCTGATGCACCTCTAATTTGTCATCAGTTGCAAGAAAATTGGACATTTGCTGTCCGATGAAACCTTTCCCCACTACGAGGACTTTTGTATTAGCCATATCAATATATTAAGATCACTCCAAGGAATTACCACCCATAAAACCAGGTGGACCTACTTGTGAAATAACGACTTTCTGTAATAAATGATGTAGTGCGTCGTTTTGCAAGTGACTATCGTGAATGATTCTTACAATACCATTTCCTTTGGTGTCATAACCTAAAATAATACAACATTCCATGTACTCTTTTAGTATTCTATCCAGTTCTTTGTAGTTATTTGCTTGTTGATTTTGTTCTTTAGAAAATTTCCGTTTTACTAACGATTCAAAAGCTTTTTTTATTTCGGTTTCCGTTAAATTGTCAATATTATTGTCATCTGGTAACGGTGTGGGTGATGGTCCTTCGTTTTTGCTTTTTTTACTCATCGTTTTTTATAATAATTTGAGCTTTTGTTATTATTATTTACGCCCCATGTAACGATAAGTTGGGAAATAATTGATTCCATTGATGGTGTGGCCATAAAAAAGTTTTTTGGTATTTTTCTCCCACCATCATTAAATTCAAACGCTACAGACACGTCATTGTCATAATTTACATAACAAGTACACAAGATAGACTCTTCACCCGGGTTAATAAGAAGGCACCACTTACGTTTATCGTAGTCATTAAAATTTTTAAAGACATCTAGTACGATAAACCCGCTATCTTTCAAACGTTTTTTAAAATAACCACATGTCTTTATTTTATTCCTCATACTTGCAAACCAGGTACAACATATTTCAATAATGTTTGTTCTGTTTGTAGTTCAAAAGTACTTAATCCTTGTTCTGTATTAATCTTTACTTTAATTCTTATTTGATTTGTCGCCCCTAATAGTCTTACTATATCAAAATGAACTGGAAAGCTAACTTCCTTTACATCGGCAGCGTTTTCATTAATCAAAATTGAATAACTATCAACAGATGAATTAGCCCTGTCTGTTATTTCAGCAAACACTTTACCATCTGAAATGTTTATATAAAGTTTTTCAGACTCAGCAACAAATGCAGCACCTTTTGCTAGCTCGCCTATTTTTGATGAGTCCATATTAAATTCTACATCATGAGGTAAGCTCATAATTTTCTGCACGCTTAATTTAGGAGCTTGAATAATGTTATCATCTAGAAAATGATATTTAAATCTCATCTTTTTGTCTTTATAAGATAGAGAATTTTCTTTATAGTTTAAATCAATTTCATCGCCTTCAATAAACGATAAAATCTTTTCTAACTTTTTAATATTTGGTATGTTGAAGACTAAATCTGATTCCACATCCAACTTATAAGATGCATAAACAATTAACCCCTGCTCGTTGTTTGCTATACATTCTAATTTGTTGTCATTAGTTTTTAATATTACTGCGTCAGTTAATGCGCTAATTGGACGCAAATAAGATGCTATAAATTGGTTTTTATCTTTGATATTAATGACCATAACTTATTATAGCCTTTAGACTTAGAGGTACAACTTACTTTTTTTTGGTATCTTGTTCCAATAACTTTATAATTTTTTTCAAAAGTTTATTATTGGCTGCTACTTTTTCCTCTAGTGAAAACAATTTATCATTTATGTCGTGTGCAGTAGCTGAATTATCAAAAGCAAATTCTAATTGATTTGGATCGTAAAAATTTTCTTCTGAAGTGGGTCCTGGTTGCGTTTGAGGCTGAGGTTGTTGTACCGGTGGCTGTACTTGTTGAGGAAATTGTTGTTGTATCTGTTCTGGTACTGGTTGTTGTGGAAATTGTTGCGGTGGGGCCTGTGCAGGTTTTTGTCCCATTAGATTGAGAATGTCCGCATCCATTCTTGCTTTGTTTACGTCCGCTCTTTTTAATCCTGAAGCTTCACCAACTAGATGTTCATTTAGTTGACTCAAATCATTATGTACAGCACCAAAAAGACCCCTTATGGCCATTGCATCACCATAAGGATCATCCGGGGCAGGTTGCCCTGCACCCGGATCTAAACCTGGATCTAAACCAGCGCTATGGTTTACCGGCGGTACATTTATATCAGCATTAGTCGGTTCACCTGGCGGTAATTTAGGTCCTTTATCCATTACTTGATGTCTTCTAGACTATTGAGCAAGTTAGCAATATCATCATCGTCGCTATCGTCATTGTTCGTCGTGCTTGATACTGGTTCACTTTTTTCAGTAGGTGTCGAAGTTTCAGTTGCTTTATTCTCAATAATAGTTGTACTAGTAGAGGCATTTGCAACATCATCTGTACTTAAGCAGTAGAAATGCTCGTTCAAGGTCTCTTTGAGCTCATCAAAACTTTTTACAGTAAAGACACTTTCAAGCTCAGTTATACTCTCGTAGATTTCTTTTGCTTTGTTGTCATCCATGCCTTGAATTGCTTTAGGCATACCAAACTTGGATGATACGTATGTAGGAAAGTCGCCTTGCTTCTCAACCTTAATACGAAAATCACATCCATTTTCACCGAGATCAAAGATGCGTGGGCCTAATTCTTCGGCTTCATCACCTTGCATAGCTTCCATAATCACCTTATGTAACTGTCGACCAAAACGCAACAACTTAACTGTATCGTTATTATCTGGGTTAACTGGGTCATTTACAACGTAAACGTTTACCATCCAGTTTTCACGACGCAATATCGTCTTAGCCTTCTCTTTTTCTTCTTCTGTACCGGTCTTAGTAATACGATAACGAGCTTCACCAATTGGATCACGCTCACCCCACGTCTGTGGGCTTATCTGATTAATGTATTGACCGGTAGCAAATGAAGTCCACCCGTGCGTATAATAATGAAAGAATGTTTTATTTGCATCCTTCACATTAGGTAATAGTCGCACTGTATAAGTATTACCAACTTCTGTTCTTAAAAACTGAGAACGATTTGTCTGACCGGAGTCTTTTGTCATTTCAGCCTTTATACTTTCGAATAGTTTTTTTATATCTGCCATAATTTATTTTAATATTATTATTGTTCGTTATTTTTCGCTATGGCAATACCAATTGCCATTCCATAATTATATATTAATCTACTAATGTATCCACTTTTTCTTTGCATAGATTTATAATCTTGTTAAAATGATCCTTTAATTCTGGTTTAATATTGTAGTATTTTACTCGATACAAACTGATATCATCAATTACATCTTTTAGCATCATGTTTACCACTTCTCGATCTGCTTTTTTAAACTCTCTCGAAAATTCTGGAAAGGAATATAGCAAATAAACGGAGACATCTCCTGATTTAAGATGAGAAAAGAAGGAATTTAGTGTATCGGTCTTGTTTTCTTTATGAGTTATGTAATCATCCCATTTAATCTTATGTTTGTTGCAATATTTCGTAATAAACAACCCGGAATTAAGGAAGAACTCCTTATTTTCTTTAGAATTTATTTCTGATCTGTTCAAACTGTTAACATAATCAAAATAAAGCTTACATGCCTTTAAAGAAGTGTAAAATTTTAGATCTAAAGTAGGGTTATCTTGGTAGATCTTGAAAGGAGCTAAAAAGAACCTGTCAATATTAATGTTATTGTGTTTTGCAAAAAAATGAGCTAACTTTTTACATAAAAATCTCTTGTTATCATCTATATTATCGAAATTGTTTCTGAATTTATAAGGTTTATTTTTAGAAACCCGACTGACCTTTAAATGAGTATTATAAATTAGTTTTTCGAAATCAGTCACTAATAAATTATAGACGTTTCCACTAATGAATCAATTTATTTTTACTGCTATTAATGTATTTCATGATATATTTGCTTTTATGTAAAGAAGGATCATAAAATAAAAACAGTTTCACCATTTCAAAGTCTGTATCTATATCAATTTGTTCTTTGAATAGGCTTCTAAGCTTCTGATCTTTTAAAAGTAATATAAAGATATTAGGAAGATTGACTTTTTTGTTGTTGAGTATTGATACAAAGGAACAAAACCCCATAAACGCATGAGCCATCTCTTTACTATGTGTGTGTTCTACTGGATTATGATTTTCGTACTTCATGACTCAAGGGAAAACAGTTTGGTATACTTTAAAAATGTTTCTGTCAGCTTTCCTCCAGCTGAATCAGTATGACCACCACCATCTATTAGTTTATTTGCTAGTTTGTTTAAATTTACAGGTACACCAGCACGTTTTCTTATACTAACGCTTCCTGATTTGGTGTTTATAACAAAAGCTATATCGGAATTGTATCTTTTTAGTATAGCAGATGCAACTTCGTTAATGTGAAAAGAACAAACAGTAGAAATAAGCTTATACTCTTTGTTATCTATCTTCGTATTAAAAGAATAAGCTTCACCGTTAATGATATGGTCCTTAATCTTTTTATTAGCTAACGAAATCATATTTTTCTGGTGTAAAGTAAACTCGCTAAACCCATCTGAGAATTCATCTATAAACTTTTCTACTCTACTACCTGTATAACTCCATAATACGAAGTTTAAACCAAGACTTTCTTTGTGAGCTAAACGATAACAGTCGTAATCATCAACTAATTCAATTAATTTAGCTTTTTGTTTGTTTAAATTAGAGGTACAATTAGGAACGGTGTCAAGAAGGTGCTTCAACACCAACTTTGTAGTAGAAGTATAGTCGCTATCTAATACTAAAGTAGGCTTTGTATGCTCATTGTAATTGTCTTTACCATTATGGTGATCAATAACAACAATATTTTTATGATTAAGTAAATCTCCGTGATCACTAACATTTAAATCGCATATATAGATTGTATCAAATTCGGAAATTTTATTTCTACTGAGAAAATTAACAAAATCCTCTCTAAAATTCTTATGAGTGGTGGTTTTGAAAGGTACTTCCTTTCCCAATAGCCACCTTAGCACCAGTAAACTACCAACACCGTCTAAATCCGAATCAGTAAATACATAATCTTTACCGTTCATTAAGATAATTATGATTTTTGGATGAATACTCAACCATTGGCTAAAGCCTCTATAGCACCCATCACGTTTGCTGTTGCAGCTCCAAGATCTTCACCACCACCATCACTAATAGTTAACGTTGGGTAGTGTATACTCATTTCTGTAGCACCGAAGTTTGGACCAAATCGATTTTTCATTACACCCAACCTTATTTGATCTAAGCCCCTGTCTTCTTCGTTCTGAAAAATAGAGAATATGGCATCAGCTGTCATAGCAAGCCCCATACTTTCACCAATAGTATCTAATCCCGGGTCTTGTGTATCGTACCCCGACCTGTTTAACTGTGTTGCTGTTATAATAGGGCAGTTATGAGTGTAAGATAACGCTCTAACTTGTTCTGTTGCATATTTTACACGTTCATAACTGTTATTACCTATAGGTGAATGCATTAAATTGACGTAATCGAGAACTAAAGCATCAATCTTTATGCCTTTTTGTTCTATCTTCTGCATAAACGCCCCTAACTGTGATGCTGTTATAGTACTTGGTGGAAATTCCTTAATAAGTATCTTTCCAGAAGGGTTTTGTGTAACTTCCTTTTCTAATTTGTTTCTTAACTCGGGTATTTCATGTCTTAAGCTGTTTATTTCTATTCCTGTTAAATTACCAGCTAATCTCTTTGCATACATTAGTTCACTCATTTCAAGTGACACAACTAACACGGTTTTCCCTTGTTTAGCCATGTTTACTGCTATGTTACCCAAGAAAATAGACTTACCTACGTTAGTTTCACCAGCAAACACATAGATTGACCTTCCATTTTCTAAGAAACCACCATCTAACATATCATCCACCCATTCCCACCCTGATGGTATTGTTGGTTCATCAATTTGCAAGCTATCAATTAACTTTTCATGATCAACTAATAGGTCAAAACCAATATCTACCGATAAATTAATACCACAACACTTTTCAAACTTGTCAAATATAAGAGTTGGGTCGACTTTACCTTTAGCACAGTCATCAGCAACGTCTAACATCGTATGAAACACAGATTTTTCTTTTAAAAATCGTTCTGTACTACTGTAAAGTTCGTCGGTGTTAAAGGTCTTATCTAATTGATCTATTTTTAATAACGTTTCTTTGAGATCTATTTTTAATTCAGGTGTAGTACAATAAGAAGCTATTTCTGTTGCACTTGGTATTGTTTGTCTCTTAATAAAAAAGGCTTTTATTATAGAAATAATGCTCCTAAAATTTTTATTATCGAAATACCTTGGTTGAATATGATCAATTATGGACCCGAGATATCTTGGATCAGTAATACTCTTATACAGTACTACATTTTCGTAGTATTCTAAGTCCAGTGAATTATCAGACATATAAACTATGATAGATTAAGACTACAAATCATCAACCTTGAGGGTCTTCGTTGTTGATTTGATCATAAATCCAATCGTAGGTTTGAGTTATGCCTTTTATAAGTGGGTAATGAGGAGCCCAACCCAATTTTTCTTGAATAAGTTTATTATCACTATTTCTTCCATTTACACCTAGTGGTCCATCGATGTGTTTTCTTCCGAGTTTCTTACCAGCAACGGTTTCGGCTGTTTCCACCAACTGATTAATAGTCACCATTTCGTCTGACCCAAGATTTACTGGTCCGGACCAATCTGACTCCATTAATCTTCTTATACCTTCTATACACTCGTCAATATACAAAAAAGAACGTGTTTGGGTACCATCACCCCATATTTCAATATCTTCGCCTTCTTTAGCTAACGCTACTTTCCTACACATAGCTGCAGGAGCTTTTTCTCTCCCACCTTGCCATGTTCCTTGAGGGCCATATATGTTATGAAATCTAGCAATAGCACACGGAATACCATAATTCCTTTGATAGGCTAAATATAATCTTTCTGAAAATAGCTTTTCCCAACCATACTCACTATCAGGTGCAGCAGGGTATGCTGAAGACTCTTCACAATTAGGGTTATCTGGATCTAATTGATTGTGTTCTGGGTACATACATGCAGAACTACTGTAAAATATCTTTGTTGTTTTTGGTTTATATTCATATACCCGTGAATCGTTATACCATGGCGTTTGTACAAACTGGTTTAGTTTGTTTACTGAATTGAGAACGTTGAGATTGATGGTAGCTGAGTTTCTCATGACGTTTGCATCATGTTCACCTGTAAAGATATAACCAGCACCACCCATGTCAGCAGCTAATTGATAAATTTCGTCAAATTGTTCTTGGTACTGTAAAGGTACAGAGCTATGATAGGCTCCTGTTTTTATAACTCTATCGACAACACGCTGATCAGTTAAATCTGTAGTTACAAATTCGTCTGCAGCTGTTTTACTCGGGGAAGAAAGGTGTTTAAATTCTGGATACTTAAGATCCACACCACGTACCCAATAACCTTCTTTTTTAAGTCTATTTACCAGGTGATTACCAATAAAACCCCCGGCGCCACATACTAACGCTGTCTTCATATCAGTATTATAGCTACTTTTCCTCTTTTTCAACTATGGAAGCAACAATAACGTAATTTCCCCCTTTATTAGTTGTTAGAGTTTCAAATTCATAATCTTCGTTAATTTCACGAATGGTTTTTTTAAGTTCGTCTACACCTTCTTGACTAAGGTACAATGGAACGTCATCAATCATGATTGTACTCTTTCTATTTTTAAATAGTTCCTTAATTTGAACTAATTCTTCTAATACTGGTACACCACCGCCTTCATCATGTGCATCTAACCAAAATAGAGCTTCTTCTTCTACAATTGGCAAAACCTGGAGAAGAAATGATATTGAATGACAGTTGTATATATACGGGTCTACGGTTGCACCATATTGAGCAAGTTCAGAGACTTTTTCAATTGAAGCTTCAACTCTTTCCATGTTTATATCACAGGAATATAAAGTAGTAAAACCAGCATGTATAGCTTTTGCTAGACCACCACCTAAATGACAACCTGTTTCTATAAAGATACCCGATTCGGGTTTATACTTTTCAAATAAATCGTATATTCCACGATTGCTCTCATCTAACGACTCTCTGTAATCAAATAAATCTGACATAATATTAGAATACTGCAAAAGGATTACTGTCTTCAAATTTTACAAATTCTAAAAACGCTTTATCGTCGTGCATCTTATATACATATCCATCTAATAATGATTTACCACCGTCGAACTTAACAGATGAAAATTCTGTTTTGTTTGAAAACAACGTACTTCCATTTTTTGTTAAATACAATGTACTGTTTTCTTCATCCCAAACCCAACATGTATGGGTTCCTTTAAATGATGTAAATGTTTCTTCTAAAATTTGTTTATCATCCCATTTTACTGGTAAGTGGTCTAATTCTTCCATATATGCTGGAATGTAAGATGTATCTATATCCTTTGTATCACTAGCTTCTGTTACGTCTCTATAATTAGTCAATACACCATTATGAGCTACATGCCACCGACCATAATTAAATGGGTGTGAAGTTTTTTCAGCATAATTTCTTACTCTACTAGTTGGTGCTTGATGATGACCTAGATAATAATCCCAATCTTCTAAGTACACGTTATCTAGATCAAATAGTTTGTTCTTATAGACGTTAATTTTACCATCCTTTATACCACAGAAAGTAGATGCATAACCACCCCTATCTTTATTAAGTTCATATAAAGAAATAAACCGTTGTCTCTCCGAACTACCAAATATTGCACACATTTGTTTATATTATATAGAATCTAATAAATAATTCAATATGAAAGATAAGGATACCGTATTTCTTTTAGAATCTTATCAACATTCTTTAACAGAAGGAAGAAAAAAACAATTTGAAGACAGAGTAAGAAAAACTGTTATCGATCCGGATACTGGGGAAGAAAGAAAAGAATCTTATTATGAAATGATGATGAGAATAAAGGGTATTCGAGGTGGTGGTGGAGCAAGAAGTAGGGCTACTAGATTTAAAAAAGCTTCACAAGGTAAGGTTGCTTTAGGACAACGTAAATTTCAAGTTGCAGATAAAGCGTACGAAACACCTTTAAGAGGGTTACAAAAAGATATTGTAGGTTTTGTAGAAGTTAGGCCAACTACAGCCAAAGAAATAATGGATTTTGCTTCTAAAATAGAAGATAAGGGTGAAGTCGAAAAAATCTTAAAAGATATGATCCTGGTAGGTCTTCTTGATGAAGTTTTCGGTGAAGACGAACCAGAAATGGATGAAGTCGATCCTGATAAATTAGGTGAAATTGAAGCTTTTCAAGATTTTAGTGCAGAAGATAAAACAGAGCCCGATCTTGAAGATTATTAAACGTGTTTCTGAATAGGGAACCCAAATTGTGTCGGTTCTATTTCTTCATGGTCCTCTTTATGAGGCATATCATCTTTTCTTCCTTCGTAATTTAAATTACACTTAAGATCAATATTACTTGCAAATAAAGTACCGGGGTTTTGAATAGGCCACGAATCGTAAACATAATCATACTCATCATTTACAAAATCTAATAACCAAGGTTTAAATCTATGCATATGTTCACTGTCATGCAAAACAACAACCTTAGCTCTCCCACTACCCGAAAATTTTACCCAGTTAGCTCTATTTTCATAAGCACTGGTATCTACAAAAATTATATCATAATGGTCGTCTAACTTTTCAAAATAAGGTGTTCCAAAAACAAACAATCCTTGTGCTTCTAAAGTAATATTGTAATTGTCATTACTATATTCTTTTTTCATAGTATCAAACCAACAATCTGGTCCGACGTTGTGATACTCTATTCCCCAAACTTTAGCTTTTTCTGCTTTTGTTATTTCACTAAAAAACGCACTACTACCATGACCTGTACCACATTCTAAAATATTAAGTTTTTTACCACCATTTTTTTCGTATAAAAAATCGACTATATATTCCAAATATGGTCTATGTGATGAATATGCAGTACCGTCGGGGTAACCTGTTTTTGCTATTTCTTCTTTATCAAATATATGCATTATGGTCCTCTTGTTCCGTATCTATCAGCGAACACTTCGTCAACAGGAAACGGTTTACAATTATTTTCTGCCCAATATTCTGTTAAATCTTGTTTGTATGGAATTGGGTCGATAAACCCTGCTTCTGCAAAACCTTTTATTCGTAAAGCACTACTAGGTGTACTTGCATCAGATTTTTCTTCACCACTATAACATGTATAAGTGTGCTTTAAATCTACCCTACTTCCTGCACAATATTCTACTATGGTTTTTTTATCCATATGAAGTAAAGGACATTCTAATTTTATTTCGTTTGTTCTGTTTAATGATATTAACGTTTGAAAATGTTCTCTAAACTCTTCACTTCCATCCCAATAACCAGCTAAACTATCTACTAATGTAGCACCATGAAATACTGTATTAGCACCAATTGACTCTGCATATGCACAAGCCATAGATAAAAACATTTGATTTCTAAACGGTACATAACTTACTGGTTGTGCTTCACCAACCATATCTTTAACATCAGGATTATCAATTTCTTCATTAGTTAGTGAACTTGAAGTCAACATTTCTTTTAAAAATGAAATATCTATAATTTTATGTTGTACATCTGAATCTTCAAAATTGTGACTAAAACTAACTAACTTAGCGTGTTCAATTTGTAATTTTGAACATTCTAATTCACGTTTATGCCTCTGACCATAATCAAAAGTTAAACAATGCAGTTCACCAGATGAAAATTGAGCCATTCTTAACATGGCAGCACTATCCATACCACCACTAAAAATCATTACAGCTTTATTCATATAAAATAGTATAAATTAATTACCAATGCTTACCATAATAAAAGTCTTCTATAATAAGATAGTCCATTTGAGTAGATTCTAAGACTTTCATTGCATCTGAAATAGTATTCAAAATAGGTTTACCGGCTATGTTAAATGAAGTATTTAGTAAAACTCCATGACCAGCCGTTTCTTCAAAAACGGTAATTAAATCATATAAGAACTCATTTTGTTCTCTTGTTATGGTTTGTACTCTTGCAGTACCGTCAATATGAGCAATTGATGAAAGTTTTTCTTTCCATTCATCTCTTACTTTCGGACAATAAAGCATATGACGACTTTCACCCTCCCATTCAAAATATTTTGATACATCTTCCAACTTACAAACTGGAGCAAAAGGTCTGTACCATTCTCTATTTTTTACTTTAAAGTTGAGAATGTCTTTCATTTCTGGGAATGCTGGATTACAAAAAATAGATCTATTTCCTAAAGCTCTAGGCCCGTGTTCGCACCTACCTCTAGCACAACCAAATATTTTTCCGTTAGCTAGTTCGTTTGCTACAATTGTAAAGTCGAGTGGTTTAGCTGAATTACTTTCAATCCAAGCAGGGTATGTATTTTTATCTAAAAGCTCCATACCACCATATGTTATATCAATTGGGTTTTCAGGTTTTGTCCACCCAGCTAACAAACCAACAGCTATACCACAGTCATTTGTATTAGGTGCTACAAAGCTTGGTCTATTTGGAAACATTTCTTTAATCTTAGTAGCTAACAAAATATTAAGACCACAGCCACCAGTTATAATAATAGGTAAGTCTTCGTATTTTTTCAAATATGGATCTACTACTTCAAAGAAACACTCTTCAAAGGCAGCTTGAGAAGTTGCTGCAACATCCCAACTTTCTTCTTTTTGTAATCTGTTATTTTCATCAAAAACTAAACCACAATTATGTGTAATGTGTTCTTTTAGCTTTGCTAGATAATTTTCGCCATCAGGTTTAGAATAATAAAATCTTTTAAAATGTGGTAACCATTCTTTATTAACTTTACCATAATTACACAGCCCCATTATTTTACCACTATAAACTAAATTACCGTCTGATATCCATTCTTGTCTTATATCTGGACAAAAATGAGCAAAACACATATAAGGAAACCCAAAATCGTGATCATAATCTGTTCTATCAGCTGGGTTAGTCTTATCGAGATAAGTTACACCGTTCTTTCGATCAGCAGTAAAAATATTAAAAAATCCATCATTACCACCACCATCAAAGCTAAAGATAATAGCTTCTTGAAAATTAGATTGATAAAACGATCCAGTTGCGTGTGCGTGATGATGCCAACCTTCAAGTACATTCTTAGCAGGAATAAAATCCTTGTAACTATATGTTATGTCATCGTGAACACATTCAGTATTAATATGAAGTAAATTATCAAAAGGAGCTGAATAACCTAACTCCTTCTCCAAGTATTGTAAGATTGCATAAACAGCTTCTTCTCTAAATTTTAACGGCTTATATTGAGCTAAACCAATATTTTTTATATTAAAGAACCGTTCGAATTCAATAACATAATATTCACCGTTATCTTCTAAAGCAATCGCACCGTTATGCGAACCGTAGATAGCAATATTTGCCATGTCCTTATTTACCGTAGCTATACACTAATTTCAACTTCTTATCCAACTCAGGAATGATGAAATTTTCCCAAAGTTCTTTATCCTTTTTCCAATTTTTATAGTAGCCAATTTTGTCTCCCGGTTTACGTTTTCCGTCCTTACTCTCGATACCTATTTGAAAAGTACTACCGGTCTGCGTTAATATCCCATGATTAACAGCCATGTCTTTTAAGCCACTGTACCTATCTAAACCAGTACGGAAGTTAAGATATATTTCAGCTTGTAAAAATGGTGGTACAAACCGGTTTTTAGTGGTTAAAAACCGTAATGTTGCACCCGAATAATTACGAGCTTCAGATAACATTTCATCATCTTCGTTAGATGCATCTTGTCTTTCTTTTTTATTGGCCAATTGTATTAGTACACTTGCCATATATTGTGGGCCACTACCACCAGATGCTGTTTTAACTAAAGTAGGCATTAAAGCGGCAGGATTATCATATGTGTGGTTACTAAACAAAATTGTGGTACCAGACAACCCAGCTTTATATGTAAGAATTCTCATCATAGATTTGAGTTGTTTAGCTCGTAACCCCATATCCATAGCACTTTTGTCTTTTGCTGCATCTTCTACTTCTTTTTGTGATGCTAAATTACCTAAAGAGTCAATACTAACAATAAATTTACCTTGTAACCCCTTTTCAATGATACTGTCTAGAAGAGCCACTACCTGATTTCGACATTGTTCTACTGTATAAACTGGAACATATTTTGTCTTTGTTGCATCAAGACCAACCCCTTCAGTACTATCTTTATCTACAGCAAATTCGGTATCAAATATAACAGGGTGTAATCCCATTTTTTGAGCATTACCTAAAATCTTATTAATAATATATGTTTTGCCTGATTGTGAAGGTCCTGAAAAACCAACTAATCTTCCTTTTGGTACACCACCTTTAACACAACTACCACCAACAATAGCATTCAATGCATAACAACCAGTATCATACCAGGTGTCGACATTTGATAAAGCATTTTCACTAAGATAGGTGGCTTCTGGATTAAGTTTATCTAAACTTGAAAATACATCTGAAATAGGATCTTTTGCCATACAAGAATTATATAATAAGAACCGCGGTCATCAAGAAGAAAAAAGCGTCCCTAAGGACGCTCTATGTTTTTATTTTCTACCTACCTGCTATCTTCTTTAGCTCTTTATGCATCTCAAAGATGACGAGCATTAGTTCTGCATATATACGTACAACGATTGGTCCAAGAACTGCTGTGCCAAGTCCAGCGAATAAATCAGCTGTAAAGGCAGTAAACAAACCAACAATAACCGCTAACACCATACCGATGTAAGATAAAATCTTAAGAACACCGGGAGTAATCATATACTCATAATTTAAGAATGCTTTCATAGAAGACATTATAATATAAGAATCTAAATTATCAAGAAAAAAAAGCGCCCCTAAGGGCGCTCACCAATACATGATGTTTTTTGTTAATCGTCAAACAATTTTACTACTTCAGCCTCTTCAGCCTCCTCAGGTACATCTGATGCACCTAAATTTGTAATAATGGCTTTATATTGGTTTATCAACTTATCGTCCAGATGTTCAGCACAATCACTATCAATGATAGTAGACTTATTAAAAGTCCAAATTGTGCCTTCTTCCCTACCTTTATCGGTAAGAAATTCTCTAAAAAACATAGGTACTGTTTGTACCTGTAATTGCCCAGCTTCATTTGGTTGCACAAAGATTGTGCATGGATTTTTAAGCACGACTGTAGTATCACTATCGTCTTGTAATTCACCAATCACCGTGCGTCCGACTTGATCAACAAAAATCTTAAGATTCATACCAATATTTTATCTACTCTCAATCTAAATCAACTGACAATTTTTTACCAGATTTATCTCTCATATATTTGAAAAACGAATCTATATCCCTATTATCACCAAGACCCCATGTGCAGATTTCTCCTGAAGTTAAAAGTTTATTTTTTAAAATACCTTTTGAATCTAAATCAGCCCACTTTTTATTATCAACAATATAGTTTGCTGGTTCATTTCTATATGAATCGTTTCGATAATGATGATACATAATCGGTTCATAAGGGCTTATTAAGTCATAACCATTAGTAAAAGATCTAAGTGTCATATTATACTCGTCTCCAGAAAAAAAGTGATCGGGATCAAAACCCATCCTTCTTAAAAATAACCCTTCTGTAAATGCAAAATGCAAAGACATCCAAGCTGACATCCTATATTCACCTTCTACATCTTCAGGAGTTTTTCGAGCTCTCTTTCCATCATAGTCTGTGTATTTTTTAATGTCAATATAACTTAACTCGTCTTTTTTAATATAATAATTATCAATTTTTGTAAATTGTTCTTTTACATCATCAGGATATAAATCTATTTCATGATCATAAACTAATTCATTACAGTAATTAGTAACTATAGGATTCCAATTATCGTCTTTTAAAGTTTTATATATTTGTTTACACTTTACATCCCATCCTTGAGTAAATCTCATATGTGAATCAATAGACAAAAAATAAGTTTCGTTGTTATAAAAATTTTGAATCATATTTCTTGCATGGCCTATACCTTTTGCATTTCTATAATTAGTATGTATATAATGCATATTGGTTTTATCGAAATTTACATAGCCGTCATGCTCAGACTGATCAAAAACACAAACAGTTAGTAGTTCAGGGTTGGTTGCTTTTTGGTATAAATCCGTTAACGTATTATCAAGGTCTTTATCCCTGTAACTTGGTACCATAACAAAAATAGTTTCGTCTACCGTTTTTGTTTGTTCGAGATCTTCAAAAAAAGAAGATACTTCACCAGCTAATTCTGGCATTAGTTCATTTAATTTTAATCTATTTTCTGATTTACTCATATTTTTATTCGGATAACAAACTAAACAAATCACATTGGACTGCTTGGCCTGGTAAATAACACTTCCAATTTACTGCATTATAAAATCTTTCGATAGGAGCAAAGATTAACTTTTGATATATCTTATCATAATCAGGTTTAAAGAATTCTTCAAATTCTACAGGCCATTCATATTTGTATGCTATAGAGTCTACATTATATCTGTTTGGTTTCTTTACATAAAAGAATCTAACCTTATCTCCTGAACCAATTAGTTCATATTTTTTATCAAGTTTATGCAATTTTACCAATTGATTGTAAAAATAGCTTGCTTTTGCATGTATTGGCATACCCTTTACTGTCTTCATACCCTCACATTGACCTGCGTATTTTTCATACCCTTTTAATCCCATTACACTTGCAATATCAGTAATATGTAAACTTTTAAATTTTTCATAAACTATTTTCATAGCTTCATTTGTTTTTTGATAATCTTGAGTACTAAGCATTATCTCAATTACATTTTTCATATGAGGTTTTAATGAGTTAGGCAAAGTGGTTCTTACTACCTCTACCCCAGTATATTTTGTTTTGTTTATCTTAGCACCTTCATCATCGAGTATGTTCATCACATAACGTTTCTTCTGCAAGAACACACCCACCTCACCAATACATTCACGTTTAAATACAAACCTACAATCTTTACTATTAAAGGATTTTTTACCCCATATCATTATTTGTTGGTTTAGATATTCTACTAATTCATCTTCAAGATTGTAAATGTCGTCGTGAACTTCACCCTTTTCATTTTTAAAGTTCAATCCTAAATGCTTAATCAATAATTCAATTGATGCATAAGATGAATCTGTATCGTTGTAAATAATTGGGTCTTTCTTTTTTAAATCTTCATCTGTTAACCCCGTTTTTAATTTGATAAAATCTCTAATAATTACATTGCTTTGTTTAATTACTGCTTGACCACTTAATGTAACAGATGATGCAATATCATCGTCACCAATAGGTGCATTCTTGTTACCAAAATAACCATATATTGAGTTAATTAAGATTTTTACTGTTAACTGTTTTGTACCTGCTCTTTGAGCTTCGATCCCAATTTGTTCATAGTCAGGATCATCTTTTTTCATTACTGCATGTTTCTTTCTTAGATCAGTATACTCATCTTTAAACACTTTTCGTTTTTGATAATAATAATCTACAATTTCGGGTACCATTCCCTTTTCTTGTTGATGAAATACTACATTTGCTTTTGATATTGTAAGTTTATAATCTTTTATCATTTTAGCAAACATTGGATAAGTGAATTCTTTTACCTTACCGCTTACCATTTCCATAACAATTTGATTATCGTCTTTTTGTAATATCTTCCCTATCTTTGTTTCGGGTGATAAGTTCAAAGATATCATCACATTTGGATATAGACTATTTGCATCAAAAGATAATATGTAATTTTGAAACCCTTGTTGAGGTTCACCAACATATGCACCAGGATTCTTTCCAGTATCTTCACCCCTAATAAAAGTAGGAATTATTTGTTGTTTATGTCTTGCACGTATACAAAATGCACCATTGATTACAGATAACGCACCCATTGCTGCATCAAAAGTTACACACCCAACATAAGCTAACATTCTTATTAGTCCTAAGTATTGTAATTTTTCTTCTAGACGTACAAGTAGGTTTACATCCTGAATGTTGTAATCAATAAATTTATCCCAATCAACATCTGACAATGTTGCAAGGTCCATACCTTGAAAGTCTATCTTTCGTTCATTCAATTCAAGTTCACCAATAGCATCCAACTTATATGATTCACGCAAAGGTGCAAACTTTTTATATATATCCAAATAGTCTAACAATGCTATACCTTCTATATACCACCTAATTTGTTGTCTACCAAAAGCACCTTGTAAGCTTCTATAATAAACATTCTTAACAGGTGAAAGTCTTTTCATTTGTTCTTCCCCCATAATACGTTCACAACGTTTAATAATATATGGAATGTCAAAGAACTCAGAGTTCCAACCACTTAATATATCTGGGTAATCTTGTTCTAGATAATCTAAAAATTTTGCAAACAATACCCTTTCAGTTTCACAATAAATGTATTTTACATCATCTCTACCTTTACCATTATATTCTTTTGTACCCCAAGTATAAAACTTTTTCTCTAAGTTATCATAAACTGTAATAACATTAATTGCATGATTTGCATTTTCTATATTTGGAAACCCATCTGGTGAATATGTCTCAATATCTAACAACAACATCTTAATTGGATGTTTAATAAAGTCGTCTGTTTCATTTACTTGCCAAAAATTGTCCAATAAAAATTGTTGTTTAATTGGTAAATTTTCAAAAAGTCTTTTAATGCTATTATTTCTAATAAATTGTCTTCTTTCAGACTCTCTTTTAAACACCATTTTACGTAAAGGTGATTTAAAAATTGATGTTGCATTTGAATGCCGCTTATCTTTTGGTTCTACATAAAGATATGGATTGTAACTTTGTAAAACTTCTATTCTATTCCCGTCTTCATCCCAAGTGAACAATCGCATTTGTTCCAATGACGGCTCGTAAACTACATTCCTATACATACAGATTTATTATAGATTAATCTGCGAATGTTTCAACTAAACTTTGTTAACATCTAAAGAATTGAGGTATTTACGTTGAGGAGAACCATATGCAAACTGATATGACTCGAAAAACTTTCCAATATTTTCTTCTTTTTCTAAAAATCTTGACTCCGCAAAATTTCTACCACCGACGGATTCTTTTATAAACCGTCTTTCGTCACCTAACACGGCTTTTATCTGATCAACCATTTCATCCCCGGTATTAAATCTGATTGGAGCGTTTTTATATGTACAAATATCTTGACATGCAATAGGCAAGCCAAAACAACCAGCTTCAAGATATTTTAAATCGCTTTTTGATTTGTTGAAATTATTATCTTGAAGCGGAGCAATCATCATATTACCATTTAGTGTATAAACTTTTTCTGGATAATTAAAAAGTTCAGCCCAAGGGTGAAATTCTATTTTACCGTTTTCAACATAAGGTACTAATTCACGGGGTACTGCTCCCATAAACACCCATTGAAAATCATTTATTGTTTTCTTTACTGCATCATTTATATGATGGAAATCATCTTTACCTTTAACTCTTTGATCAACGTCAATATGTGCACCCGAACCCGACCAAACGACTCTCGGTTTGCGTTTATATTTTTCGTAATCTCTTTCAATTTTATCTCTATTGTAATAATTACCCATCCAGAATTTAGGTACGCAGTTGGGTATAACTGTAATAGGTAATTTACCCCCTAATTTATCTGTGAAATAATCTTTCATGAATTCACATGTAACGGTCATTTCATCACATAACTCCATAATCTTCTGAATATTTTCTCTTATATCATCATCTGTAAAAGCAAATTTATATTTGTTATAATCTGGTATATCTTCTCTAAATGGTATATCATCTATTTCGTAAATTAATCTAAATTCCAGTTTATCAGCAATTGCTTTTAAATGTTGGGTAAATTTATAATGATCTTCAGATGCTTGTCTTTGTATTTTTAATGCTTTACAATGCCTATAGTGTTGTGGGTCCATCGTCATGCAAGTAGATGTATGTACCATGCATTTACCGCTTGCATTTAATAGATATTCTGGCCAAAGTACTCTCCAAAACCCACACCCACCATAATCAGCTACATAATTCATAAACCGAGGAATTTGCCCAGCATGAGCTACATCTGGCACCTTCGATGGTTCTTGAGCAGGTAACGCTTTACCACCAACTGTAAAATTACTTTGAAAAGGGTTTGCTGATCCAAAAGGTCTTGGTGAGTTTTGAAAGGGGGTTTGAAACATTGTTGTCGTATTTATTTTACTCTAAATCTTTATCAATTTCTCGATATTCTACTTTTCGGGTTATACCATTTGTCTTTTCCAAGTAAATAACCTCCCCTGTAGCAGCTTTAACGCTCTCTTTTCTATGACTAATAACATATACACATTCATTATACTTTTCTACACGTTCTCTTAATATAGTAGTAACTAAATCGACTCCTTTCTCATCTAAACTACTATCAAAAAGCTCGTCATACATACTAAAATTAAAAGCAACATCACCTTGAAGCCTTCTTATATCCATAAAAGCAAATAAGCAAGCCAAATCAATATTTTTTCTTTCAGCTCCAGAAAAATTAAAATATGAACAAATTTTATTCTTTTCGTTTATTATTTGTTCTTCAAAATATTCATTAAAAATGCAAACACAATTACTATCCATTTTTTTCAAATAATAAGCTAGCTTTTGATTAAAGACAGTTAGTATTTTTTTGACAATGTATGATTTAACCCCTTCTTCTGATACAACATACTTTACAACATCAAGCATATTGATTTTTCTTTTTACACTATCAAGTTTGGTTTTTATTTCTTTAACTTTACCAATATATTCGTCTATTATATCATCTAAATTACTGTCCCCTGTTTTTAACTCTTTAATATCGAGTTTTAATTGTTGTTGCCATTCTAAAAGTTGTTTAGCTTTTTGTTTCAATACTTTTTGATCAGACATATCATTATTGATAGTTTTTATTTTATTTCTAATCTTATGTATACCGCTTGTAAGCTTATTTTCTAATTCAGAAATCTCGGTAATTTGTTCTTTTACTTCGATTATTTCTTTTTCATAGCCAGAAATTTTATCTTCAATAGCTTTCTTTTCATTGTTTATATGATCAATATGTTTTTCGTCTATTTCACGAAGACATGTGGGGCAAGTATCTTTATCGGTACCTATTTTAGATAACATATCTTCTACTTGTGATTTAAGTCCTGCAATTCTACCAATACGGGTTTGTTTATCAGCTCTTTGTGCGTCTAAACCCTTAATTTTATTTTCTATTTTAACAATTAGCTCTTCATTCTGTTCGATAGCGTCTCTTTCAATAGTTTTTATTTTGCTTTTAATATCTAGAAGAGCTCTTTTATTATCTTCTTGTCTATTTTTATATTTTGTTACTTTTTGATTTCGTTCTCCAAGCAAATTTTGTCTTTGTTGTTTAAAGTTATCCAGCGTACTACTATTTTCATCATATCGTGTAGATTCTATATCAAAATCCTTTTTAGTTTCATTATAGTCGTTACGAAGATTAGAAATCATGTTACTAAAAATTTCTAAATTAAAAATACCTTCAATAAATTTTCTTTTTTCGACTTTTTTCTTTGCCATGAATGGTACAGTATTGTTAACTGTCATGATTACACAGTTTTGAAAAACATCTTCTGAACAATTGATAAGTTCTTTAATATATTCGTTGGTGTTTATAATGGAGTCTCTTGTTATATCTTGTTCATTTTTGTAAATGTAACATTTAGATGGTGAAATAGTACGACTTATGGTATAACTATTTGTATCTTGAGGTGTAACAACTTTAAAAGTTAAAGTAACAGAACAAGTTTCGTTAGTTAAGTTGTTCTGAATGAGTTCTTTCTTTAATTCTCTTAACGTTGAACCAAAGACAGCAAAATTAATTGAATCTGCAATTGTACTTTTACCGACACCGTTACGCCTATCTTCTTTATCCTTGTTGGAACCAGTGATAATATTAAATCCACGGTTAAATTGGACTTTTACTGGATCGTTACCAACAGAAAGAAAGTTTTGAATAGAGACTTCTTCGAAGAAGATTTGCTTCATTAGATTTAATTATAAACAAAATACTAAGAAGATCTAGTTTTGTTTTTTAGTTTATTAATAACGTCTTTTTTAGAGTATGTATCAATTAATTCACTAATCTGACATTTATACTTCATATGGAATAGTTTTAACCCTCTTATTATTCTATCTTCCACGCTGTCTGAATACATTTCTGCATTATCTGAAACAATCATCTTAGATCTAGCCCAGTCTAAATGAGGGAACCAAAGAAAGGGTGTAGAAAGATTTTTTTGTGAAACCCTATAACAGAAATCAGACCATTCTACAGCAGCTCTAAATCTTTCATCAAAGAACCCCACCTTTTTAAAGACGTCTTTATGAATATAAACCAAGTCACCCGACGTTCCCATGTTAAGGGTGATTTCTTTGTCTTTGCCAATATTGATTTTTAGTCTTTCATTATCGAAAGTACCTCTAGGATCATCAGAAGGTGAACAAAAATAAAGAGTTTTTAAATTTGTTTTGTTTGCTACATCAATATAGTCTTGAAACAACGTATCGTCAATAACTTCGATGGTATCATGAACTATAAAAATATGTTCTATTGATTCGTCTTTGAGAAGTTCTCTAATACCCAAATTATAACAAGCAGATGGGTATTTTACAAAAGCAGGTTTGATATATTTCTTTACTTTGCTTTCGTCTATTGATTCCTTTTTACCGTCATTAACAATAACGGTGTTATCTAAAAACTCTGTCAAGCCACGCATGGCTCTCTTAAGGTTTTTACCACCTAATGTAAATAATACTATACCTATTCCTTGCATGATTTATATAAATCTATTGTATACTGTATAACGTCTTTCTTATTGTTAATATCTAACATGCTAACAAAATCGGTGATAGCTGTTTCATAGTCGACACCCGAATATTCGTATTCTACTTCACCTTCTACAGAAAACTTATTAAAATTAATTTCGTAATCAACGTTAATCGTAAAAGGTTTAAGGTTATTCAAACAAACCATTATTATATCCAAATCGTCGGCTTGTATATTTTTGTCCACCACTAATTTAATAATATTACCCTTAACGGTGCTCTTTAATTCATCTGTTATACCATCATGCTTTATAAGTTCACTTAAGGGTAGTTTAATATGTTTTGGGGATATATTGTTTAAATGAAATGTTGTTTCTAAAGTATTAAAATCTAGTTCATACCACCCTTTTGTACTACCAGCATCACCAAAATCCATTTCAAAAGGGTTTCCTAAGTATAAAATTTCACCATTTTTATATTTTCGTTTATCACGTAAGTGAAAATGACCTGTAATAACCTTGCTTCCTTTTTGTAATATTTGTTGAGGTGAATCACCATGATCACAAACCTTAAAATTGTTCATTTTAAAGTCTAATAACTCGAAATGTCCAAATATAATATCACTGTTAGGTTTAATATCGCTTATTTTTGTACCCCATGGACAAAAAGTAACGTCTTTATCAAAAAGAGTTTGATTACAGTACTCATCTATTATGTTTAAGTTGGGTCTACCTTTTAAGATAGATAAAGAGTTAACAAGACTATTGTCTTTATAATAACAATCATGGTTACCTGTTATTAGAACAATGTTATACGATTGAAGAATATCAAAAAATTCATTAGCAACATGAAGACTGTTAACGGCAATTTCGTCCCTATAATGAAATAGGTCTCCACATATCATTATGTCTTTTATTTTTCTTTTTTGAAGTTCTCCGTTGAGCCAATTTGCCCAATCTAAAAGTATCTTATGCCAACTACTGTTGTTTTGATGTACACCTAAATGAATATCTGAAATACAACAGATTTTAGGTTGTTTGAAATCTACAGAGCTCACTGTAAATATGATATAATAATTACAAATGAGTACAACACTTGTTACAGCAATATATTACGGTGAAAGAGAAGGAGAGTTCGGAGGTAGGTGTTGGCAAGAACAATATTATTTCTCGTCTTTTCAAAATATATATAATTTTAATCTACCCACGGTTGTATATTGCGATAAAAGAGGTTATCCAAAACTTAAAAAATATTTCGACTATCTTGAGTATATAGAACACCCTAATAAGCATAAACTTGTAGTAAGCGAGATAGGTGATTTTAAATTTAAAAAACAGATAGGTACTCATAGAAAAAGAACAATTAAATGGCAAGAAAAAGAGACTAAAGAAAGACAAAAAGATAATCCAGACGAACCAGGTTTCTTTCATGCAAGATGTGAAATATTATGTCATAGAAAAATGTATTGGGTTAAAGAAGTGGCAGATGATAACCCGTATGATACAGATAATTTTCTTTGGGTTGATTCTGGTATAACTCACTGGGGACTAAACCCAAGAAGTATGGGTGGTGTCGAAATTAATAACTTCTTCAACAAAAAAGTTTACTATCCATATAATGAGAAAAATATGTACACACCTGATATAGGAAAAGGTATAAACAATCTTATTGATGAACACAAATATATTGGTGTTAAGCACGGCAATTTATGGTATAATGCCAGCCATGTAACTTTGCTACAAAAATTTCTACAAAAAGAGTATGGACTATCAGAAGAAGATAGTTGTATAAGTGAACAGGTAATAGGTGGTATTATGGGTATACACCCATCCGAATTTGAAGAATTTTTTAAATTTTATGAAAAAGCTTTATTGTTATTATGTAAGTCTAAACCACCAGAAACTGATTTCTTTACAGAAGAGATAATACTTTCTGCATATCACGTTTTAAGAAAGCAATTTTGTTTAGAATTCCAGGAATGGAACCATGATATTAAAGGAGATCCTAGTTGGGTAGATTTTGGAGACGAAGATAGATCACATATTAAGTGTTTCTATAAAGTATGGGATGAGTTCAAGAACTACGCGTAACGGTAAGAGAGCATAAATACTCTTACTATGGAAGAACATGTAAGTCAAAGCATCGAATTTAAGAATAATTTAGCCCATTTGCCTTTAACCGAAGGTTGGGGAGTCAATACGACATCTGTAAACGCAACTTTATTTGGCCCTGGTCAGATTTGGATTAGAGACGTTGCCGGTGATGGAATTGATTTTGAAACAGATTCTAAAGATCCTAATGCTAAAGCTTATGTTTATTGGGTTGGTTATTTTCCTCAAGATGAAAAGGAAGAAGCAGTCGATTCTGATGATCAAGAATACGATGTAGAATTTGATGTTGATTACAATAATTGTGGTGCTGATCCGGTAGTGCAAACAGGTGGAGTTAGTTTTGGTACTGCAGGAAACGTAAAAGCAGGAAGAGCTTGTTCTAAAGTAGGGTATAAAAACATTTCTAAAATAGAAGCTGATATTGACTTAACAGCTTTAAAGCAACGGGGTGATTTTACAGGTGACTGGTTGAATGCAGCTTTTTATGCAGTTACTAGTGCCACACAACCTAAAGGAAATGGTAACTATTGTGATGCTGAATTTGAACCTAAACCAGGCGACCCAGGCTACCCATGCCCGTTTTGTAATGAAATCGACTTTATTGAAACAAATGGTCAAAAAATGTTTCAGCACACTTTGCATTTAGCAGATGCTAAACAGGGACCTCAAAGATATGAAGTTTCATTTACCCAAGCAGCTGATACACCTTGCTGGGAATGGGATGAAATGCAAGCCGCAGCTGGTACAGCTGGTGTACATGATTTAGTTGATATAATTGACCCGAATCAAGGTTCATTTCATATGGAAGTAGTCTTTAATGCTGATTATACAAATATGACCATTACCTTATCACAAGGTTCAAAGAGTGCCGTCGTATTTGATATGAACGAACCAGCTTACCCTGGTAGTGATACATTAGATATGAGTAAGTTGAAAGACGCTATGGAAGTTGGTTGGTGGTTTACACCTTCTTATCATGGTGATTGGTCTCCTGGAATTAACGAACCACATTGGTATAAAGATAGTGGTGGAGATTGCGGTCATGGTACCTTATGTGGTGACGGTGGCGGTTGGAGTCTTGCTAATTTGAAGGTAACAGCTCAAGGTACAGTAGGATAATTAATCGAATATATCATCCTCACTAACAGGTTTAACATACACCTTTTGTTCAGCTTCGTCGCCTGAATTTAAAGCTTCCTCGTAGACTCTCTCTTTATATTCATTGAGAGCTTCGTGGTGACGTTTTTCTTTTTTAATCCTGTTAATGAATGCATGGAAGGCAATAGTTGTAAAGTAAGAAAAAGGGTTGTATTTCTTACCATTAGAATCTGTTGCATCTAAATTGAACTTTTTATTAAAGAGAGCAGTAAACATTTTTACTACTGCATCACCAATCATTTCATCTTTATATGAATAATTGATAAAGTTCGGTGCATAACTCAAGCCATGAGCAATTTTTGTAATCATTTCACCTAATTCTTCACTACAAACATCGGTAGTATAATACTTTGCAATTGCTTCTTTAAATTCTTTTGAGTTAACATAATGTTCTTTACTCTTTGGTTTAATTTTTACTCCATTTTTAGGCTTTTTTGCTTGCATGGCTAAGTATCATTATATTATAGTTTTGTACAAGTTCAACTAGTTTATTTCTCGTAAAAGTCGCTTATTTTAACGTTAATATTTTCCTCTGTATAAAGATCTATTCTCTTATCAGAATGAGCTTGACCATACCTTAACTGGTCAGCAATATCAACTATAACTAATTTGTTTTTGCTTTCGTGCAAACGAAGCCCACGACCAATTGACTGAAGGATTTTAATTTTTGCTTTACCACCGCTAGCAAAGATAATGTAATGAAGATTATTAATGCTAATGCCAGTTGAGAAAATCCTGCTAATAGCAATACAAATAATATTATTATCCCGCTCAATGAGTCTTTTAACTTTATCACGTTCTTCAACATCTACTTCACCTCTTATAAAATATATTTTCTTTCCTTGATCATTTTTATTTAATTCTTCAAAAAGTGCTTCACCGTGTTTAATGTAATCTACTAATATAAGTGAATTATTTTTAACACCTGTTGATAACTTTTTAATTATACCATTTCTAAATTTATTTTCAAACAAAAATTCAAACTCTTGTCGATAACGCTCGCCAGGATCAGAAATATCTATTGCATAGTTGGGTTGTTTTTTGTAATGAAGTTTTACTACTTGAGCTACTGCATTAGTTACATAATGTTCTACTCTTAATTCATAACTTTTTTTCTGATATATTACAGGACCTATTTTACCTATAATATTCCATTGATCAGCATTGTTATCAGGAAGCGTACCTGTAAAACCAAATTTGTTTTCCGTTTGTATACTTTTTATTATTTTGTTTACTTTATTTGACCGTCTTACTTTATGACATTCGTCTATCACTAAAACGTCTATATACTGTATCCATTCTAAATCGGTTTTATCACTTTGTAAAATACCTAAATTAGCAACTATAACATTTTTAGTCATGTCAACGGGTATATTTCCGGTCCATTTACCAAAAGAAAAAGTGCATTCATATTTGGTAAAGTCATCAAACGTTTGATTTACTAGTCCTAAGTCAGGAACAATAATAAGAGCTTTCCATGTATCTTGTTTTGATTTTTGATATATCTGTTCAAGCATACTTGCCATGGTTAATGTTTTGCCTCCTGCAGTTGCTAACATTACCACACCACGACCTTTGTCTAAACACTCATTTACAATTTCAGTTTGATAATCCCTCAGTTCTAAACTTAGCTTTGCTTCTTCAAAACTTATATTTGGTTTAATTGCTTCTAGGAGTGGCTTTTCTAATTGTATTTTTTCATTAGGAAATTCTTTTTTAATAAACTTTATAATATTAGCTGTAAGACCAACTTCATATTTACCTGCTGGTGTAATAACATATGTTCTTGCAGGCATATATCTACCGTACCTTCTTGCAAATCGTGCACCTTCGTTCTCAAAAGAGAAATGTTCTCTTATAAAGTTTAGATTTTCAGATTTTATTATAGCTTGGCGTTTACGTTTATCGTAATCAAATTTGGCCATTGATATAATTATATCAGAATAACCTGTTTTTTCAAGATAAATAATTAAATGGTACCCTTTATATTTTTCGAAGGGATAGTTGAACCGCCTTCCGAAAGCGGTGCTCTAAGAGCACTACTGTTAGTTTCACAGCAAGAATTTATATTGGAAGCTAAAAGAGAAAACAAAGACATGTATTTTCACTGGTTAAAAAGAACCCACTTGTGGGATTTTATAAATGAAATAGTATGTCCACATGAAGAAGTGTATGGTTATAGAATTTCGGTTACTGAGAAAAAACGACCCTGCCTAATAATAGACAGGGTGTCTTGGGATAACGTCCATCAAATAATTGATAAAGTTACTTAACTTCTACATCTAATCCATTACGCCAACCCAATACTATGTTTATGAGATATCCATAAACTGCTCCACCGAGCCACCCTGCAACAGCAAATGAAATAACATCTTTGATGTTTGCTGTAACGGATTCCCCGATTGTGTTTATTGCAGCATCAAGATCACCTAAACCACCACCAGCTACTAAAGCTAATACTGGAAAAACCGCGACCTTAATTGCTCCTGTCAATGCCCCGAGCAACGCAAGAATGTTTGCTAAGGACAATACCCCGACTTTATGTAGTTTTTTCATTGCTATATATTTAATGGAAACTCCCTATTTTTCTTAAGGAGCATCGATAGTTAATTCCAACCCACCGCATAATTTAAGAGCTAAATTACCAAATAAGGCTGTGAAAACACCAATTACCAAACCACCGATACCATAGGCAACAATCATAAATCCTGTTGCCATTAGAGCACCTGCAATACCTGCTCCAGCATCCATCCCTGTTAACTCAGATGAAAGACCAGAAGCTCCCCCGATTAAAGTAAGTAAAATTACTATACCTCCTAAAAGGCCTCCTGTTAGTAACCCACATACTGCGTATACTTTTGCACAGGACCATACGCCAACCCTTCTAATAGTATTCATGACTCTTATTTAATCTATTGTGGAAGTTCTTCTTTGGTTAAATTACCACCAAAAGGTTCGTATTCCTTAGAAGATATGTCGATTTTGTCTTTTTTGAACATATCCATAAAGTAATCATAGTAGATATGATCTAACTTACCCCATCTTACCAATTCTACGTATTGAATTAATGGAGAATCTGTTTGTCCTTCGTTTCTTGATAACAAAGTACCACCTTTTCCTTGTCTACAAGCTACATATTTCCATTTTTTGGAGTATTCCCTGAAATCTTTATCAGTTTCTAATATCCAACCTGAAAAATCTTCATCTTTGCTGTTTAGTAGTTCAATAAATCTATCTTTATTCCATATTGCTGCTTGCAAAGAATTTCTATATTCATTATCTTTTGAAATTGTTCCAAAATTTTCATCATTTATAGGTCCTTGTGGGTCTCCTTCAAGTGGTAAATCTGGTTCTGGCATTGATAAACAACGTAATTTGGTAATATCATTGTTTTCCATAAAGTTTAATGCATGGTATATGTTATCATTCTCTACTCTGTTAACAATAATTTGATCTTCCACCATAAAAAGTACATATTTTGTTTTTACCTTTTTAAGACCTTCAAGCACCATTGGTTTAAAATGGCTTGCATTTTCGTCCCAAGGAACACCGGTAACTATACATTCTATATTTTTGCTTTCGTACTTTTTTTTGTTACTAACAGTAATAACGTCATAAGGACATTTCCAATTTTTTTGATGATAGAAATCCCAAATCTTTAAGATAGGCTGATAAAAATCAGAACTTAAAACTAATATTGTACAATCAAAGTTGCCTTTCATATATCGATAATTCATCTGGACTTCCTATAACATGCTGTATTTCATGTTGTTTTAGGCAATAGTTTTTAACATTATGACCTCTATCCAGTAAATCATTAAAGGTTAAAGACACATAAATCTCATCATTGTACTTATAGCCTTTTGTTTTAGCTCCTAAAAACGAACTAAAGAAAAGATCTGCTTTTTTCCAATAATGGGTACCAATTAATCCGTGACATGAGTGTACTTCTTTTTCTTTAAGTACCACCCCGTTGTTGTTTTGATCAGGAACAATGAAACTATAATGAGGATCTACCGTATATAATGTTACAACAGCACTATCTGGGTCTTCATCTTCAATAAATTTTATAAATCTATCTGGTTCCCAATCTAATACTTGATCCACGTTTGTTTGAATCAACGGTTGGTCATTAGGAATAAATTTTTTGGAAACAAATAATGTCTCAGCCGGTCCACTTGTTACTTCATCTACAAAAAGTATTTTTGCCTCTGGACAAAACTCACTTATTACGTCATATGCATGGTATTTTTTATCATGTTCTTTTAAAACAATAAAATAGTAGTTCGCGTCTATACCTATACTTTCATACGCTCTTTGTACCATTGTTTTTCCTTTTATATCAATAAAAGGTTTTGGTATATCAATTCCAGCTTCTTTAAAAGCCGACGATTTACCAGCCATTGGAATAACTACGTTCATTCTTTATGATTTATATGTATTACTAATATATTCAAATAGGTGAGAACTAACACCGTCACCACCTTTAACGGGTAATATGCAAGATATTTTTTTTATTTCATCAATAGCATCTTCAGGACAAAAAGCATAACCAACACGTTTCATAATTTCCAAATCTTGTATGTCATCTCCAACAAATGCTACTTGCGATGCAGGAGTATTATAATCAAAACAAATATCGTTTAATTTTTGACTCTTATTTTCACCATTTCTATGCGATACATGATGAAATGCAAACTTTCTTCTTTCGGCAAATGCTGGGTTTATGTCTAAACTACCAGAAAATAAAGCAATAGTTATACCTAACTCGGCATGAAACCTTCTTAAAGCAGTTATATCTTTTTGATTGTATGATTTCGATATAACTTCACCTTTGCTATTATAAGCAGCTTTACCATCTGTTAATACACCATCGATATCAAATAAAATAAGCCTAATATCTATCATTGTGTCTCTAATTTTTGTATTTCTATGATATTCCTTATATCAAAGCCAATAGAACTCATAATTTTTTCTACTTTTTCAAGATATTCGATTACCAAATAATGCTCAAGTAGATCACTATTTATTTTCTTTATTTGTTCCGTATTTTCAGCGACTTTTTCAGCAGCTGGTGTAGATAAACGTACATTACTTTGTTCTTGTATCTTTCTTGTTAAATCAGCAAGATTTTCTGTCTTTTTCTTTTTTAACTGATTAACTTCATGTTTATGTCTCATTAATCTACCAACCCATATATGTCTCCTACCGGGAAGTTGTAATTGCACGTCTTTTAAAGTGAATTCATCTATTACCAAGTGCTCATTAAGTTCTTTTTGATAATTTTGTATAATATCAGACATCTATTAAATATTATTACTTAAAACAGCTAATGTCAATCTACAAAAACGCATTTTTAAGAGCTTTATTATCAGAAGAAGATGGTGGTAATGTCGCTGGCTCTGGTGGTGTGTTAGGGAGTTGGGATCAATCACATTTTTCTGGTCCAGGTTTATATGCTCCTGGTGATGCTAGACGACCTTTTGCTCTTGGTGCAATGGAAAGAAGATCCGGTGTATCGAAAAAGAAGAAAAAGAAGAAAAAGAAAAAGAGTAGAACAAAATCCAAAAAGAAATAAATTATTTGGTGGATAACTACGGTCATTGGACTTATAATCTCGAAGAGAAAGAGATACCCGACACGTTCTACGGTTTTATTTACCTAATCACAAATACAACTAACGGAAGAAAATACATCGGTAAGAAACAAGCAACTACAATTCTCAAACGTCCTCCTCTTAAGGGTAAGAAAAACAAAAGACATGTAGTTAAAGAAACAGATTGGAAATCATATACAGGTTCTTCTGATAAGTTAAACAGTGACATAGAAGTATTAGGAAAAGATAAATTTTCATTCGAAATTATTAGATTTTGTAATAGTAAAAGTGAATTAGCATATTATGAAGCTAAAATGCAATTTGATCATGATGTTCTTTTAAAAGAAGATTATTACAACGGTATTATAAACCTAAGACTTGGTAGAATTAAAAAGAGTTGAATTATTAGTCTTACTAATCTATAATTTAAGAGTGAGATTTACTCTTTCACAATACAATATAACTCTTATCGACTTTCAAGACATTCATAAAAAGTTTGACAAAGAGTTATTAGATGATATACATCAAAATCAATTAATGGATGTGTTTAAAGAAAGAGGATTTCAAAACAAAGATATAAAAAAATTATTTTTTCATCATTCAATTAAAGGTACTGTTGATTTTATTAATAGAATTAACTCCAATAACAAAATAATTGTTTATTTTAATAATACCCAGTTATATGAAAGCGAAATATTAAACTATGTTAATGAAAAACAATATCTAGACATTCTTACAAAATTATTATTGAAGATGAGAAGTGTTTTACCTATAAAGGTGGTTATATCAATGAGAAGTTTACCTTATTTTAAAGAGCTGGTTAAGTCCAACGATGGAAGAGCTAGAGGTACGGTCTTAAAAATTAATTCTACACTATCTAAATTTAAAATAGAAAATTTTACATTCGAAAAAGTTAAAAAATTTGCTACTAAATATGAATTAAATTTTTTGTCTAGTGAATATTTTAATAATATCAGGACAAAACAATTGATTTTCAAATAAATATATAAAATGAAGTTCGATCACGCTATACAAGAAGGTTATAACAGGTATCTTGTATCTGAAGAATCAAAAACAGTTAACGTTCCAGCAGAAGTATTAAAAGATGCAATTAAGGTATCATACCACGCATTAGGTACAACAAGCTATGGAGAAAATGAAGCGTTAATGCAAACGATTCACAATACATATATGCAATTAGCTCAACTAGCTAGAGAAGCTGGTATTCACTCTGCTGAAATAAACGGTAGTGACGAAGACTATGAAAGTATGGAAGGTACACCTGATGAAACAGAAGGAGAAAATCAGGCCTTTGATAATGTTAACCCAGATGAACTTCAAAAAGCTTTAAATTTAGGAAAGCAATTAAAATCACCTGAGGTAGCACAAGCAACTCAAGATTTACACGGTAAGGTATTAAACAAAATAAAAGACGTAACAAGTAAATTGTCATGATAAAAGTAAGAAGTAAATTTTATAAAATAATAAAGGATAAGCGCGATGTATTAAGTGAGCAGATACCTCCAATGCCACCTGCACCCGAAGCTGTACCCGGTGAAGAAGTAGTTGACGTTCAGCAAACTGAAACTATCACTGAACCAGAACCAGAATTTAAAGAACTAACCCCTGAGGGTGAAGTCGAACTCATACGTCTTATTCTTAAAGCTCTTACTATTAATCCAACTGAAGGTACTATACCACCTCAGCTACTTGATACAGAGATCAACGAAAATAACGGCCGTGAAATGTTAGCTAAAATTCGTAGTTATATGAATACATATACTGACGACCCTGCTATAAATTACTAATGAAAAAATATATACCACTAACAGAAGTTTATAGCCAGGTTGCCTATAAACGGGTACCAAAAATACCAAGGCGGTCAATTAGAGAAAATGTTGCTATATTTGCTGATGTTGATGGTATAGGGTCTCCAGAAAAAATAGGTACTGTTGATGACGCATACTTTAAAGTTTTAAAAAGACAAATTAAAGGGAAGTCAGCCGATAGTTGGGTAAAAGATGTCGATGCAATTTTGAGATCAGCAAAATGGGATGAAAGTAACAAACAGTATAAAGAACTTTTAGAAACCGTATTGCATACAATTTATAATACTTCAGATGTAGATGATGAGCAATTAAACATAATGGCATCTGATAAGGTAAACAATATAGGGCTAACAGAACTTCAAAATGTCATAGAAAGTTCTGCTGAGTCTAAATCATTCTTCAATTTAGCAGATGTATTAGCTCCTGTGGCAAGTAAATCGTTTAGTGATGTAAATGAATTAATAAGACGCTTATATGATTACAGTTTTAAGATAAACAATGTGGGTGTAGGTAAAGGTGAGCTGTTAATGACATTCTTTTCAAATGGCCGTAAAGGTGATTCTGGAGACTTAGATTTTCCTTCTTTGGGTGAAGTAGAATTAAAAGGTAATGAAGGTAGACCTGGATCACAAGATAGAGCTTATGGAGCAAGAACAACGCTTCCTAAATTTTTACAAGATAAAGGCAAACAAATTTTTACAGGAAAGGGTATTCAAAGTGCTCATAAAAAAGTTATTAGCGCAAGACAAAAATTATTAGTACCAATAGATAGACTAATTGAAAGATTGCATGATAAAGGGTTAGATCAATTTGATGATCAATTAGACGGGGTAAAAGATGCAATAGATGCAATTTCTGATACAAGAAATAAAATGCAACAAGATTCTCTTATGAGGTTCGTCGCTAAAATTCAAAATGATCTTTATGAACCGAAACAATATGATAAACGATCTGCAGTTTCTATAGAAAATCATTTTAACAAATATGTTGAAGCATTGCAAGGGTATATAGACGCAAAAGATAATAGAGTTTTAACAAAAAATGATAATCCAACTTGGAATCAAGTAGTACAAAATGCATACTTAAATGATTACGGGCTATCTAGAGACGAATATATTGATGCAATGACGTTTATGGTAAATCATGATTTAAGTGGTGGTGATATGGAAGATGTAAAAACTTCTTTAAACGTTATTTTAACACCAACTGTAGTTGATAGTCTAATTTATGATAACGATCAAGCTACTTTAAGAAATATAATTGCTACTTTACACTTGACAACATATGCACTAAATCATAAGTTTAATTACTTGGTTTATATGAACGATGCAACGCTAAATTGTTATACATTTAAATTTACAAATAATTTAGTTGAAGATATTCCAGCAATTTATAATGAAGTTACTAATTTAACTACACAGGGCCTATTAGCAGTTTCACTCGGCTTAGACGATCAAATGTCTAAAGCTATTCCATTATCATTAAAAGCATGAGATACTCAGACACAGACATATTGATCTTCGAAAATTATAAAAGAAGAATAGTCGTTAATGAAGGTGGTGCAGCCGGTCACATGGCTCATCCATTTGATTTACCCGACGTTAGAACAGGTAATAACTTAATAAGAAAGTTTGAAGATACAGTTAAAATTTTAAATGATGAAGGCGGTTCAATAAAAATAGACGGAACCAATGTTAGTATTAAACTTATAACAGACGAGCATGGAAGAAAACAATTTGCTTTAGATAGAGGTTCGATGTCTGAATTAGATGTTAACGGTGTTACAGTAGACAAGTTAGAAGACAGATTTATTTCTAAAGACGGTACACCTCACGGTATGATTAATAGTGGTAAAATTATTCTTAGTATTTTTAATCAAGCTTTACCTGTAATAAGACCTGAATTAGAAAGGTTGGGATTATGGAACGACCCGACAAGATTTATAAATGCTGAATTTGTACAAGGACATACAAATGTAATTGATTATGGTGATAAAGACTTTTTAGCCTTACATGGAATTAACCAATTTTTAGAAAAATATAATAGACAAGGTGAGCTTGTACGGCCGGGGTTAGAAAGACAAATGCTTCAAAATCCTATCACTGGCGAAGAAAAACCAGAAAAAGGGTCTTCCAAACCAGTTGCTTATGATAAAAAAGCATTAGAAGAACTTAGAGATAAAATTGAACCAATAGCTGAACAATTTAACTTTGAAGTTATAACAAGTGCCCCTGTAGAATCAACAGGTACACCAGATTTTAACAGTGTATTAAATGAACCATTTGTTATAAATTATTCTCAGCAAGAAAATATGGAACGATCTCTCGGTGAATGGTTATCAGATGCTACTAATCCTTACGGTGCTATGATAACAACGAAAGACGGAAGAAGAATTGGTGCTGTAAGTAAACAAAACTACTTAAATGTACTAGGCGAAACACCTTTAGATGAATTATATGATGAAACAGATTTAGAAACTGCACAAGATGGTGCTATTATGTATCACGCTACAGTACAACTAGGTAATGAATTACTCAATAAGTATAAATCTATTTTAGGTGATGCATCAGCACATGAAGGAATAGTTATCCATACAACCCCACCTTATAAAATAACAGGTAATTTTATTTTAGATGGGATGACTAGTAGATTTAGATCTACAGATGAAGATGATCAATCTGCTCCAAGCGTAAATTACGGTGGAGGTAGGATGGAATATCCAAATGCACAAGCAGTTAATTATGCTGCTAGTTCAAAAGACCCAGGTGGTACACCTTATTCTAAATACCCTGGCCCAGGTAGAGCTACCGGTGGTAATGCTGAAAGATAGTAATAACTACTTGTATGGGTTTCGTAAAGTATCACCCAAGAATAGGTGATGATCATAGTCCAGATTGTACAATTTTTAACTATGATACTGTTTATCTGATTTGTAAAGATGGCCCTGTAGTATATGAACATAAAATGGGAGGGTACATACCCCCTAATCTTGGTGGTAGAATTCATGAAATAGACTGGTATTACTTCTTCAAAGAAATAGAAAGACTAAAACCTAAGCAAATCGTTTTACCAGAATGTTATGTTAATGGAAGTTACCCTCATTTTAGAGCTAAGGTAGAACAAGATTTAAGAGAAAGAGGATACGATCATAGAAATATAATTGTATATTATCAAAAAGAAGAAAATTTTTATCATGGTGAGATATTTGTAGAACCAGAATGGATGTACACAAATGATATTCACTATGATCGAATGGTATACCATTCAATTGGTCATGCTGTACCAGAAGAAGACGAAGAATGTTATCCGACATTTGCCGATTTTAGATTTTGCAAACAAGGATTTATGTGCGAAAGTTTCCATAAGCTTTATGCTTTGAGACATTCAACACCAGAAATGCAAGTTGAAAAACGAAAAAAATATAAGAAGAATCTTAAATCTGGTAAGTTTGTTTTTTATGGGGGTTGCAGTACAAGTAATCGACCATTAGTATTCGAAGCTATTAATAAAAGTAGAAAATTAAGCTGGGAAGAAATTAGATATGAGAATGAAGATTTAACACAACTTATTTTAGATAGAAAGGGAATCGGTATTTCTTTAGATGGTTTGGTTTTTAATACAATAAGAGATACAGAATTTAGTGTTAATGGTGTACCGTCTATTAAGATAACTAGAGCTCCAAGTAATCTTATAGAAAAAAATAATTTAAATCTTTTTAGAACAAGATATTGGAAACAGATTCCTTATACTTTAGTTCCTAATGATAAACAAAGAGTACAAATAAGAAAGAATATAGAAGAAGCATATGAAGAATATATGGATCTAGTTTATGATAATGATAAACGAACGTTAAAGATGATTCGTTTTCAATTTTTTATTAACATACTTCAAAAATTTCACAATATAGAGTTATTTTTATATGATATGCTATTTGGGGAAGATTTAGAAGAATTTATTGAAAAGGTAAGTCTAATTCCCGATTTTTCTATTTTTAAACAAGCTGCAAGTCCAGAACTTATAGCCAAAGGAGCTAAAGGTGAAATGTATGTTGATTATATTCAAGAAGTAGTTAACCTGTTCGATAAGAAGTTTAAGTTAAGGTATGACGAATACTACAAAAGCTTAAATAATTTTGATAATGAGGACGTTTAAACAATTCTTTCTTGGAGAACAAGATATTCCAGATAAGGATGTAAATTTTAGAACAGTTGCTTTAGTTCCAGGTAGTTTTAAACCACCACATAAAGGGCATTTTGAAATGTTTAAAAATTACGCTGGTAAAGCAGACAGAGTAATTGTTGTTATTAGTGAACCACAAAATCCAAAAAGTATTAGAACCACAGATTCAGGAAAATATATACCTGCAGAAACTGCTAAGAAAATATTTGAAATATACGCTGAAAATGAAAATGTTAGAAATATAACCTTTTTAACAGACCCTGCTCCGGTAAAATTTGTTTATGATTATTTTGCAGAAAGAACACAACCTGG
>Ga0080013_1000397_pt1 | contig 61707 bp, 48 predicted proteins | sample ETNvirenome_6_85_FD_69236 | JGI IMG/M metagenome (GOLD analysis project Ga0080013, IMG submission 69236) | Marine viral communities from the Pacific Ocean - ETNP_6_85 (SPADES assembly) (version 2) | ecosystem: Environmental > Aquatic > Marine > Oceanic | place: Pacific Ocean | collected 2013-06-19 | reverse complement strand
TTATATCGATGAAACAACAAATGGTCTAACCTACGCAGTAGAAAAGTTTAAAGAACATGATATTGCTGGCCACATTACTCTTACAAGGGGCGAACGGTCAAAGGTTGCAACATTGGCAGCAAAAATTTTATGAGGTAAAAAATGGAACAACAAAATTTAAAATATGTGAAAGTAGAAAAAGATAGCGAACTAAAAGAGTGGCTCGTCAATTATGTAGGAAATAAAAAGAACCCAAAAGACGACGATGTTACTGTTGAGATGATTGTGGAAACTATAGCAGAAGAATTTCCAGAATTTCTTTTTCTTATAGCACAAGAGAATTTTTTGCGCGGCTATGAGCAGGGCTTAGACGATGTACATAATTATAAACGAGGATTAAACAATGTCGAAAAAGAAGAAAACAATAATTGATTATATAAAAAATAACGTCACCATTATAAAAGAAAACAAAGAAGCGTTGTTTTTTGGCATTAATGTTTTTATTAAAGAACCCCTTCCAGAGAACGTTTCGCTGAATGCTGTCTTAAAGAAAGTAGAAAAAATAATACCTCGCCACTTGGTTTACAATATAGAAGTAGTATACGTTGGTGAGTTTAAATTATTTGACGAGCGCAAAATCAATGCAATGTATCAGGACGGAGCATTATATATTTCGAACGATCAGGATGATGAAGACGATATGGTTGACGACATCATTCATGAAATTGCACACGCCACAGAAGAAAAATATTGGTCTGAGCTTTATGGGGATGAGACCCTAGAAGAAGAATTTTTAACTAAAAGAATGAAATTGTTTGACATTTTGGAGTCATACGACTATAATGTAGTATATGAACAGTTTGTTGATATGGAATATTCAGGAGAATTTGATCAATATCTTTACAATACGATTGGATATGAAAAATTAGAACAATTTTCTATAGGATTATTTATAAATCCATATTCAATTACATCTTTAAGAGAATATTTTGGAGTTGGTTTTGAAAAGTATTATTTGGAAAATAGATCAGAATTAGCCAATGTTTGTCCCATTTTATACAACAAAGTTGAGTTGGTTGCAACACTTGAAGAAAGAGCCGGTGAAAAATCTCATGAGCCCAGAGCATGGCCATGGACAAGAGGCCGCGCAGCAACCGCCCGACGTTAGAGTGTTCAAAAGAAGGCGATAGATGACACATATTAGTTATTCCGAATTTAAAATTTGGAAAGAATGCCCTTGGCGACACAAATTACAGTATGTCGAAAAATTAAAAGGGTTTCAGGGAAATGAATATACTGCTTTTGGTACGGCGATTCACGATGTTTGTGAAAAGACGGCCAGAAAAGAGTTCAGTGGTCCCGCACATGCAAAGTTATTATTTTCAAAGCGTTTCGAAGAGGAGTTAAATTCTCTTCCGGAAGATCACAACTTCAACGAAAAGCTTTTAAAGGAAATGAGAGTACAGGGTAAGGAATTAATACCAGAAATATTTCCTGCGCTAGATGATTATTTTGGAGAATATGAGGTTGTAACAGCAGAAGAACGATTATTCGAACCAATTAAAGAATATACAGAATCAGAGTACGACTTTAAAGGATTTATAGATCTCGTTGTTAAGACAAAAGACGGCAAGTACCACGTAATAGATTGGAAGACCTGTACTTGGGGTTGGGATTCACGAAAGAGGGCCAATAAAATGATTGTATATCAGTTGATTTTCTATAAGCATTACTTGGCTTTAAAATACGGCATTGACTCTAAGGACATCGAAACACACTTTGCTTTACTAAAGAGAACTGCCAAGAAGAACAGAGTAGAAATATTTAGAGTTACTAGTGGTAAAAAAAGGACAGAAAATGCGCTTAAAATGTTGAAAAATGCGCTGTATCATATAAATCGTAAGTTTGCGATAAAAAATCGATTGTCTTGTAGATATTGTGATTTTTATAAAACAGAACATTGCACATAGGAATAAAACATGTCAGAAAAGAAAATCAAAATATTAACTTTGGGCGACATGCCGCTAAGCCCCTCTGGAGTCGGCACGCAAAGCAAATATATGATCGAAGGCCTTCTAAAAACAGGAAAATATAGTGTTTTTAGCCTTGGTGGCGCCATAAAGCACGAGGACTATAGCATAAAAAAGACTGAAGAGTGGGGTGATGACTGGCAATTACAGCCTGTTGATAGGTTTGGAAATCCTGAAATTGTTCGCTCAATGATTAGATATCAAAGGCCAGATATTGTGTGGCTTATGACAGATCCTAGATTTTGGCCATGGCTGTGGAACATGGAGGATGAAATTAGGCCTCTTTGCCCCATGGTATATTACCATGTGTGGGATAATTACCCTTATCCAAAATACAACAAACCATTCTATGATTCTAATGATGCAATAGTAACAATTTCGAAAGTAACAGATGACATTGTAAGAACAGTATCTCCAGATATTGAATGTTTTTATTTACCGCATGCGGTTGAGTCTGATGTTTATACAAAATTAGAAGAAAAAAAGGTTTTAGAATTGAAGGCGGGAAATTTCCCACAGTGGGAAAATAATAAATTTTTAATTTTTTGGAATAATAGAAACGCAAGAAGAAAACAATCTGGCACACTTATTTGGTGGTTTAAGGAATTTTTGGATGAGGTCGGCCACGACAAGGCTTGTTTATTGATGCACACAGATCCACAAGACTCTAATGGGCCAAACTTAGAGGCCATAATAAACGAATTAGGTTTGACAAATGGCGAAGTTATGTTTTCGAATAAAAAAATTGTACCTCAAGAATTAGCTTTTATGTATAACATGGCCGACGTGACTGTAAATATTTCAGATGCTGAAGGTTTCGGCCTAGGCACATTAGAGTCTTTATCTTGTAGCACCCCCATTATTGTTACAATGACTGGTGGCTTACAGCAGCAAGTAACGGATGGCAAAAATTGGTTTGGCATTGGCCTTGAGCCAGTTAGTAAAACAGTGATTGGCTCACAGGATGTGCCATATATTCATGAAGATCGAATTTCGAAAGAAGATTTTATTAATGCTCTTAAAAAGATGTTTTATCTTTCTCCTGAAGAGAGAAATAAGATGGGAGAAGAGGGCAGAAACTACGTTTTGAAGAATTACAATTTTAATAATTATCAAAAGAAGTGGGATGATATTATGACTCACATTTATGAAAAAAATGGTTCATGGGAAACTCGTAAAAATTATAAGTCATGGACATTTAAAGAGGTAGCATGAAAAAGAAAGTATTACTTGTTGGGCCAATATTAACACAATCTGGTTATGGAGAACATGCCCGATTTGTGTATCGCTCTCTTAGGGAGTATGAAGATGAATTTGAAATTTTTATTCAACCTATTAATTGGGGCCAAACATCGTGGCTTTGGGAAGATGATAGCGAACGTCATGAAATAGATAACATAATAGGGAAAACCTTAGAACATGTGAGACAAGGCGGGCAATATGATATTGCTTTGTTGGTCACAATTCCTAATGAGTGGGAAAAATATAGAGCAGCCCCTATTAATGTTGGTATAACCGCAGGAATAGAAACAAGCAAGGTTTCAGCAGCGTGGTTAGATGCCGCAAATAGATTTGTTGATAAAATTATTGTTGTGTCAGAATTTAGTAAAAATATTTTTGAACAAACAGTTTATAATGGCGCTGATCCCAACCAACAGCCGGTAGTTTTAAAATTAGAAACTCCGATTGATGTTGTAAATTACCCAGTTAAAAATTACTCTAAGGTCAACTTAGGTTTAAAGTTTGAATATGATTTTAATTTTCTTGTTGTTGCTCAATGGGGCCCCCGTAAAAATATAGAAAACACCGTTCGTTGGTTTGTAGAAGAATTTATTGATCAAAAAGTTGGCTTGGTGCTTAAGGTTAATCAAAAGAATAATTCCATAATGGATCAACTTCAGGTCGAGAGAGAATTAAAGAATCTTTTAGGTGATTATCCACAAAGAAAGTGTAAGATACATTTGCTCCATGGGTTTATGAACAATGATGAAATACATTCGCTATATGTACACCCAAAGATAAAAGTTTTACTTTCGTTAACTCATGGCGAGGGCTTCGGTCTTCCAATTTTTGAAGCGGCCTATAGTGGCATGCCCGTGGTTTCTCACGATTGGGGCGGCCAGACAGATTTTCTTTATATGGATGTAAAAAATAAAAAAGGCAAAATAAAGAAAAGAGGAATGTACACTAAGGTAGATATTGATCTGCTTCCCATCCAAAAGGAAGTTGTTTGGGAAAATGTTTTAGAGGCGCATTCACAATGGGCGTATCCAAAGCAGGGCAATGTTAAAATAAAACTACGAGAAGTATATAAAAATTATAAATTTAAAAAGTCCGCCGCAAAGAAATTACAAAAACACATTGTAAAAGAGTTTGCTGAACAAAAAATGTATAATCAGATGGCAAAAGCTATAATTGGAAAAGAGGTTAAAAAAGTTTCATCAGAAGAACTACCTAAAATTTCGATTATTACTTCTGTATATGATGGTGACAAATATATTAAAGAATTTTTAGAAGACATTACACAACAAACTATTTTCAAAGATAAATGTGAGTTGGTATTGGTAGATGCAAATTCCCCCGGCAATGAATACACTGTTATTGAAAAGTATATGAACAAGTATCCAGATAATATTGTTTATAAAAAGCTTGACAAAGATCCCGGCATTTATGGAACTTGGAACGAAGGTGTAAAGATGTCAACTGGGGAATATTTAACGAATGCCAATCTAGACGATAGAAAGGCGCCATGGTCCTTGGAAAAACACGCGAAAGAACTTTATTTAAATCCGGACGTTGATTTGGTTTATGCAGATAGCTTTATAACACACAAACTAAATGAAACATTTATGAACAATTCTAGCAATGGTCAGAGATATAACTTTCCAGAATTTTCTATTGATGGTATGAAAATGCAAAATTTACCACACAACAACCCCATGTGGCGGAAGGAAATGCATGAAAAGCACGGGTTGTTTGACGCTAAGTACCGCTCAGCGGGCGATTGGGAGATGTTTTTACGCGCTTCGACTGGAGGATCGGCATTTAAAAAGATTTCTGATGTTTTAGGGTTATATTATTTTAACCCCGAAGGAATTTCAACAAATCCAGAAAACTTTGAGTGGAAAAGAAAAGAAGAAAAAGAAGTTTATGAGAAATATGTATGAAGCTAATAACCTTTTCGCTGTGGGGGAACGATCCTAAATATTTACATGGCGCTCAAAGAAATGCTGAACTAGCTCAAAAAATATATCCAGATTGGATTTGTCGATTTTATATTGCTCAAAGCGTACCATATGGTTTAATCGCTAAACTTAAAAAATATTCAAACGTGGAAGTTGTCGAGTTGGCCGAATTCGGCGATTGGAAGACTTCTACTTGGAGATTTGTGCCGCTTGGGGATCCAAATATAGAAGCGGTGATTTCTAGAGATACAGATTCCCGGCCCACACTAAGAGAAAAAGCCGCAGTCGATGAGTGGCTTGCAAGCGGAAAGAGCTTTCACATTATGAAGGATCATCCGTGGCACTTCACACACCCCATCTTAGCAGGTATGTTTGGCGCCAAAGGCAATTCAGTACCAGATATTAAACAAAAATTAGCAAATTATAAAAATAGAGTTTATTATCATTACGACCAAGATTTCCTCCGAGACGAAATTTATCCGCTTACATTAGAAGATTGCTTAATACACGACGAATTCATCGTTAAAAATCCTTTTCCGACAAAAAGAAGCGGCTTGGAATTTGTAGGACAAGACTTTGATCAAAACGAACAAACAGTTCAGCTACACTTAGATACTTTAAGAATGACAATTGAATGAAAACTCTAATAATACAAGAAGCTGGCCGCCACGAGGCAAATAAAAATTACCGCGAATCTCTTTGTATGCAAAGGGCTCTAAGGTTATTGGGGAAAGAGGCGGATGTTTGGGGGCTTAATCATGAAAACTTTAATAAGACTCCGGAATTTGATTCATATGATTTAATCATAAACTTGGAAAACTATGATGAGACTGGTTGGTTACCTGATTTGTCTTTATATAACAAGCCTGTAAAGCTTTTATGGTCGATCGACGCACACTGTAGAGGCCTCGATCCATATATGAAGATATTTCATGCTGGCAAATATGATAAGGTTTTACAGGCGACAAAAGATTTCGTTAACGAACACAGCGTTTGGTTCCCAAGCGCCTATGATCATACCCTAATGAAGCCTCTGGGAATCGAAAAGAAATATAAGCTAGGTTTCTGTGGCTCTGTTCTTAACAGAGGCGGGTTGCTTGACCTGTTAACTGAAAAATACAATCTTAAGAAAGACATATGGGTACTGGGCGATGATATGGTCCACGCTGTTAATTCCTACAAGATCCACTTCAATGTGAATATAGCAAATGATATAAATTTCCGAAGCTTCGAAACCATTGGAATGGGCACCGTGTTATTAACCAACAGAAACTCTCAGTATTATGAGTTGGGATTTATTGATGGTGTTAATTGTATTATGTATGAAACGCCGCAAGAGTTGTGTTCTAAGATAGAAACATTTTCAAAAAATGATAAAGTGCTTGATATGATTGGCAAGATGGGCTTAGAGTTGGCTAGAAAACATACGTATCTTGAGCGCGCCAAAAAAATAATTAACTTGTATAAGAGTGCTGAGAAATGAAAATAGACAGAGTAATTGTATCGACCAACGATAATCCAAATTATGTTGATTTTTGGCCATTGGTTGCTGAAGCTTGGAATATTATAGGCATTAAACCCACTTTGTTCTTGATTTCTGAGGACTTTGAGGTGGATACGGGTGTCGGGGAGGTAATCCGCGTTAAGCCGCTAGAAACCGCCCCTACGGCGCTGCAAGCGCAGTGTATTCGGCTAATTGGGCCGACTCTATTTCCAGACGAGGTATGCCTGTTGTCCGACTTGGATATGATGCCGCTCAGCCGCGAATATTTTACAGAACAAATAAAGCAGATTGACGATGACAAACTAGCTGTTTTTAGCTCAGACGCTTATCCACGAGGACATCCATGTATTCCAATGTGTTATATTGCTGCAAAGGGTAAACTATATGAAGAGGTTTTTGATGTGAATTTTGATGATTATGCGGCCATTATTAAAAATTGGCATAATATGAATTATGGTTGGAACACCGATGAAAGGATTTTACATGATAAATTAAAATCATGGTCAAAATATGAAGAAAAATGTGTTAATCTCAAGAGAGGATTTAGACAGGGGTTTTCTGCTCCAAAGCGTATTGACAGAACGGATATGGCTTTTGCTCCCATGAAGATTTTTGAAAAGTTTTATATAGATTTTCATATGCCGCGGCCCTATTCTGAGTATGTAGAAGTAATAAATTATATTTTTGATTGTTTCAAAAAATCACAAGAGATATAAAATGCATTTTAAAATTATTATAGCAGCATATAATGTGGAACAGTGGATTAAACACAATATTAAGCAAATTAAAAAACAAACACACAAAGATTTCCAGTGTATTATTGTTGACGACATTTCTACTGACAATACTGTTGCTGCTATACAAGAAGAAATACAAGGCGATCTTCGCTTTGTGTTGTTAATTAATGAAGAAAAAAAATATGCTCTGCAAAACATATATGAGGCGATAAGGCATTCCAGCCCAGCCGACGAGGACATTATTGTCACGGTAGATGGCGACGATTGGCTTTTTTCTGACAATTCTTTAGAAGTCGTAGCGGATCATTATAGAAGAAATGATATTATGTTAACTTACGGAAGTTATGTGCACTATCCAGATGGCCGACTGTCAACACTGCACAAGTATCCACAACAGGTGGTGGAACAAAACGCTTTTAGAGAATACAGCTGGTTAGCAACACATCTAAGAACATTTAAGTATAAGTTGTGGAAAAATATAGAAAAAGAAGACTTATTGCAAGAAGACGGAAAATTCTACAGGATGACGTGGGATTTGGCTTTTATGTTTCCCATGCTAGAAATGTGTGGCGGCAAATTTGAGTTTATAAATGAACCACTTTACGTTTACAATATTGCAAATCCAATTAATGACAACAAAGTTAATGCTAGTTTACAGCTTTCATTAGAAAAGAAAATAAGAAGTAAAAGGAAATACAGTGAACGAATTTTATTGCGAGCCAGCTAAATTAGTTAATTATTTAAGATTTGATATACCTGCTAAGTTTTTTTATGCTAAAAACAGGCATGTAGATTCTTCATTTCCAACAGAACTTTATAGGCACCATCTTAAAGTGTGGAATAACTGCAACGAAATCACAAATCCTCGCAAATCTAATTTTGAAGCATATGTCGAAGAATTTGATAAAATCTTAGAGTCAATCGAAAACACAGGATTCAATAAAAACACTTCTTATGTTCCCGTTTATAATAATACGCCCCTGAACGCGGCACATAGAATTGCGGCAAGCATTTTATACAACAAGAATGTCTTCTGTAGAGACTCTCCAGTACAAGAGGGGCAGTTGGATTGCAGTTATAACTTTTTTAAAAATAGAAACACATACGTACCCGAAGGGCTGCAAACAAAATATGCTGATCAGATTGCTTTAGAATACTGCAAACTTAAGAAAAATACATATATAGTTTCAGTATTCCCCTCGGCCATAGGTCAAGAAGAAGAGATAAGAAGAACTATATCGAAATATTCAAATATAGTTTATGACAAAAGAGCCTTCTTACGTAATTATGGGCCATATAATTTTATAAGAACCCTCTATGAAAATGAAGAGTGGTTGGGGAATTATTCGAATAAATTTCAGGGCGGCGCATATAAAGCCAGCCTTTGTTATAATCGAGTAGATTTTACGAGGATTTATTTGATAGAGGCTGATAATCCAAATAAGCTGATCGAGCTAAAAAATGAAATAAGAGGCTTGTTTAAAATTGGAAAACACTCAGCGCACATCAACGACACACATGAAGAAACTTTACGAATAGCGAGAAGCATTTTTAATGAAAACAGTATTCATTTTTTGAACAATGCTAAACCAGAGTTTATGATGAGATTTGAGAACCTTTTTGGGGAATACAAAAAATGGCTATTAAATTCAGATTTTGATACTGATGATTTTTGTGTGGGCGGCAGCGGAACATTGTCTGCTTACGGCCTTAGAGATTGTAGGGATATAGATTTTTTACACAGAGAAAAACACTTTGGGGCTAATAGCTCGATTATAAGCTGCCACAATAAGGAAATTCATAATTATAATCATAAAAAGGATGAAATAATATTTAATCCGGATAATCATTTTTATCACATGACGTTAAAATTTGCTTCTTTAGATGTTATAAAACAGTTAAAAGAAAAACGAGCCGAACCAAAGGATATTAAAGATGTCCAGTTGTTAAGCGGTGTTTTAAAATAGGGGGAAACAATTATGAGGGTGGCTTTGTGTTTTCATGGCATTGCGTCTGGAACAAATCAACAACAAAATCAAAATATATCTGTGAATTTTAAAGACGCAGTACCTTATTTTTTAGACAACATTGTTAATATAAACGACGAAGTAGATGTCTTTGTTCATACTTGGGGATCCGCCGCGAAGGAAGAAATAGAGGAAGCATACAAACCCAAGTTGTCAAAATATCAAGAACCAATATTTCCCAATTTTAAACACCCCTATTCACATTTTGATTTTGAGAATAATATTCAAAGAAAAATACAGGGCATATACAGTCGTTGGCATTCTTTTAAAGAGGTCGTAAATCTTAAAACGCAACATGAAAAAGAAAACAATTTTCTTTATGATTGTGTAATGGTTTGTAGGTTTGATCTGGTTTTTTATAGGCCGATTATATTTTCTAGATTGGATATGGATAAGTTTTATGTATCACATTGGCATTATAATTGGACACAAAATAAGAAATTTTTTGGATACCAAGAATGCTGGGTTTTTTCAAATACAGAAAATATTAACAAATTTGCAACACTTTATGATCATCTAGATGAATATATGGTTGATAATGGTGAATTAGAAAATTTTGTTGTAAATGAAGTTGGAGAGGCCCGCGCAGCCAAGGTTTCTTCTCATATCATAAGTAGGTGGCACTTGTATACGCGTGGTTTAATTGAAAAAGAAAGATTTTTGGGGCTGGAATATGAAACGTGGTCTCTTTTAAGAAAAATTGGGGTAAGAACAAATAAACATAAACCCTTTTTAGATTCTTTTGTAAAAAATTATGATTTATCTTTTGATCCAAGCGCACACCCAAGAGCAAGCGTGGGTACAAAGTAGTTGTGATCATTAAAGAGTTAAGCGGGCATTCTGGTTGCGGGGTGTTTTTATGTGAGGAAAATAATAAAAAATATGTTAGAAAAATTTCTTCTTCTGTCCAATACAACGAAAGACTTAAATCTCAAATGAACAAACAGGCGGCTTTTCAAGATTGTGTGCTGAAAACGCCGAAAATTTATAAATCTGGAAACAAGTCTGGTTTATTTTTTTTTGATATGGAATTTATAGGCGGCGACCCTTTTCATAATTTTGTAGCACTAAATGCTATCGATAATACTGCACCGCAACTTAAAAAAATACTTCTTTTTTTAAAAAATATAGCAACCTCTGAAGCAGATATAACTTCCAATGTGCAAGAAAAAATAAAAAACTTAAAAGAGCAGCTGCCTTTAGAAATGTTTAAGTATTGTGAGTATTGCCTAAACTATGATTGGTCAAATATACCAATTTCTAATAATCATGGCGATTTGACTTTTGAGAATATTTTAATTTACAGGAATGAAATATATTTAATTGATTTTCTTGATTCATTTGTAGAGACCAAGTACATTGATTATAGCAAGTTGCTTCAAGATGTTTTATTAATGTGGTCTTGGCGATACAACAAAAGAGCGCCTTTTATAAAAAACATATATATTTATGATAGAGTCATGCAAAACCTCACAGAACGCGAGGCGGAAATAACAAAAAGATTTTTAATATTAAATTTGCTGCGAATTATTCCGTATTCAGATAGAGATACTTTAAAATTTTTAGAGGAAAAGTTACAATATATTGGTAACAAATATGACATAAAATGAATAAAAAAATAGATAAAACAAAAAATAAATTGCGATTTTTATTAATTTATACTCTTACTGTTGGTGAAATCCCCAGAGCATTATCAATGTTGGCTGCAGTTTTAAGAGAAGAGGGGTTTGCTGTGAAGACGGCGGTAAATACTTTTAAAAAACCACTGAAGGTTGACGACTATGTTCAAATTGCCCGAGATTGGGGAGCAACATATGTAGGAGTTTCTATGTATACTCTACAAGTATTAGAGGCATATGAAATAGTAGCTGCGATGAAAGCCGAAAATTTGACGGTTATCCTTGGCGGCGCGCACCCTTCATCTCAACCAGTGGAGGGCATTAAGTGGGGGGCAGATATTGTAGTCCGCGGCGAAGGCGAAGAAACTATAAGAGAACTTTGTAAACATTGGAAGAATGAGACATTGGCTGGCTCTAATTCTGATATGAAGATGCTTACTGCGGAAAATATGGACAAAGCAAATGCAGTATTTGCGCTGAAGAGAACAACTGAGCATCGTGCGTCAAGGGTACTTGAACAAGCGCTCTCGACAGTACATGCAGCCAACGCATTATCTAAAATTAAATCGATTACCTTTCGCTCGGAGGCAACTGGAGAAATAATCTCTACACCCCCTCGTGCATTGGTGGAGAATTTAGATGAGCTTCCTACACCAGTTCATGATATTTTTGATGATGAGGCTTTTCGTGTGGGTGGCGTCATAAGAGGCCATCATCGCCTATATACAACCCGTGGTTGCCCCGGGCGCTGTACTTACTGTAATAGTGGTGTGTTTGGCAGCAAAATACGTTGTTATTCGCCAGAAACAACGATAGAAAGAATCCGAGAGGTTGTGAATGAACGCGGCATTACAAATTTCAATATTGCTGATGATAATTTTACGACAAGAAAAAAACATGTTTTTGCTTACTGTGAAGCTATTAAAAAGGAATTCCCACAAGTAACTTGGAGAGTCAATTCTCGCGTTGATATGGTTAATCCTGAAATGTTAACGGCTATGAAAGAAGCCGGCTGCTATATGATATCGTATGGTATTGAAAGCGGCGATCAGGAAACTCTCGATAAACTTATGAAAAAGGTGAAGGTACAGAGAAATTATGATGCTATCTGGCAAACTTATGAAGCAGGAATTCAGGTTTTCGCCAATATGATGGTTGGTTTGCCGTGGGAAAAGCCTCATAACATACAGAACGGTATCAAATTTTTTCATGATGTTAAGGAAGCCGTCCACTTGTGGCAACTATCGGGCGCCATCATTCCTCTTCCCGGTACGGCAATGTATTATCAGTTAGCAAAACAAAATGGATTTGATGAGTATTGGCTCAAACCCGATCCTCATATGCAAGCAGCAGGAATTCAGACTTGGCAAAATAGCGTAAATCCGTATGCTGTGAGCACCTATTTTCAAAGAAATATATTTGACGATAACTTTATTGCAACTGAGAAATTTTTCACGTATACGCCCGAACATCAAAGGTGGCTCAAGAAATTGATGTTTTTATATGGGACACACAATCTAGAAAAACTATATGAAGGAAAATTTTGGAAGCAAAAAAAGATTCAGATTTTAGGTCATTTATCATACTTTGCTTATCATCACATTGATCCAACTTTAGAAATGAGTCTGGCGGATTGGTGGATGGGTAGAAAGAATGCAGAAGAAGAATCTAGATGGTCACGCCTAGGGCTTAGAGACCGCATGGCTAATAAAGAATTAGATGATAAATCGGTGGGATTCGAGATAGATGTTAACACTGGGGTGCGTAGAGTTGGGCATGGAAGATTAATGGAAGATGATACAATTGAAGTCCCATCGCACATGAGACCTAGAAATATACAATGACAAAAGAAATAAGTTTAATAATTCCAGCCGCCGGCAAATCTAGTAGATATCCAAACATGAGGCCAAAATGGTTGCTTACGCATCCGACAGGGAAACTTATGATTGAGATGGTCCTTAATTCTATGGATTATGAAAAATATAATAGAACTGTTATAACCATATTAAAAGAACATTGTGAAGTTCATAATGCTGATATTATTTTGAAGCAAATATTTGGAGATTCTGTGGAATTGCTAATCTTGGAAGAACAGACTAAATCTCCTGCCGAGACAATTTATGAAACAATAAAAAGATTTAAGATTAATAATCAAATAGTAATAAAAGATTCTGATTGTTTGGTAAAGTCTGTGTACCACCCAAACAGAAATTATATTGTGGGGCTTAAAGTAGACGAGAACAGCACTATTGAGAATATTCAAGAAAAAAGTTTTATTCTCAAAAATGATGATAACATAGTACGAGATATATTGGAAAAAGAAATCGTTTCAAATATAATTTGCCTTGGAATATTTTCGATGTCTTCTGAAGAATTTGTTGATGCATACAAAAAAATATGCGACAATGATGTTTATAAGCGCGAAAATGAGATTTATGTTAGCCACATAATATCATATCTTATTATAAATCAAAAAGTAATTTTTGAGTATGTAGAAGCGTCAGAATATGTAGATTGGAACACTCAGAAAGAATGGTATCGCGAACTTGATAGATACAAAACATATATTTTTGACATCGACGGGGTTTTGTTGGAAAATTGCGGTAAATATGGTAAAAATAATTGGTCGAATTATTTTAAGCCAATAGAAAAAAATATTAGTATTCTTAAAAAATTATCCGCAGAAAATAGCGAAATTATCTTTATGACCAGTCGCACAGAGGAATATTTAACACAATTTAAAGAATTTATGAAAAAGCATAAAATAAAATACAAAACAATTATAACAGGGTGCAATCATAGCAAACGAATTATTATTAATGATTTTGCACCAACCAACCCTTTTCCTTCGTGTGAGGCTTTTTCTATACCAAGAAATTCAAGATTGGGAGATTATTTAAAATGAAAGTATATGTAACGACTTCTGACCCAAATGTTTTTATCGTCCCAACTTTCGCTTATCTTTTTAATAAATATTGGGATGATTCCATGGAAGTTAAGGTCTTGGGGTTTACTCCTCCAAACAAAGAACTTCCCAAAAATTTTGAATTTGTTAGTATGGCCCCGGAACAAAAAGGTGCCGCGGCAAATTGGTCAACATACTTGATTGACTACTTTAGTTCGATTGAGGATGATTATATGGTTCTAATGATAGAGGATCATTTAATCGCACGCCCAGTAGATAAAGAGTTGTTTAATATTTTACAAAACATGATGAACCCAAATATTGCTAGAATTGGCTTGCATTATGGAATACAACACGGCCGCCACCCAGCAGATATATTAGAGTGTGGTCAAGTGGGCGGATATGATTTAATTGAATTAGCTCAGCATCCCAAGGTTCACAATTATCTTGGGAAATTAACTGGTCAGCCTTCTATATGGAATAGAAGATATTTTTTATCGACAATCCAAAGAGGCTGGTCTCCGTGGCAGTGGGAGATAGAGGGCGACAAGGCAACGTATGATGATGGTTTTAGAGTTTTGGCAACAAAAGACAAGTGGTGTGTTAGAAAAATTGAAGCGTTGGCAAATCGCGTTATGGGTACTGCTGTTAATTTAACGTTTTTAGAAGAAGAAGATATATCATATATCAAAAATAATGCCTTAGTGCCGTCCGATAGAAAGATAATAACTCATGAAGATTGGGATAGTACGTCAAGCCTTTTTAGGGAGTGTTTTGATGTTCCGTGGGCTAGCATATAAATTGTGAAAACGACTGTATCACAGGTCGACCGTATCACCGGCGATCGTTTAAGAGATTGGTGTTGTGAGCACACATATGTTCCCTCTGCTGCGCTCCCCCACCATCCGGGCAAAGCTTTTATAATTTTTTGCAAAACAGATTATGTGCTGAGCTTTTTTGCTGAATGCATAAAAAATTTTAGCACTCAATATATTCTTGTAACACAAAATAGCGATATTAATATTGGAGAGCGGCTGTTTAAACGAGCGCCACCCAATGTTTATAGGTGGTTTGCTCAAAATGTGGATTATAAAAATCCACGTTTGATATCAATACCGATCGGTTCGACCGGAGCTACGTGGATTGGGATTGAAAAATATGCAGACCGAAAAGATATACACGATTTTGTTTTAATAAAAGAAACTCTTGCACCTAAGAAATTTCAAAATTTAGTTTATATGAATTTTGGTATCCACACAAACCCTCAACATCGAAGGCCAATATATGAACATTTTAAAGATAAGCCATGGGTTACTGAAAAAGCTTGTGATATTCCCCCAAAAGATTACGAAAAATCAGATGGGTTTGTTTCTATAAAAGATTATTATCAAGAGCTTTACAATCATAAATTTGTTATTTCTCCTTTGGGCAATGGTGTCGATTGTGGTAGAGTTTGGCAAGCAATATACGTTGGTGCTGTGCCAATTATTCCTAGACACATTAATATAGAGTTTTATGAAGATTTACCAATATTAGTATATAATGATGTAAAAGAGTTGACAGAAAAATATTTGAATGAACAATATGATTATTTGATTGGCAAGAAAACAAACTTACAGAAAGCAACGTTAAGTTATTGGAAAAAAAGATTTTCAGAGGAAAAATATAATGCCGCACAGTTTTGATAAACAAAAAATCAAAATATATTTTATGCCTGCGTGGGGTGAAACTTCGAAGGTTATGTTTGAAACGCTGAAACTCCAAACTCCCGGCCTCGCTGGCAAGTGGAAAAACATGGAAGCAACTTTAGACATCGAGGAGGCAGATTATTATATTGTACAGGATTATACAGACGCCCCAATTCCAGATGTGTCTAGGGTTTATTATTTTTCAAGAGAGCCGATCGGCGGCGGAAGAATTGATCATATTCCAAATGCAAAAAAATTCTCTTTTCTAGACGAGTCATCATATTTGTATACAAAGTGGGTTTATCCTCGCCGCGTCGGAGGCGTGGCGATGTCATACGACACTTTAAGTGAGATGAGCTTTGAACAACTTCCCATAAAAGAAAAAAAGTTGATATGTGTTCAATCAAACAAAACTTTTTTAGATGGTCATAAAAAACGAGTTAATTTTATTCGAAAATTTGTTTGGGAATACGGAAATGAAATCGAGTTGTTTGGAAATATACGACAGCTTCTTTGTTATGGCGGCCAAGGCGCTGATTATGTAGAAAATAAATTTAATAAGCAAAAAGAATATCAATATTGTTTGGCTTTTGATAATGGACAATATAAAAATTATTTTGGAACTCAATTTACAGATGCAATTTTATCTTGGACAGTACCAATATACTGGGGCTGCACAAATATGTCAGAATTTTTCCCTGAAGGATCGTATATAACATTTGACGCCACAAATCCGACTGAGACACACAGGATTCATGATATTGTCAAAAATAGCGATTACGAAAAAAGGATACCTGCCTTAAGCAAGGCCAGAGAATTAATATTAAATAAATACAATATATGGCCCACTATTCATGAGGCCATTACGACAGGTAAAAATACGTGGGGGAAAATAAATGAAATCTTTTGAGTTTGCTGTTGCTGAATTCCCGCACATAAATTTTAACAATTCTAAGGCTAAAGAATTTCCACCACACCAGCTTATAAAAAGATACGAAACATATGTTAAGTATTGTATAGATGCGGTGAGTGTTGATGGCCAATGGCTTGAGTTTGGTGTTTGTTCCGGCGCAACAGCTGCCGAGATTATAAAGATGATGCCACCAGACAAGCATTTATATGGCTTTGATTGGTTTAGAGGCTTACCAGAGGATTGGGTAACATCCGACACACGCGTTTTACCTAGAGGATGTTTGTTTGGCACAGAGGCCAGAGTTATACCTCAAGTAGAACGTTTAAAAATAATAGATGGTTTATTTGAGGAAACGTTGCCTACTTTTGTAGAAAAACACAAAGAAAATGTGGCTTTTTTACACGTTGATTGCGACTTATATAACTCGACGAAGACGGTATTTAAGTATTTAAAAAATCAAATCGTTCCCGGGACAGTTATATTATTTGACGAATTGTACAATTATCCAAATTATCATTTGCATGAATATAAGGCTTTTATGGAATATGTTGCTGAAAATGACATAAATTTTGAGTGGATCGCTTATACTGCCGCTCCCGGCCAACAAGCAGCGTGCAAAATATTATAAAATTTTATTAAGGAAATAATAATGAACAATCTAGAAAAAATATTACGCAACGCAAGAGAGGTGGGATATGGAGAAAATATATTCAAAAATTCAGCCCAATAAATTATTGCATTTGGTTAACCGCGTCGACGAAATACAAAATAGAACTGAGTTAGTTCCACCAAATAATTTTATTCAATGTGCTAGTCTTCATATGAAAAAAGGAACAACTTTCCTTCCACACAAGCATGTTTTAAAAGATCGCCGGTATCCTGAACAAATCGCTCAAGAGTCGTGGATAGTGATCAGGGGGAGGGTGAAATGTATTTTTTATGATATAGATGATAGCATTATAGCTACTCCCATCTTAGAGCCGGGAGATGCTAGCTTTACTTTATACGGTGGCCACACATATGAAATTTTAGAAGAGGGCACCATTGTATACGAATATAAGACGGGGCCTTATGAAGGACAAAAAAACGACAAAGAGTTTATATTAGGAGAATAGAATGGTTTGGGAAAAGTGGCTAACCAAAAAGAGATTTACTTTATTCAGAAGCTCAATAATACAAGAGCAATTTATTCAGTGTATAGCGGACCACACTACGCCAAGTGGTAAAATTCTTGAGGCTGGCTTTGGGTTTGGGACTACCACCGAGCTGTTAAGAGATTTAGATTATGATATAGTTGGTTTTGATTTAGAGCCGGCGGCTGTTGAGGTAGCATCATCGCGCTACCCTCATTTAAAAAATAAATTATATGTTGGTGATATTTTGAACGAATCAAGTTATAAAGAGGTCTATGATACAATTATCCATCAAGGAGTGTTAGAACATTTTAATGATAAAGACATTGAGTCGATTTTAAGAATTCAGAGTCAAAAGGCGTCAAGGATTGTTTTTGATGTTCCTAATAATTTAAGACAGAATTTAGATGACGAGGGAGAGATGACAAGGTTTGAAAGTCCAGAATTTTGGGAAAAGGCTTTGTCGAGCTTGGGGTTAAGTTATCAAAGATTTGGTCGCACTTATGATTATGGGCACGATTATTTACCTGAAGCTCTAAAGAAATATGATTCTGATTTAATGAAAAAAGTGGGCAGATCAAGTATTTTTGTTGTAGAGGGAGTATAGATGAAACTAAATAATGAAGTTAAGTATAATAGCTGGCCCATTGGAAGACCACCCAAGGGGTGGGATAGGCCGGAACTGGAGGCCGTTAGAAGGGCTGGATATGAATGGGATGATCCGAGAGACATAATAGAGATATTTGAACAGAAAATGGCAAAATTTGCTGGCTGTAAATATGCCGTCACAGTAGATTCATGTTCCAGCGGATTATTTTTAAGCTTAAAATATTTTAAAGCGCGCGGTATTATTACAATACCTAAGCATACTTATGTTTCTGTGCCGATGCAAATAATTCATGCAGGATGCAAAGTTAATTTTGAATACTTAGAATGGAGCGGTCTTTATCAGCTTAAGCCCTACCCAATTTATGATTCGGCTGTAAGATTTACAAAAGATATGTATGTCGGTGAAAACGCTTTACAGGTTGTCTCATTCCAAATTAAAAAGCGGCTTCCTATAGGAAAGGGGGGGGTAATTTTGACGGACTCTGAAGAAGCGTATAGGTGGCTAAAGAAAGCTTCTTATGATGGGAGAGATTTAGATGTCTATTACCCAGATGATGATTTTGAGATGTTGGGGTGGCACGTATACATGACGCCCGAATCTGCAGCGCGAGGAATTTTGATAATGGATAAATTGCCTCAAGTAAATAAAGATTCGGGTTGTTGGGAAAACTATTCTGATTTATCACAAAAAGAGGTTTTTAAATGAGGAAAAAAAGAGCATTAATTACAGGAATTACGGGCCAAGATGGAAGTTATTTAACTGAATATTTATTAGAGAAGGGTTATGAAATTTATGGTGTTGTAAGGCGACTTTCGGTATCTGAAAATCAAGATAGCCGCCTTTTACAGATTAGAGATAAGATTACAACTTTTTATGGCGACTTGTTAGATTATCCTTCTTTAGTTCGGATCGTGTCTGAAGTACAACCTGATGAAATTTATAATCTTGCGGCAATGAGCCATGTGCGCGTAAGTTTTGACATGCCATCTTTCACTATCCAAACTAATGCGATCGGCGTTTTGAACATGTTGGAGGTCTTTAGGACGTTAGCCCCTAATGCTAAATTTTATCAAGCATCGTCTTCGGAAATGTTTGGCAACTCGGCTGATGCTGACGGCGCCCAAAGACTTACAACACCTATGAATCCGGTGAGTCCTTATGGCTGCGCAAAAGTTATGGGATATAATTTAGTTAGACATTACAGAAGCGCTTATAAGCTTTACGCCTGTAATGGTGTTTTATTTAATCATGAATCTCCGCGCCGAGGGTCTAACTTTGTAACAAACAAAGTTGTTAAAACAGCAGTACAGATTAAAAAAGGCTTGAGGGACAAACTAGAATTGGGGAATATGGACTCTTCAAGAGATTGGGGCCACTCTAAGGACTATGTAAGGGCCATGCATATGATTATAAATCACGATACTCCTGACGATTTTATTGTCGCGACCGGTGTCTCGCACACCGTTAGAGATTTGTGCGAAACGGTTTTTACTAAACTAGGGTTGGATTATAAGGACTATGTGGTTCAAAATCCAAAATACATGCGCCCTGAAGAATTAAAATATTTAAAGGGTGACTCTTCAAAAACCAGAGAGGTTTTAGGATGGAACCCCGAGTATTCATTTGATAAAATGATGGACGAAATGGTTGATCATTGGATGAAAATAATTTAAGACTAATAAGAGAAAAAAAACTACATGACTATAATGGTAACAGGTGGCTCTGGCATGGTTGGCCACGCCCTTCAAAAATTGATCCCCGATGCAGTGTTTTTGTCTTCGAAGGATGGCGATTTACGGAGTTTAAAGGATGTAGAAGAAATTTTTTGTCTGCATAAACCACATACAGTTATTCATTTGGCAGCGCGAGTGGGAGGCCTTAAGGCGAATATGGATTATTTAGGAGAGTTTTATTATGATAACATTCTCATAAATACAAATGTGCTAGAGGCGTGCCGAAAATTTCAAGCAAAAAAGGTCATTTCAGTTTTAAGTACCTGTGTTTATCCAGATAACCCTCGTTATCCACTGACTGAAGAGCAAATACATAATGGACCGCCACATTCTTCCAATTATCCATACGCACATGTAAAGAGAATGCTTGATGTACAGTCACGAGCTTATAGAGATCAATACGGCTGTAATTTTACAACCATCGTACCTAATAACTTGTTTGGCACGCATGATAATTTTCATTTAGAAAATTCACATGTCTTGCCGGCTATAATAAGAAAGGTTTATGAGGCTAGAAAAAATAAAACGAGTGCTGTTTTTTGGGGCGACGGCCTTCCTCTTAGAGAGTTCACCTTTTCTAATGATTTGGCAAGAATTATAATGTTTTTGCTGGAGCATTATAACGCACGCGAACCGATAAATGTAGGCAACATACAACAAATTTCTATTAAAGAAATAGTTGACATGGTATCCGAAATTTATAATTTTCAAGGAGAAATTATTTGGGATACAACCGCGCCCACGGGTCAATTGAAAAAGCCATCTACAAACAAAAAACTAATACAACTAGGGTGGAAACAAGAGGATTATACGGACTTTTGTGTGGCCTTAAAAGAGGTTTGTGAGTGGTTTGAAAACAAGTATCCAAATGTACGAGGAATAGAGTAATGAGATATTTAGTAACCGCTGGAAGCCCAGCGATATTTTAAAAAAGTGGATAAATAAGGAGTTAAAATGAAAACATTAAAATTATCAGATCAAGCCTTGGGCGCCTTAATGATGGCGCTCCAAAAGGCGCTATTAGAACAAAGTGATATAACAGAATCGTTAAAAGATTTTGAATTTGTTAATACCGAGGACGGCCTGTGGATTAAAAACCCGCCAACGGTTAAGTTTAAGAATGCTGATCCGACAGAAGAGGAAAGTTGATGCCTTTTTATGTTTATTTGTGTGATGGGTGTGAGAGCGAATTTGAAACTTTTCACTCAATCAAAGAAACGTTAAATACGTGCAGTCTTTGTAGTTGCCAAGATAGACTACAGCGAATCCCACAGTTAACAAACCCGCCACTAAAGAAAGCTGAAAAGACAAAAAAAGTCGGCGCTAGCGTCAATGAATTTATTGAAGAGACACGCCGCGATTTGCATATGCAAAAGCAAGAGACCACAGGCCAGGAGTACAAACCATGAGTTTATTTTCGATTATTATAACAATTGTATCGGCTTTATTGTTTGGTGGCCTGTCGTGGCTTATGGTCTTTTTGATTCGAAAGCTTTTGAATGTATCTGAAAATATATATAAACTTCAGAATGATTCCCGAGAATATTTAGAACACCTTGAACGTGTTTATAATATGGAATTATTTTATGGTAATGAGATTTTATTAGAACTTTTAGAGCATTCTAGAGAATATCACGAAGACATTGCTGACTTTGTTGAAAAATATGGAGACAATTCTAATGAAAAAAGGGAGACGTAGAAAAAAGAATCATTATTTTACGCAAGTACATGAAGACGCTATAGTAGCATATACAAAAACCACGTTAAATACAGAAAGAACAAAGCTTTATGCTGAATTTATTCAGCCAGCCTTTAATGAGCTGGTTGATAAAATAACTTATACATATAAATTTACAACGCTTCCTAATGTTGATTCTCTTCGCGAAGAGTGTAAAGTTTGGCTGACCACCATATTAGATAAATATGATCCAAACAAGGGCTCTAAAGCTTTTTCTTATTTTAGTGTTATAACTAAAAACTGGTTTATTCACAAAGTTAAGAAAACATCATTAAAGCGCAAAAGAGAAATAAGCTTGGAAAGCCTAGATTACATTTCACAAAGAAAATATCTTCATGTTGAGCATAAATATGAAAAAAAGAGAGAACAGCATGAATTTTGGCAAAATCTTTTAAAAGAAATAAATGAGTGGGAAGAGTCCGAAACGCAGAGCGAGATGAAGCCAAATGATTTATATGTTCTTAAGGCGATTAAAGAGCTTTTGCAAAACCCTCAAGATATTGAAATTTTAAATAAAAAGGCTATTTATCTTTATTTAAGAGAAATAACTGGTTTGAACACAAAACAGATAGCCAATAGTCTTAAAAAGTTTAAAGTTAAATATCGCGAGTTTCGTTCTAACTGGAATCAAGGCAAAATTTAAATTTCTAGAAAGTCTATTTATAATGGAGACTAATAAAATGGATAGCGAAGAACTAATTGCAGAGGCTTTACAAAATATAAGAGAAGATAGACAGGAAACTGCAGATCTTTTAAAAGAGCTGAAAGTAGAGATTCAATCTGGAGAAACTACACACTCTAGATCAGGAGTCGTGGCTGCAAAATATCTTGAAACGCTGCAACGCTCAAATGAACAAATGGTTAAAATAGCTGGAATTATAAACAAGAATAAAGAAAAAGAAGTAGATGTTTCATTGTCTAGCGATGAAAAGGAAAATATATTTGAAGCTATAAGGGAGGTTGTTTAAGTGAGTGGCAACAACCCAGCCGCACCTAGTCGCCCGCTGAAACCGGGTGAAGCTAGCAAAGATTTGTGGCAGATCATTGAAGACATGATCAATGAGAAAGATAAACCTAGGCCGCAAGAAAAAGAATTTTTTGGCACTATACGAAAAGTTTTAGAGCGTGGAAATACTGGTTTTCAAGACAAGCCGCCCGAAGAAAAGATGAGGTTTAAAAATAGTTGGCCCAAACGCACAAATTGGCCAATATATGCTTTGGTCGAAGTGCCTTTTATGACGGCTCGGTATAAGGCTCGGGGCAAACAACCAAAGCATTGGGAGTATAATTTTTTAACGGTTGATATCACCAAGATGGGCCAACTCGCGGAAAAAGCGGAGGGCAAGATTATTGTTTTTACTTTTGATTCACACTTTAATCATCCAACATTTTCTAGATATCCAAGCAATAAGACCGACGATCCATCCTTTGCGGCACCACCGCCGAAGCCAAAGCCGCCGAAGAAGAAAAAGTCCAAGGCCAAGAAGAAACCAGCGCGCACCGGCCCGAAAGACGCCAATCGCTCGGCGAAGGATCAACAATAATGCCATATATTAATTTTTATGATACAACAAAGCTTTCGGTAAAAAAGCGAAAAGACCGATTGAATGCGGGAGATAAGTACATGACCGGCATTAACGGCGATGCTGGGCTTAGAGTACAGCCTGATTTCTTGCCGAAGGGAGACAGAAAAGTTATTCAAAATCCAGACAGTGCTGCAGCAATCATTATGGATAATAACCCAGAATATTCATGGGTTGATCGTGATAAGAAACATACTGGCGCCGGCGATTACGCTTCTAGAATTCACATTGTAGCTGGCGTAAGAGGACATTATTTAAGAGAGGGAGATGCTGATGATCCGACCAAAGATGGTTTAAGTCAAGTTGGCGAAATATTTCATAGTCCATTAACAAAGGAAGAAAGAGACGATGCCCTTAAAGAGAAAGATATGTTAAAATATCATGGTTATACTCCAATTGAAGATGCCGCTGGTATTTATTTAAATCAGAAAGGAAATCCTCAACGAAAATTTAAATTGCAGCCACCTAATATTGATGCTTCTTCCACAGAGTGGAAAGCCATGTCGGATGTTACAGCATATGCAGATGTTGTACAACTAGTTGGTCGTCAAGCGGTCAATATTTATGGTGGGCTACCACAATCTGAAACATTATCGTCCGGAGTAGAAAATATAAATCACATGGGTGTAAATCTTATTTGGGGCAATAGAATATCAGATTATGAAAAAAATAAAAATGCCTCTGATACTTTAGAGCCACTAGTCAAGGCAAGAAAATTAGAAACAGTTATAAATGATGTAATTGATCGTATAAGTGAGGTAAAAAACTCAGTAGATAAAATAGCCAGAGATAATGCAATAAGATATGCTTTTTTAGCGTTTCACACTCATCCTGCTGTGCTAGCTTATACTTTTCCTTCGCCCGAGCTTATTGCTAATTGGGCTGCAAATATAGTGGATCAAATATTTTTGTTAATTGACTCGCTTTTTGCAGAAATCAACAAAGCATTGTTAAAGGTTAATACATCACCAATATCAGCGGCGAGCTTTGCAAGTAAAAAGAATAAAACAAATTAGAAATAGGAAATAAAATGAGTGGTGAAAAGGATCCAGAAGTAAAAGCTGCAGAAAAAAAGGCTGCAGCCTATTCAACGGCGGATAAAACTGTCGATTATATTGTTACTGCTGGTAAGCTCAGCGCCGTGGGAATGATGGCGGCTTCGAATATATTGAGTTCTATGAACTCGATGATTGCTAAAGAGGCCGGCGAAGATTTATCCAAAAAATGTTTGCAACAATCAGAAGATATTGAAGGCCAATGCGCCCATAACAATACAATAAAATGCAAACAGCATGATGATTGCAAACCCGCCCTGAATCCAACTTGTGAAAAGCCACCACCAGCGTCTGAAAACGAGCCTGACTGGGATGCGATTGTAGCCAAAAACTATGCTACGTGCATTTCCCCTTTGGCAAAGAAAATAATAAAATTCTCTGCTCGCGGTGCCAAGGAAAAATGTCATTATGCTCATCAATGCAAAAGCATGGAGGAGGCCGGCGCCGCGGCTTGCGAGGGCTATGAGAAAAAACATTATGATCCCAAAACTAAAACGTATTCTGAAAAGATGGGCGACTGTACCGACCCTGTCGAGTGGGATTGGGTAAAAGATACGATAGATTTGGTCGCCCTTGTGGCCAGCCCGCCTTCGCTTCATAGTTGCGTTGCACCCAAACTTGACAAAATTATAAATGTAGTCCCCGTACAATATTATTTGATGAAAATATTAACAGCCATGTTGGGAGCAATGGGTAACAAATTTGCAGATATAAAAAATGATCAAGGTAAAATAATTGAGCAAATTGCATGCGGAGGCCAGTTGGAACAGCTGTTCAATAAAAAATCTTCACATCTCGGCGACCCACTTAACTTTGATTTCGAAATTCCTGCAATACCTTATTTTAAAATACCCTGTACCAGCCCTATGGATTGTACAATGCGAATTATTGAAACATTAATAATTGAGGTTATTTGTCTTGTTTTTTGTTTTTTCATTGAAAAGTTATTAATCTGGATAGCTCAAGGAATATATTGGATAGAAAAAGAGGTTCTTGATGATTTATTAGATTATAATCCGGCCAAAAATGAAATTGGCACATTTTTATCAGATAAAACGCTTAATGGGCCAAAATTACAAAAAGTTAATCCTATAAATTATATTCCTTCTGCGGCATTTGAAGAAGCTTGGACTCGCAAATACGTTTCGACAAGCATATCAAAAGAAGAGGCCCGAACATTAATTGAGGCATATTTAACTGCAGCATTTGATTCAAGCTTAGAACAGCGAGATATTGTTATGATGCTTATGGGCGAATCAACTTGTGCCACTTTGAAGACGCTAAAGGGCCTTGGGCAAGCTGGTGAATTAAATTTAGAGTCTGAAGAAGCAATTGTCGAATTTTGGGAATTTTTGGGGGGCTATCTTGATATGCTCGCGTATTTACAGGATGCTACAGATCCGAAATGCCCACCAGAAGTTTGTGAATTAACGAAAGACATGACAGACAATACGCTTAAAGCGATTAAAGATCTGTGTGATCTTTTAAATCCTGATTTTGATATTTTAAAACATGTAGATTTACAACAAGTAATTAGCGCAACTGTGGGCCCCCAAGTTAGAGATGGCATGGGACAGCATATAGGCGTGCTTGAAATGCGCATTAAAGAATATCTTTTGCTGGAAAATAAATCGGAAAAAGAGCCATATTTCAAAGAAGAGGCCAGCAAGTGGAGATTCTTAAGACAAATACACGATTATCGTGTGAGCGGAACAAAAGAAGAACATGGCCCCCCAAGGACTATTGAGAGGGGCTATTTAAACACACATCATTTTCTAAGCACACATCGAGCCGGCCACCCAGCTGATTTTTATGAAGAGTCGTTTGACCCCTCTCATCATACGCCCGCCCTTATGGTTTATGAGCCGGGCCATGGCTTTCGCCAAATATATGGTGCAAAATATTTAGATGTGTGGAAAGAAATGAACACTGAAAATTTTGTGTATGGTGAAATTAGTGGTCCACTTAAGTGCCAAGCGGTCAATCGCGCCGACGCTCCGAAACAATTGGGTTTTCGCAGCGCTTATCTCGGTGCCGGCGTTGGTGATAATGATTTTTGTAGAGGATACCCTGCACACAAAGCTTATGAACAAGGTGAAGAGTGGTGGCAAGATGTTGATGGTACGTTTTATATAAAATATCTTCTCGACCTCGGCGCCTACGAGAAGGATATGAAAGACGGCTTCTGGATTCATGCTCAACCAACTACCAGCCGGTTTAGTTATGATCCCAAGACCACAGCGTATTCAGACAACATAAACAGCCTGCACCTTGAGGCAGCTGTGTGGCCCGGTGATGGCCAGACGTGGCTCATAGCCGCTAAGAAGAAGTTGATAAGAGATGAGTCCGGAAATATATTAACGGCAAAGGACGATCCATTTATAAAAGTGACCCCGACCAAAATGAGTTCAGATTTCTGGAAATTTAGGCCGCTAAAAAAGATAAAAAAGGATGGCAAAGATGAGTATCACATACCATATTTGGTAACCAATGATGCAAAAGATAAAAGATTTGAGGGTAAAAATTTTGGCGCCCCATTTAATACTGAAGTCAAAAAGAACTGCAAAGATAAAGACAACATACTTCTTTGTGGCGCCGCTCACCGCGAGAACGTCCCTGTCGAAGATGTTCAAGGCTTAGGTGTGCCAGATCTTTTTTATATGGCTCGCTTACGCAAAGCATTTTTAAAGGGGTTTTTGCCATTTTTAGATCCGATATATTATACGGTGCCGGGCGATGAGTTTGGAGCAAAAGAAAAAATAAACTTTTTTACTGATGGCTTATTTGGTTTCGATAAGACCGAGCACAGCAGCAATGATTATTGGCACAAACAGGTATCACCACAAAAAATGGAATCGCGCTGGAACGCCCAAGCATTAGCGGATCTTACTAAAATTTATGAAGATAATTCTAAAATAGATGATACAAAGTTTATTGGACTTATGAATAGACTACAAAAAAGGGCTATAAATACCTACGAAGTGGAAAAAAAGACGGCGCCACCCCCGGTAGAGGCCTCATTCGGCACTGTTGATTGTATCAGTGATTATAGTTGCGAAACCGGCTATGGCTGTATGGAATTATCTGATGGCAAGAAAAAGTGCGTTGCTGGCCATAAATCTGACTCTGCTTGGGGCCCGGGCGAAAAACCCAATGGCTGGATCTGTAAGGTCATTGGTAAAAGTGCAGACTGCAAATCTAAAAATTGTCAAAAGCCGGGATGGTGGAGCAAGCTGGGCTTTACGGATGGCGTATGTGTTGGTAAAGATTGTAAAGAGTGCGGACTTAATGGTCAATATTGCGGCAGCAATACAGACTGCAAATCTAAAAATTGTAAGGAAGATCCTGATAGTAAAGGATATTGGACATGCCAGCCTCCCGACCCCGGAGCAGACATTCCAAAGCACTCAGTGGAAGACGGAGGCAAATGCACCGCCGATGATCAGTGCAAAGGTGGTAAAACTTATAAATGTATCGGCATCATCGGCGGTCCGGGCGAGCAGGAGCAATGGGGCAAGTGCGCCGGCGGCTTTGGGGGCATGTAAAATGAAAGTTAAATCAGGATACGTAAAAACAATGATGCACATTCTCATTACTGAGCGCATGCGCGTCTTTTTATACAGAGAGCTTTTGTTCTTGCCACAATTGTTATTGCCTATTGCTGTGTGGCAAAAAGGAGGCACAAGTGGCTTAAGAGATGTTTTATTTAAAGAATTTATAAGAGAACTAAAACAAGACAAGTCGAAACTTTGTTCTAATGGTACAGCATTTGGCTGCGAAGAAGAAGAAAAAGATGACACATGGAGTAACAATTTTGGAGGCATAACGCCATGGTATTATTACCTTATGTCGGCAGTCGCCGTAGGAAGTCTTTATTTTGAGAAGAAAGATTATAGTTTTGAAGAATCTGTTAAAAAGATTGAATCCGGCGCCAAAGATTCGTCTGGTAATCCTATTACTTTAGCAACATTGGGAGAAGAATATCTTAAAAAAATATGGGATAAACTTTGGGAAAGTGCCGAAAAACCAATAAAAGATTTGTGGGAAAAGTTAAAAACCAAAGAAGAGGTTTATGGCGGGTACCAAGATATAATGGACTCTTATGTGATCGATGTGGGTACTGTAGAGAAAAATCAATTATATTTTGAGGCCGCCAAATATGACCACACTTGGAAGGATGTTTTGAAAAGCACAGATCGATTTTTGAAGACGACGGGCCCCAACAAATATCAAAATTATATGCCAATGAGTTTTATACGATTTATTCCAACGCTGTATAAGGACAAGGCTGAATTCAAGAAAGATGTCAACACTCCTAAGAGTGACGCGTGGTATTCAAATAATTTTTTTACACACGCATTTCCAGATCTTGTACTCGCAACTGGTCACCACGCGCCGCAGTACGTCACCGCAGGAGAAAAGATCGGCTTCCCCTGCGAGCATCGCGGCTGGCGGTATGATGGCAAGAAATGTATGCACATTGGCTCCTGTGACGACGCCGAATTCGTCGATGGCGGCTGGTACCAGCCCTGCAAGTCCGGCAACGTCGGCGATAGCTTTTCGCGCATCGCGGGCCAGTTTCCATGGCCGAATCCATTTAAAATTGGCGATTTTGCATTAGCTTTAGATAAAAACGATATTCCATTCCACGGAATTAAACCAGCCGGCAGTAAAGGATATATCGTGCCATGGTCTGATTCGAATGATAAAATGGCAGAGAATATTATGGAAACTCCAGAAGATCTTTGGCTAGCCATCACCCGAGGCGTCGGACCATGGTCGATACTGTATGGAGTCGGCCATCATACAAAAGTGGCCACTTTATGGCCTAAAGATGGTCGGCCCGCCGGCGCCTTAACTGAAAAAGAGAAAGCAGAGGCCAATGCGGCTGGAAATGTAGATCCCCTTAGTTCATTTGAATTATACGGAAGAAAGGTTCTTGACACGTCGTGGCCAACAACACTAACAAGCAAAAACAACAACAAATATCATGACTATCGCTTCGGCCCCGGTAACGGCAACTGGAATCATACTGATTTTGGCCATCATCAAAAGCCATATAATTTATGGGAGCCGGTACACAGGTCTCATCTAGGTATCTCGTGGGATACAATTAAAAGTGTGCCCCCTAGTGCTCATCAACTGGCTTTTAACACCGTGTCCCATCTTTTTTCTAGATATTTAACAACAATGCCGGGCACTTTTATTAAATTTTTGGAAACTGAAGTTCATTATACCATCAAAGTTGGCGCCGGCGACGACATGGCCTGGACGCTGCCGGCAAGAGAAAAAAATGAGGGGTTTAAAAAAGATCATGGCCATGTAATACCCGCTGATGGCGGCGAGAGCAACAACGAAACTTTCTTTCGACAAAATCTACCCGGAGCAGATCTCAAGACCAATGCATTAAATCCGGAAAATGAAATCGATGCTGCTTTGGCAAATGTTGTGCGCGGAGCCGGCTGGGTAACGCCTCCAGCCCCGGGCGAAGCTTTAATTCCATCTGTTCCGCCAGAAAAATGTGAGACTGATTTTCTTAGTTGACCGAAATAAACTTTATTTACTAATTATTGAATAGAGCGAGAAGATAAAAGATGACAACTGGAATTTCTGTTAAATTGCCACTTCAATATAATAAAGAAGATGGGCCATATCAATTGACCAAAACGCTTAAAGAAACGGTTAAACAAAATTTTAAAAATTTAATTTTAACCAATCCGGGCGAAAGGATAATGAATCCAGATTTTGGAGTGGGAGTGTATCGACTTCTTTTTGAGAATGCAACCGAAGAAATATATTCAATTTTACGTGAAAGAATTGCAAAACAAACAAGAAAATATTTACCATTTATAGATTTGGTAAATATTGGTATTAGTTTTGCTGAAAATACTTTAAAATTGGAAATTAAATATTATATAGGGCCATTGTCTGCTTCGGATGATTTATCACTAGAACTAATTAATAAGTAGGAATTGGATAATGACAAAAAAAACACCACCAATTAAATATACTAGCCGCGATTTTGCTAGCATCAAAGATGATTTGGTAAACTATGCAAAAATTTATTATCCAGAAACATATAAAGACTTTAACGAAGCTTCATTTGGCTCTTTGCTTTTTGATATGGTCGCGTATGTTGGAGACGTACTTTCGTTTTATACCGATTATCAAGCAAATGAATCATTTTTGGACTCGGCGATTGAAACACAAAATATTTTAAGATTGGCAAAACAAATGGGGTTTAAATATCCCGGCGCTTCCTCGTCGACTTGTATATGTACTTTTTACGTAACTGTTCCGGCCTCGACTGGTGCGGCGTCTCCCAATGACGATTTAATTCCTATATTGCACGCAGGCTCAACTTTAACTGCGCGAAATGGTGCTTCATTTGTTTTAAGTGAAGATATTGATTTTTCAAAAGAAAATGTACAAATAAAGTGCGCAGAAGTAGACGACAACGGCCAGCCAGTGAGTTATGTTTTTAAGGCATACGGAGAAGTGTTTTCTGGAGAATTAGAGACTGAATTTATAGAAATTGGACCATACAAAAAGTTTATGAAAGTGATGTTGGAGGCTGATAAAATATCAGAAATCATTTCAGTGATCGATTCGGATGGACATGAATATTATGAAGTTGATTATTTATCTCAAGATGTTGTTTTTAAAACCATAAGAAATAGAAAAAGCAGCGACAAAGAAAATGCACCATATATTTTAAGAGAAATGAATGCTCCTCGTCGCTTTGTTACAGAACACACCATTGCTGGAGAAACAATTTTACAGTTTGGTTTTGGTTCGGAAACAACACTAAGGGAAGAAAAATTTCCAGATCCAGCATCGGCCGCACTCAAACAATATGCAAAAAATTATTATAAGGATGCGTCATTTGATCCCAATATTATGATGTCTACTGAAAAGTTTGGAATTGTACCACCAGAGGGAACGCTTACAGTTACTTTTCGCCGACAAACAGCGACAGATGTAAATTTGCCAATTGGAGGTATTGATGGAATTGGCTCCCCAGTTCTTTCTTATGATATTAGCAACATTAGTTCAGCAAATGAGGGCACAATTAGAGATTCATTGACTGTTTATAATGATGATCCGGCAGTAGGTCAAGTTGCCGCCCTTACCCCAGAAGAAATACGAATCCGCGCAATTGATGCATACGCTTCTCAGAACCGAGCAGTTACAAGACAAGATTATATAAGTATGATGTATAGAATGCCGGCCAAGTATGGCGCAATTAAGAGGGCGAACATTTTACAAGATAAAGACTCCTTTAAAAGAAATTTAAATTTATACATCGCCTCAGAAGACTCAGCCGGTAATTTATCTTTGGCGTCTTCTTCTTTAAAGAAAAACCTTAAGACTTGGCTTAATCAATATCGAATGATAAATGATACGGTTGATATTTTAGATGGCAGAATTGTTAATTTTGGCATTGAATTTGAGTTGGTGGGCGTACTTGACAAATCACCTTCAGAAATTTTGTCTGTATCAATTGACGCACTTAAAGAAGAGTATAAAGGAAAATCTTTCTTCGGTGTTCCATTTTATATTTCGGATGTGTATAGAATTTTAAATGATCTGCCAGAAGTTATTGATGTTAAGACTGTAAAAATTGTTAAAAAGACAGGCACAGATTATAGTTCTGTAAATTACGACATTGAACAAAACATAACGGGCGATGAAAGATTTGTTATGGTGCCCGAAGATATGATTCTTGAATTAAGATATCCAGATCAGGATATTGTTGGGGTGATAGTGTAATGGGCATTAAAAGATATATTGCAAACAAAGATACAACTATAACAAATGCCTACAAAGCCGGTCTGTCAAAGCGTGGCTCAGATTCTAATATGGGCGCTTCGGACATATTGGAAGTTTTTAGTATATATGCCCAAGCCTCAAAAACTTCTAGCGAGATTTCTAGAGCTTTGTTGGAATTTCCCATTGGGAGCATTAATACAGATAGAACAAACGGCAAAATTCCGGCTTCTGGTAGCGTCAACTGGGTACTAAGGACATTTAATGCTGAACACTCTGAAACCCTGCCCCGGGGGTATACAATGGTCGCCGCGGCCGTATCACAGTCGTGGGACGAGGGCTTTGGCCTTGATATGAACGGCTACACTGATCCCGGCTTAGGAAACAGCGGCTATGGCGCAACGTGGAATGCTAGAACAACTGGGTCGGTAAGTCAGGGTTCGCTTTTGCTCGACGGCGCCGCCGATTATGTTACAGTTACAGATCATGCTGATTTTAGGTTTGGCGATAGCAGCAATGATAGTGCTTTTTCAATCAGCGCTTGGGTATACTTAGACAATCTCGATACCGACGCGTCAATTTTGACAAAGTGGAACACCTCTGGTACGCTGCGCGAGTGGAATTTATATGTCGATACCACTGGCGATGTCATTCTTCTTTTGTATGATGAAAGCGGCGACAAAACAGCCACGGCAAGGACTACGGTTGCATCAATTGCCGCGGCGACGTGGTATCACGTTACTATGACTTACGACGGCACCGGCGGCGCCACAGCCGCTAGCGGTGTGAAAATTTATGTTGACGGCACATCGAAAACTATGACTGCTACGGAAGATGCTGACTATGTTGCTATGGAAAGCACGGGCGCAGATGTAATTATTGGCGCCGCCACGACGCTCGGGACACCGTGGGGTGGCAAATTAGATGAAATCTCTGTTTGGGACAAAGAGTTAACGGCGGCAGAAGTAACAGAACTTTATAACAGCGGTTGTCCAGAGGACTTGAGGTTTCACACGGTTTATAAGTCGGACGCAACAGATTTAGTTGCTTGGTGGAGGTTTGAAACAGCAGACGTTGCAACCGCAGATACCGCTACGACAATTCAGGATCACTCTGATAATAGCCATAGTGGCGATGGCACGAGTTTGGTGGCACGTTCTACAGCAACAGTAACAATTGCTAATGAGGGTTGGATCGAGGTGGGAGACACTGTTGAAATTATTGCAACCGATACTACTGTTATAACAGCAACAGTCACTGCCCACGGCGGCGCAACAACAACTACTGATACTAATTCTCCAACTTTTGCAATAGTGAATGGAAGTACTGCATCGACGGCTGCAAATTTAGCCACGTGTTTGGACGCAAATTCTAAATTGGCGGCGTCGGCTGCTAGTAATGTAGTAACAATAACTCAATCTATTCACGGTGATGACGGCAATACTACAATTACTATTACTGAAGGCGGCGCCACAGGATTTTCTAAAACTAACTTTAGTGGCGCCTCGTTTTCCACAACTACTCCCGGCACTTGTACAACCACAGATCTGTATTGGGCCGACGCAGGCGGCACTTATCAGACAAGCTCGTTTATGAATTACACTCAGTACTTCTCAGAGGGCACAGAAGATTTAGAGGTTGATATTACATATTTGGTTGAGGAGTGGATTAAAAACTATAACAACACCTCGACCGGCCGCGCCAATTACGGCGTTGGCTTATATTTAACAGGCTCTCATGAAACTGCAACTCGCAGCTATTACACCAAAAAGTTTTTTGGCAGAGGAAGCGAATTCTTCTTTAAGCGACCAATCCTTGAGGCTAGGTGGGACTCTGCGTTAAAAGATGACGCAGCTAATTTTTATGCCAGCAGTTCTCTAGCGCCGGCAAGCGATAATATCAATACTTTTTATCTTTATAATTATTACAAAGGACAGCTTGCAAACATCGAATCACTATCGGGCAGTGTGATTTTGTTGGGAATACATACGTCAAGTCTGGGCTATGGCAGTATTCCATTTCCAGAGTCAAGTTTAAGCGGAAGTACGGTTACGGCCACAGGGGATACGTCTGTTACTGGAGGCTTACATTACCTGCATCAAGCTGGTGTATATACGGCATCATTTATTTATACGGGCTCTGCTACTACAATTTATCCGGTTTGGCATTCACATTCTGCTCCGACGTTAGTTAATTATCATACTGGTTCAGCAGTCGCTGTTAAAACACATTCGGCGTCGAATTATAATCCGAGACCTTTATATGTAACAAAGATTACAAATTTAAAATCATCTTACTCTCCCAACGAAGAAGCAAGATTCAGGCTTTATGTTCGCGATAAAGATTGGAACCCAACTATTTATACGAAGGCATCAGTAGCTGCTAATAATACAATTATCGAAAACGCTCATTATAAAATAATAAGAATTGCAGATAACCACGAAGTAATTGGGTATGGCACAGGGAGCACACTAGAAACTTTATTATCATACGATTCTCAAGGCAATTATTTTGATTTAAACATATCCATGTTACAAGAGGATTATATGTATGGGATTAAATTTATTTATAAAACAAATAATGAATATGTTGAGCAAAAGGAGTTGTTCAAGTTTCGGGTGGAATAAATGAGCAAAGATTATCTTGAAAAACATAAGCAACAATTGGCAGGTACTCGTGGCTTAACAAAAAAGACATATGCAGATTTGTTTTCGGATGCCGAATCGCCTGAGTTGGTTAGGGAACATTCTAGAGATAAAAGTCAATATATACCTGATTTAGATTATGGCGATCCTGCTAATTTTGCAAAGTTCGGTTCAGCTAGTAAATATTACTCAAATATAATAAAAAGAATTTATAACCAATATCCGTATGATGGTTCATTGGCCGAACAACTTAAATTTTATAATGATTTAACTCCATTGGGGCAATATGTTTTTGATAACAATTACCCGAAAAAGACCGGATATGCAAACTTTTCACCAAATGGCTGGGGCTCCAAAGACAGCGCTGTTGGCGATCCTGTTAATAAAGAGTATGTTTTATTTTATGGTGGGCCCAACCTTGGCAACATTTATAAGCCAGCAGTAGCACAAGAGAGCAATCTTAAGCTTGAGTATGTTCGGGGAAACACTGTAGAGTTTTGGTTTAAAAAAGACGAGTGGCCAAACACAAGCACACAAACCGTATATGAAGTAATTTTTGATTTAAGATCGGTCGCGTGGGTAAAGGACGTTAACCATAGGCAGTTTGAAATATATTTGTATAATACTGCAACTACTCAAACAAAAATATATGTAAAAGATAGGATTAAAGGCACTGGCCTTACAAATATTATAGATATTGGTTTAGAAACTGGACTTTCAAATATTGCTGACGGCAAGTGGCACCATTATGCCATATCAGTTAAGAAAAATGTCAACGATAATTACATAAACACCTCTCTATATGTTGATGGTAAGCATGTAGATACAAATGTTGTTGAAACTTACGACGATTTAACGACATGGAGAGGCCTCTCTAATTATTCGGCGTCTTTTGCAACGTCTTCTTTTGCAACTCTTGGCGCCTATGCAGCAGATCGCCCCGCTTCACCCGGCGTCGATGGCATTGGCTGGTACAAAGTAAGTGGCTCAATTGATGAGTTTCGTTTTTGGAAGACAGAGAGAACTGCACAAGAAATAGGTCGACATTATTTTACTAACGTTGCTGGCGGAACCAACACAGATTCTGCAAAATATTATTATAGCAGTAGCATAGACAAGAACTTGGTTGATTTGGGTGTATATTATAAGTTTAACGAAGGTATTTTGGGCTCTACTACTAGTTCAACTGCAGCCGGCGGCGACGATCTTGTTTTAGATTATTCCGGTCGCGTTTCGAACGGAAGATGGGTGGGATACTCTTCTGCTTCTCGTTCCAACACCTCGGCCATAGTTGAGTCCGGTGCAGCCAACGAAGAAAAGGGAAGCCCGGTTGTTTATAGCAGTCACTCAGACGTACAAACACTTATAACAGATTTAGAAAATAGCGGCTCACAGCACGATGCAGCAAACAACGCCAGTCTTTATAATTCAGTGCCTCAGTGGATAAGGGACGAAGATAATGAAACCGGCGAGACGTTATCTGATTTATTGCAAATAATGGCCAGTTATTTAGATACGCTATATGGGCAAATTGGTTACATAAATCGACTTAAAGAGCCATATTATGCTTCTGGAAGTATAAAGCCGGTGCCATACAATAAGAAATTATTAACATCTGCAGGGTTCGATCCGCCTGAAATATTTTTACAACCTAAAGTGCTTGAGCAAATTTTGGCTCGGGATGAACAAAAATTATATGAAGATAAGCTTCACAATATTAAAAACTTAATATATAAAAACATTTATAACAATCTTTCATATATTAATAAATCTAAAGGAACTGAAAAGGCTTTTCGTAATCTTTTTCGTTGTTTCGGAATAGACGATGATCTATTCAGGCTTAATTTATATGGCGATAATGTCGAATACGAATTAACAGGTACATACGAATCAGTAACTACAAAAAAGAAAGTTATGAATTTTACTGGATTTAATAATAAATCCGACGATAGAGCGGCTGTGGTATATCAATACCCCAGTTCTTCAAGTGATTATGGTTTTATTTCAGCATCTTCAGACCTTTATATACCATTTAGTGTCGAAGCTGAAGTCATTTTTCCAAAACTTCTTACCACAAGTTACACTGGTTCGGCAGATTTAGAATTGTTAACAAGCGCTTCTTTGTTTGGCTGTCACAGTTCTACGGCAAGCGCGGACGATGAGGATTCATTGTTTGGCAGCCCAGACAGAGACTTTCAGGTGGAGGCCGTTAAGGTTGACAACGGCGAACGTGTTTATTTTAGGTTAAAGTCCTCAACTGAATTTTTCGAAGAAATTAAGACTACCACATATCCGCAAGACGGAGCATCCAGTGCAAAAGTATATGATAATTCAAAATGGAACTTCGCCGTTAGAGTTAGGCCTGACAATTATCCGATTTCTTCAAATGTAATTACTTCTTCTGGGTTTAGTTTAGAATTTTATGGCATTAACAATTATTTGGGAGAAGTGTTAGATGAATTTTCTTTGTCAACCTCCATTACTACAGAAAAAGCTGGCGACTTTATAACGGGTTCCAACAAAAGATTCTTTGTTGGCGCACACAGAGATGGCTTTACTGGGAGCATCTTACAAAAATCTGATGTTCGTTTATCTTCTTTGCGAGTGTGGCATGATTATATTTCTGATGAAGAAATGCGCCACCACGCTAGAGATCCAAATAACTTTGGTCGACTCAACCCCGGTAGGACTGTCACAACTGCTTCGGCAGAAGCTGGCCTCTCGTCTAGTATTCATATTCCTCAAGCGGAAGCGCTAGCTCTTAACTGGGATTTTGAAACAACCCCAACGGCTGATTCAAGTGGAGAATTTTTGATAAGAGATGTTGCTTCGGGTTCTTATCCGGCTTATCGTACTAAGGAGTTCTCGGGACTTACGACGACGTATTCCGCGCTGGTGTCACATAGCTATGGTGCTTTTGCTGCTCATACCAAAACTAATCATACTGCCAAGGGCTATGGCTTTACAGCCAACAAATCGCCAACAAATTTTGAATTTATTCCAACAACCAGACAGTTACAACCAGAAAATTTATATTCTAGTGATCTTGTAAACATTTTGTCTACAGACGATCTCTTTTTCACTAGAGAATCTAGGCCGGTAAAACACTTCTTTTCGATAGAAGCCAGCATGTATGAGATAATTTCTAGAAGAATGTTAAACTTCTTTGCCTCTATCATTGATTTTAATAATCAAATTGGAGAACCAGTAAATCGTTTTAGAGGAAAATACAAGGGTCTAGAAAAACTTAGACATATGTTTTTTGATAAGATTGAGGAAGTTTCAGATATAGAAAAATTTGTGGAATTGTATAAGTGGTTAGACAATGCACTTGACACCGCAGTGTCAAATTTAATTCCTGCTTCTGCGAATGCTTCGAAGGAAGTTCGCACTATAGTTGAAAATCATATTTTATCGCGTAACAAATATCAGCATCGCCCACCCTTATTTGTGGATGTTCCGAATTTTGGATCACCCGGTAACACCGGCCCGGATGAGCCGATTTGGGTTGATGTAAGCGAGGATTATCCTGATGAAATTGAGGATGTTGATCCTGAAACTGCGAAGCTGGTAACCAAATACAAGGCGCCACCGAAGCCAAAGCCACCACCGCCACCACCAGTTCTTGGTTGCAAGAGCTTATCAGAGGCTATTTGCAAAAAAGCTCCGGAGTTGCATGGGAAGGATGGCAAAACGGCAGATAACTATCTCACAACTCTTACTGGAAAGAAAGTTACTAAACATCAAGATGGCTCATGTGTGTGGAAAGGGTGCGGGGACAAGCTCGCCATCAACTTTGATAATTGTACCAGCCCGGACTATGCGGATAATTCAAAGTGTAAATATACGTATGGTTGTATAGATAAGTGTGCAAAGAACTATAGTCCAAAATATAAAGGCTACGGTGAAGAATGCAAGGGTGGCAAGTGCTGCAAATACGTTAAGGGCTGTCATGACGCCAGCGCGACGAACCATTGGTTTAAAAACAAAACTGTAAAGGACAAATTAGATAAATTAGCAGCCGGTCCCGACAAGTGCGCGGCCACAAAAGACAATAGTCTATGTGAATACGAAGGTAAAACAGGTTGTTGTGATGATAAGGCGTTTAATTCTTGTAAAGAAGATAAAACATGGAATAAATTTAAACAACTTCCGGCAGGGGAATGTAGCGCATGCGACAAAAGTAAGTGTTCGTATTATGCGTGCAAGAAGAAGTTAAACCAGTCAGAGAAGGATCTTGGTTTAGAAATTTTGAATCCTGCTGACCCAAAGCTCAAAACTGAGGCGTGCGTTAAAGCCGGCAAAACTGAACATTATTGTTGTCAAATAGCCGGTTGCAAAGCCGGCAAGAGCATGAGCAAGGATGACAAAGATTGTATCAATTGCACATCTATAGCGACTCATCATAATCCATATAAGTGCAAATATAAATGCTGTTATGACGACACAGCCGGCAATTATAAAGAATACGTGTATGGCAACTTCCCTTGGGTCGTGGATCTTTGTGATCCAAGTACACAGTATAATAAAGAGGTGTGCAGATATAATTATGTTTGCAAATCGGATTTTCATAGACATAAACAAGATGGTTATACTATTAAGATTCCGTCTTCGAATTATGGCAAGCTTACTCAAGGTCCAAACGCTGGCCAAAACCCCCCTGCAGATGAGCCGGCGCTAGCTGATAACGATGGGTGCACTTTCCCAGCTTGCACTGTTGCTGCAGCCGAAAGTTTTGGTAAGGGCGCCGCTGCATATGCATTAAATTTAATTATCTCAAACGATAGCAGGGTTGTTGACGCACCAGAAAAATGTAGGTTTAAGTGCTGCTTAAATACAGCAGATAGTGCTAATTATGGATTTGCTGCAATGGGGCAATATTATTTTGGTTGGCAGTGCATAAAACACACTGACAAATCTTGTGAAACTTGTAGATCCCGCGACGACACTGTTAAAACAATTTGCAATGACAGCATAAAGAAGGCGGGTGATTGTGATCCTGTAACCGGCTCACCTTTGCTTTGTGAAAATTGTCACAAGTGCAGCAATGTGGCGGATGAGCCGATGGATAAATGCACCAACATAAACGATCCGCCTTGCTGTGACCCCAAGATCGACTGCGGCGGTGGTGGAGGAAGATAATGCCAAAGAAAGAAAAATCTGAACATTTTGAGAGAAGTGCCGGCCTTAGCAGTGTAACTACGGCTGATGGTCCACGATATATTTCATATGTTGAGTTTTCCGCTCCGACATCTTCTACTGATGTTTCTCTTGGCAGTGAAAGAAGACATGCCTCTTGGTGGAAATATAGAGCGGAACGAGATCGAGAGCCCTTTACTTATAACAAAACTAGGGCTCAATTGCAGTGGAATGAAGTCAAAAGATTGCAGCGGGAACATTATACTCCAGTAAAAGATTTTTATGAAATTGGTCGTACTTACCGCCCGGGCGCAAACCCCAAAAGAAAACAAAATGTAAATTATATTTACGGAAAATACGAAGAAGAAAAAACAACAATCCATGGCGACCCTGCTGATGGGATTTATGTCGAATTTTATACTCAGTCTGTAGACGACGACTACGAATTGCCATTTAAAGCAGTGGACGATGGCTTGGATCAAACTACACTATATTATGTTGATCCTAAACGAAAAATGCCTATGCGTTGTTATGATGGTACTGCTGTTAGCGACCCAGAGAAAACATATTACAGACAAGAAAGATTACCCTTTGCAGTTTTTAGTTCTTCTGCGCCCGGCTCATATGATTTAACTGATCTGGAGTATAATATTTCATTAGAAAATATGCACTTAGATTCTTATGGCGAAATACCACTGCAGGGCCCTTGGCCAGAAAAAAATGTTGGCGGTTATCAATACAGGCATGGACAGTTGCTTGTAACTGAGTCTAATGAGCGAAGCGAAGGATATAGAATTGCCGTTGAAGCAGCCAATAATTTAATTCTAGTTAGTAATCCTAGATTTGTCAATGCAGATTATGATCCGAATAAGCCTGTTGGGAAATATACAAGAGGAGAATATGCGAAACGCCCTGTAAACATTAGAAATATTCGAACTGTTTCTGCTTCGGCTAGTCAGTATCATAGTATTGGCAACTATAGTTCTTCATATGAAATTGTGCAAACTTCTGGTAGAGATATAAATAATAGATATATTACGCGTAACGGCACAATTTCTGTGGTGGAAACAGTCTCGCCTCATGTAAGTTGGTCTGCCGGTATACCCATTACAGAATATGAGCGCCTCGACCGCACCGACGTTGCCAATAGCCATGTTTTTGTTGAGAGATTTTCTGCACCCGGCGGAATATTAGAAAGTTCGACAGCATATCTGGATATTGAATCAGGACAGTATTCTCCATATAATGCACTTCCATGGCGAAATTATGATATGAGAAGGGCGCTGGATGTTTTATATACCAGACACTCTTTAAGTGGCGGATATGATTCAAGCACGCCGACAAGCGCTTCATTTCATAAGACGCCTAGAAACACGCTGAGACAGCCTAATAAATTTTATGCCGGCCCCGATCACTCTTCACCAATCGCTGCAAGCGCTAGCGTTTCATACGATAATTGGTTTGTTAGTAGGCAAATACCAAGAACAGAATTACAATATAGTTGGGTAAGAGAGGCCTCGGCGTATGTAATCTCTTCTAGTTTGATTGCGACTACAGCCTCAATACAATCTGATTTGGTAGATGTGTCTACGCTGACATCTTCCGCTTTTTTACCATGGCTGGGCTATGATTATTCTACCGGCGCTGAAGATATTTCGTTTGTGAGTAAAAGTGAGGGCACAGTGATTGTGGCCTATCATGGCGCTTCAGAGCAGTCAACTCTTAATGACGGGATTGATTTTGTCGGTATGAATACTATTGTTGCGGGGCATATCGACATAACTGGATCAGAAAATATTTTATCAAGCGGCGGAGACATCGAAGGCGCCAGCGGCGAAGCGAAGCGGCCGTGGTTGAATGAATATATATTCCTTGTTGGGGATGACCAGACGCTGGCTCTTCAGGAGGACAACGGCTCAATGGATCCTGTGTTGAGATTTGTATACCAAAATTATAATGGGCCTTATGGATATCCCTCTTGGAAACAACTTCGAACCGGCGACCACCCTGTCGCACGGCATCTTCGCGAAAGCAATGTTTATGAAAATCAAATTCTAGCAGCCGATGTCAATGGAAAGTCTGTTATAAAACGCTATAGGATTAATCAAACTCCGATTACTACCAAGCACTCGCCGACAGAATTTAATTTGGTTAAAAATGAAAAAGAATTGTCAGTAAGTTTGCCGTTTGGCAATAAATATCACTTTTTTACAAAAGATGTATATGATCAAGAGTCGGCCGCCCTGAGCGATTTTAATGATGAGTTTGGCATTAATCCAAGATATAAAAGTTCAGAATTTGTAAAAATGGCTGATGAGCCGTGGACTACTGTGAATTATTCTGAAGTTGTATTTCCGCGTGATGAAAATGTTGGCAAAAGTCATATTATTAATAGGCCCACATATGAATCATTCTGGAATAATATATCGGGCCCTGACAATTCCGACTCCGGTGCTGGCACCATTTATACGGGAAGAATTCAGCAAAGAACAAATTCACAGGGGGTTACTGGCATTCATATGAGTTCGTGGCCTATGGAAGTTATAACCGGTTCAGCCGGCAAAGATTCTGAAGGCGAATTTGTAGAATATTCAGGCGAATTAATGCGATTTGACACATGCTATTTGCCAAATACTTTCGGCGTTGCTGCTTCGGACCCCTGTGGAACAGGCTCCAGCACGGACGATGGCGCAGTCCCCGGCACCAACGTCGGCGCCGGCGTCGGCCCTAGGTTCGGCAGATTTTATGGTCATTGCCGCCCGGCGTCAGATGTAACAAATAATCGCTTTCCCAATGAGGATGGCATCACGGTTACTACGCTTACCGCATCAGGCACCCCGGGGCTTCCCCCGTTCCCAGAAACGTATGCCGGATGGTCTGCAGATATATCTACGCGTGCAAAAACTGGAGGATATTCAATTCTTCCAGAATTCAAGATATCAAGATATATTCATGATGTAGTGGGAAATGCCAACGAGGCTGCAGATTATTATCAAGAAAATTTATATACATTAGAAGTGACCGGCGCAAGTACTACGACGCAGACTTTATCTGGACCCGGCGTCACGACGATCACTAGTAGCAATTCTTTGCTTTTAGAAACTTATAGTCATTCTGACACAATACAGAATTTGGGTGTAGTACGTGATTATTATGGCGAACCAGATGGTATTGAGTTTACTATGGATATAATAACTAAATTTAGACCAGAAAAAGAATTTTATCCAGTATTTCGCACTTTAGATCTTGCACAACAGTTTTCACGCTCATATGGCAAACACGCTGATCTTACAGGCCCCCAGAAGACGTGGCGTACTGTGTTAACTCCATTTTATGCGCCCGGAATTATGTATAATTCTATTAGGGCCGGCATTGCTGTGGATTATCCTTTTGTTGATATGGCTCAAAATAGGGCCCAAACGCAGCCTACTGGCGGATGTCATAACGTTTATGAGAATCGAATGCCTTTCGAAGCGATACTTGAGCCGGCCAACTATGCACAAAAAATAAAACGTTTTCAATTTAATCCAGTATATCAAAAGTTGGCAATTTTTGATTTTGATAATGAAATGCCGTCAGATAGCACTGGATCAATTGGAGTTTCAAATGGTATTTATGAGCAAATGGCGCATAACTTTTTTGCAGAAACAATTGACTTCTATACTCAAAATATTACAACAATCAAAAGTCAGCCCACCTCAAGTTGGCCTAGTTTGACAGCAGAAGGCCAGTTGTGGAATGGCGGCACAAATAAAATGACACTAGAGCAGGTGGCCAACGGAGTGGTTGATTCTACCAGCACTTCATATATTAAGAAATTTGCAATGGATGTTTTTCTTAAGAAAAGGGGTATCTGGGCACAATCCACTGCTCCGCATTGGTTTGGGCCCTTCCCATACGTTCAGCATGTGCCACCATATTTTTCTTTAAGTCCAGCTGGCGTCGCCGATGACACAGATTTTTTGGGCTCTGGCTGGCACACCGTTTGTTACAGCGGCGGCAAGTGTTGTAAACACGCCAGTTTGAATCCAACAATGAGCATGGGAGAGAATGAATCATATACGAGGATTGTTTTTGATCCAACTGCAATTGCAGCCGCAGAACCAGAAAGATTTTTGAAAGGACAATTTACGCTTAGCGATATTACAAATAATTCGGATATTTCATTTGTAAACGTAGGAATGCAAAATCAGATCCGCAGCGGCGGCACCTATGTGACTCCCGCTGGAGCAATGACTTTGTCTTCCAGTATTAACATTTTTAGTTTAGCTCAAGATGATAGGTGGACTATCGCTCCTAAGTGGCAAAGTATTATTCGAAACTACGCGTATACAAGCGACACGATTAAAGATATGCATCTTCCTTCTTCTTCTTTCCCTAGTGTTTGGCAACAGCAAGGGTCAAATTTTACCAGCCCAGAGGAAGGGTTGTTTCTTCAAGTCAAGACTCCCGATTTAGCCGATTCAACTACCACTGGCTCGTTGGCTGATATATGTGGTTTTGAGCTTGATGAAAAGAAAATTGGAGTAACAAAGCATAAAAAACCAATACAAGAGGGAATTGCTGTTATACCTTTTTATACTGATAAGTCTGGTCAAGAGCAATTTTTTAATATTCCAATTGAGCATTTTGAAAAAGCTTATTCAATTGTTAAAGAGGACAAAACAGCGAAGCAGGAGTTAAATTCGATTGTTGACTTAATTAATAAAATGAGAAAATATGTTATGATTCCACAGTTTGATTTTGTTAAAACCAGAGACAAGTCTGCTGAACCATTAGTAACTGCTAATGATTATTACAAAGAGAAAACTATGATGCCTTTTGCAATGTATATTTTTGAAGCAACTAAGATTTTAAGTGAAACTAATTTACAAAATCACTGGGATAATAATGTTGGAGCAAATCTGTCAACTACTATAAGTGAGTCTGGCCACGATGCTACTCTTAATAGAATAAAAATTAGTCATCCAATAAAAAGCGGCGAGATGATTTCGCCTGAAATGTTGACGCTTGCTGGTTTTGACGGTAAGCTACCTTCAGATTTGAGATTTAAGATCTTCAAAATAAAATATAGGGCTCAAACTAATTATTACGATACATATGAGAAGTATACTAGTATACGAAACAAACACAATTATCAAACTCCGGAATATAGTTTCAATTGGCCCTATGACTATTTTTCGTTGATCGAGATGGCAAAATTGAAAGTTACTTTGCAAGTTAACAAAGAGGAAGAGAAGGAAGAATAATACTTTATGGAATTTCTAAATAAAAAAGAAGAAGTAATTGATTTGGTCTTAACAAGACGCGGCAAAGAACTTTTAGCCGCCGAAGGTTTTAATCCACACTATTATGCTTTTTACGACGACGAGGTTTTATACGACAAATCCTATGCAGCACAATATCTCACACCCTCAGTAGAAAAACAAAACGAGGCAGAGACAAGAATAAGAAATGCTGTGACGCTTAAAGCTCAGAGCGAATGGACCGCTTCTTTGGCCGGCGATGATGCAAATTTAAGCGGCAAGGGCGCTAACTATCGCTATAACAATCATTGGTTCCGACCGCTTGGTAAGTCGACTAATTTTAATAATTACAAACCGGCGTGGGATATACAAGTTATTGAAGGGCATATTTCGGGCAGCGGCCAGATGACTACCAGCGACGATACAGGTGTTTACGTCGGCGCGACCAAATATGCTGGTCATGATGGAAATAAAATTAATAGTCCCATTCCCGCAGTTAAGCACACCCCTTTTGAAGAAGACCTTTCGATAAAAACTGGTAGTGTTCCCGGCATGGAAAAAGAATATTTTGGTGAAAAAATACCACAAATACAATTATATTGTGATTATTTGACTATGAAGCCTCTGCTCATCGGCGACAGCGGCTGGGATAACGTAAAGGAAAAAGTTCAACCAACGGATGATTATGCAATTCTTCAAAAAAGATCATCTGACAATTTTGTTTTTTCTATAAAAGAAAAAAATGTCGACGAATCAGATTCAGAAAATTTTACATTAGAAGTGTTTGAGTATGTATATGATAAAGGGCAGACCGCTGACAGTCCAGCGCCCAAACTCAAACGCCTATACTTCTCTGCAGATGAATATTCCCCGGATACTGTTGAGTATTATTTTAATGTTATAACAGACAAAGATGTAGATGAAAAATTAGATATAAAATATATTTATGACAGTTCTGCGTTGTCTGCTGATGTTCCTGCAGATGAGTGTAAATAGGAGAAGTAATTAATGGCATATCATTCTCAGTCAACGGCGCAGGCATCAACCACATCGATGCAATATTTTGCTTCTTCTTCAATGAATTCTTCAGAATTTTATTTTAGTGATGATAGAAATTCAGTTAATTTTGAAACAGTGGGAATAACAATAAATGATAAAAATTGTGCTATAAGCTTTAAAATTAATAAAAAACTAGCAGAGGGCGAACAGTATAGTTATAAATTTTTAGCGTTTGATGATTCGAATAGCGATATTTATCACAGCTTTGACCGGGAAAACCCAACTGAAGAGTGGCAAAATATATTTTATTCGCATATGCCTTCTGATCCCGGCCTTCGCCGCGCAAGACGCCGGCGAGGCCCTGAAAAAGTTAACTTGGCCAACCGCGAAGTGGTTTTAATAACTGACAAAATAACATCAGAATTTACAAGTATAGAGATTGAAGATTTTAATGTTAAAGCTTGTTTTCATGGAATTTTTATATTTTTTAATAAACAACAAGAGGCATATTCAAGTTGGATTGTAAACTACTCTCATGATGAAAAAATCATTAAAACTAATTTTTCTGTGGAAGATATAAGAACTGGAGCAGAAGAAGAGTTCGGACGCCTTCCAGATTCACCGTCTCGCCGCTTGCTTGCTGCACCATTAATTAAATTTTATACAACTCCATACGAAGATAAGACTCTTGGAATAATAATATTTGTAGATGTCGGCGCTTTTTTGCAAGAAAAATCTTGGAATTCTGAATTGTTAACTGCTGAAGAAATAATATCTAGTGTTAAAAATATAGAAATAATTAGACACAGGCTTAAAAACATAAAAAAGGAAAACTTAGTTGACGCCCCTTCGGAGAGAGTTGATTTAACTAGAGTAGATTTTAATGTTCCGGATAGCAGGGGCATAGTTTCATATGTTGCCAGAGATTCAGATTATTTAACTCGCCGCGAATATGAATATGAATTTTCAATAACCATCGAAGATCCGTCGCGCAAGAAAGTAGAAAAGATATTTAATGAATTAAAGAGCATACACGAGGCACTATTCTCTGTCAAAAGGGGAAGGATTGGCATGGGCACTGCTAAAAAATATTTTGCACAGATTATAGATTTGGCATCGCTATGGCACAAGGCGCGCACCAGCGTCGATGACGACCATGACCATGTATATACAGTCAATCCAAACAACACAGGAAAAGCTTTATTGGCGTGCAGCCCCGAGTCTACACAAATATGCCACCAACATATAATTAATGATGGGGTGGTTGAGGAAGCACAAAGCTCCTGTTACCCTGATTGTAAAGACAGATTTGGAGTGTCGGGAGTTCCACCACACACTCATATATTATCAAGTTCTAAAGGACTTCCGAATAGTTTTGCGTTTATTCACAAGTTGGCAACAGATACAAATTTAAGATTAACTATGAAAAATGTTGAGGATGTTTTAGTAGTTTTAGAAGGATTTTTATATGTTATTGAATTAGAGTTGCCAACACAACTCAATAAATTAAAATTAACACAGAATTCAGCAAATACGAGCGCAAATGTTCTTTTTTCAGAACAAAGAAGTATAAAATTACCAGCTGTATCTGCAGACAAATCTACAATTTTACCAATTGGAGATGGCGAATCAATAACAGGCCTCAGACATATAGCACAAACGAGTGTCGAAAGTATTTTGGCTATGTCTTCGACATTAGAGCCACCCACCGTGTCAAGGTCAAAGCCCGCAACAGCTAGAATTGGCAACTTTAGAGAGGATGTGTTGTTCGCCGCAGGAAGTTCAGGCACAGATTATGCAAATTTGGCGCCAACTGCTCAAACATTTGCTAATTCAATGACTTCTGATTTAAGACAAGGCAGAAGAGAGGCTGAAACCTCGGAACGGCCGACTGAAACGTTTTCTTTTAGAAACGGAGCGGAAAAGCCAATAGAACTTGAAATTTTAACTAATTATTTTATTGATAGAGATGTCATTGGCATCAGCGATGTTTGGAGTCCTTTGGGTTCTAATATATCCACTCCTGCTGGAGCAAATTATCATTTAATTAGGATTAAGAATCCCGAGATAGTTATTAATAAATATTTTGTGTTGAGTAATATCTAATGAGTAAAATTCCAAAAGAAGTAAATGTTTTTTTCCATGACCACTTTGTGGATAGAGATTCTAAGCAGTTTACATTTTCAGATCCAGTTAGATTTTATACAAATAAAATTTGGGCAATAGATAGAGAAGATCCGGACGCTTGGGCTCCAGAGTGGAAACCAGAATTTTCAGGTGTTAATTTCAATAGCGTGTCAAGATTCCCACCGCTGGCCGGTAATTTTTCTGGGTATTATAATCATATGCATGGCTATGGCGGCAAACCCGGCGAATATGGCCATCCCGATTACATAATGGCTCAACTTCTGGGAGGCTCTGATTATTCAGAGGTTGATGTGGTGACGGAAGATTGGTGGTCGTACTACATGTCCGCCAACGACTCCGAAAAGGACGCGTGGTTCCTGTGGCAAAACGCACTGAAGCTCGACGTTCTTGGCACTGCTGATCAAAAGGAGTATCTAAAAAAACACAACATATCATATACATGGAAACAATATCTTGCACACATAGAAGCCGACCACGCTCTTAAGCTAGCTTTTGTAAAAACTATTAAGCCCGGGGTCGCAGTAAAGGCGGAAGGCGCGAAAATTTCCCGCTTAAATTGGGAAATACATGGGCCCAATTGGACCGGCCCTGCGTATGAACAAAAAGACATCAATCAATATGGAACAGTCATCCGCTATCCAGATGACAATGAGCTAGATCCTTTTATGGCTAACGATCCTCAAGCCACGGCCGCAAAAGAAAGATTTAATTTATCAAAAAGTCTTCAGTGGGCAACACAAAATACGACAGCTATTAAAGAGGAGTTTTTCTTTAAAAACTTTAAAAACAATAGTTCTACAAGTATTCACCTTGGTAGCATTAAAGAAAAGCTGTTTGCTAAACTGGGGAGTTCGTGGCATTTACATTATCTTAATAAACTTAATGATGTGGGAGATCACTATAATACAAAAACCCCAGATTATCGTCAATTTCTTGTTATTGCTAATAATAAAAAAATAGATGAAAAGATGGTCAACACTCATAAATTAATGAAAGTTACAATGGAAAAATCTAATTGGTTTTACGATTATAATTTTTTATATAGACCTTATACTTTAGGCACCGGCAACACCGGCGAACCACGAAGTTTTAGAGTTATCCGCAATGTACATAAATATAATGATTGTTTAGATCCCCAACAAAATGTCGCCATGGGCGACGAAGCAAGACTTCAAATGTTTTATGAAAATCACATGCAGCGGTTGCTCAATGGCCCATTCTTTGGCACATTAGCAAAAACTGAAGCCGGTTGTGAATATCAACATAAATATACAAACCCTTCATATATTGCTCTGGCCGCCGATACGCTGAAAGATCCGCATGCGCAGGGCTATGATAAAGCTCCGTCGTTAAAGGAGAAAATGGAATATCCTTTTTATAATACCATTTATTTCACTCCTCAGTTTGGCGTTGCTGGTTTCGAAGATATTGCGACAAGACAAACTCCAGTTATGTTAGGCTCTTTGGTGTCGTCTGAACCACCGGCCGCTATGTATGGAAGCTTCGAAGCATTCACTCATGGTGCGTTTAGGCAGCATTCAAATGAAGAAGTTGCTAATGAAAGTGACGGCATAAAGGGTTTCATATGCGAAGCTGGCGACCCTGAAAAAGTGAAATATGTTACATTAAAAAGTCGTGGAGACTATGTTAACGCGGACAACGAGATTGAGGATCAGTTTAATGAAGCAACTACAAAGAAATTAATTTACGGCGAAGGAGATGGTGGAAACACCAGCGCGAATTGGCTACACGATGTTCGTTTAAAATGGGCTGATTCTAATGAGCTTAATTTGCCCGACACCGCTCAATTGGCTTTTAAGAAGTTTAATAATGCGCTAACGGATGAGTTAGATTATATTTCGCCATATGTTACTTATGCTCAAGCACAAGATTCCGCAACGCCTTATTCACAAAAGTTTGCAAGAAATGAAATAGTTGCTTATAAGATTGTAAAAAGGGCAGAGAACGGCGATGCCGCCAATGATTTAATTGTTTCTAATATTTATGTATTTCCCAATTTTAAATATACCGGCACACCGCAGATCGGAATACAACATGACAAGAGTAACAACATTATATTTTCAGGCCCGGGCAGGCATGAATATGTTGACACACAAGTTAAATACAATGAAAAGTATTCATATCGATTTTACGCAGTTGTTTTGGTATATGGAAAAAGATACCGGTATCGAAATATAGAATGCAAACTACCAAGTCTAGAATATTTTAAAGAGATTGAGGCGTATCCAACTTGTAAAGAGTTAACCGAAAATGAACAAAGTGACGCGCTGCTCAAGTCGTGTAAAGATTGTAAGGAAGACCCGAAGTGTATATGGAATGTTCATCTCCCCGGCGAAGGATCTCGTAAAGATTATAATTCTGAAGACGAAGCATATGAAGCTGATCCGGATAACTGGAAAAGAACACATCCAGATGATAAGCAGGATATTCAAAAAGTAGTGCCATATGGCGACGGAGTCTGGCAAAGAGAGTCACAAGAATTTGATTTTTCTGCGTTAGTAGAAGAGCAACCCTCGATGAGATTTGTTGAAATCCCGCTTCTTGCGCCACAGAGTTGGAATGCTGCGGACGCGTCTGAATTTGATCCAAAAAATCAAACTATATCATACTCTCCACAGCCGTCGAAAGCTGATCCGCCGCTGCCTCCGTTATTAACTTTTTTCCCTTTTAAGGGAGTAAATAATAAAATTTCTATTTCATTTGGAAAAGGGCTGGGGAACAGAGTTAGGGAATATGACAAAGCCGCCCGTGATAAATATGACTGGCCTGAAAACGTTCCAGCGATAGGTGGTGATAATGATAATGATGGCGACGAAGATAATATGGTTTTATTTTCCGGCGCCTCTGCACCAGTGAAATTTTTGCTTTATAGAATCACCGAAGCGCCACAGTCTTGGGATGATTTTGGAGTGTACGGTAAAAGCGCGCCTGAAAAGAACACCTATAAAGTAATTAATAAGCCCTCAGAAATAGATTTAAAGGTAGGCCACAATGCTCCGCTCAAGTGCGACAACGGCGCGAAAGAATGCGGCGAAGTAGGTCAATTGTGGGACACCGCTCATTTAATTGATGAATTAAAACCAAATCAAAAATATTATTATATGGCAAGGACAATTAGCGTGGAGGGCGAAGTTTCATACCCCTCCGTTGTTTATTCAGTAGAGATTGTTGACGACGGCGGCGTAGTGATGCCCATAATTGAAACTGTTGAGTTTGAGGATACCTTGGAAGCCAAAAAATACAAACGAAAGAAAAGTATTCTTTTTAAAGAAAAATTAAGAATTGATCCTTCATTTTTGCAAGTAGTCCCACAGAAAGATGGTAGTTTGGGATTAATAGATTCCAGCCAATCGCCCATTTTATTCAAAGAACAAAAGAAAGCGGGCACCAACGGCGACGATCCTTGGGATAATAAACATAAGCTCCCTAGTTATAAGTTAAGGATAACATCAACTAAGACTAAAAGAAGGGTTGACTTAAATATTACTTTTAGATCCCGCAAACTTACCAGCCAGAAGGACGATGCTTGGAATTTTGTACTGAACGAGGGCGAAGTTGTCCGCTCTGGTACAAAATAAATAAAAAGTGTTTTTTATAAAAAAATACTAATTATAGTGGTATAAAATTAAAGGAGAACTGACATGGCAAGATTTTTACCCAACTCCGGTGATATTATTTTAGATGCTGTTTTAACTGACGAGGGCCGCCGCCGTATGGCCGGCGGCGCCGGCCAAAGCAAGTTTAGCATTGATATGTATGCTTTCGGCGATGATGAAGTTAACTATGAGCTTTGGGACGCTAGCGCCGCTACAGCTTATAAAGATCTTAATATTTTAAGCACGCCGATTCTTGAGGCAATTACTGATAATGCTTCGGCCCTTAAACATAAATTAAAATCTATGCTTCCAAATAAAGATTACTTATATTTGCCAAATTTGATTGTTCGAACATCATCTCAAACTGGAGATAATAGGGGGCTGCCTTTTGCTGCATCGCCGAACAGTGATAAATATGTTGTTTTAACAACTACTGATGCATATGCGCTTGTTGAAACACTGTGGACCACGACAGGCATTGATGGGTGGATTAACGGTACAAGCGCAATTAACGCCAAAGATAAGGTCATAGTAATTGATCAGGGAATTAAAACTGCGGCCGGCGGCAATGACTGGAGCGTTAAACTATCAGAAGAATTAGAAGAAAATCAATATATAATTCAAATTGATGATAGGTTTGGAACTATTGTGGATCCTACCGGCGCCGGCGCAGTTTCACAAAAAAGTTATGTTGATGATGATTATATTGCAACTTATGTTGTATCAGATCCAACTGGTAATCATTGGCAAACAAGGCCTTTGTCGGCCGAAAAGATTTCCGATCATTCGGGCGCCCGCGGTCGACGCTTTTGGTTTTCAATTATGGCTTCTGACAATTTAACAAAAAGTACTGCATATTTTGAAGAATTTGGCAACACCTTGGCAGCCGCTTTCCCGACTGGCGAAAGTGGCCATGTGTTAGACACAATTGTTAGAGTTGATGGGTGGAAAACTGGTATGTCACTAGATATACCAATAAGATTTTTGAGAGAAATTCCTTAAGAACGGAGAATAAAAATGGCACAAACTTTTAAAACAATAGACAAAGCAAAAGATATTAAAAGTTTTAAAACAAAATTACATGAAGCAATTCCAATAACTGGCACTATTGCATATGGCATTTATACCAATGAAACTAATGTTAGAAAATATACACACGGTCAGTTTCAGAGCGTTTATGATTATCCATATTTAAGTTCTTCGGCAAATGCAATTTTTGATTTAACTTTTGGCGTTCAATCCGGCTGGTCGGATTCGGACGACGGCCGGTCGTTTGGTGCCGCCAACATTGTTTCATCAAGCACAGATAAGCAAAATATTTATCAGCAAATGGCACAAAATTTAGTGGGCCATGATATAACCGGCGCTATTATGCCATTCGACCATTGGGCCAACCCTGCGCAAATGTCGGATATGACAACAAAATTCAAAACTGCTTTCTTTATGAACTTTTCTAGAATGCTCGTAAAGGACGAAATAGCAAAAGAAACATTTGTAATGTATGTGGGCACCGGCAGTTTAGACACTACGGTATCCGCTACGGCCTATGATAAGAGCATGATCAGGCTTTCAGATTCTGGCTCTAAGGTATATACTAATTCGCCCGCTGGTGAATATGGAATAATTTATACAGGCTCTGCCGGTGTTGCACCCAAAGCTCTCGATGCTGTTGGCTTGCTTTATTATCAAGCCGGCATCGCGGTGCTGGAGTTGTCAGGCGCTCATGGGTCTACGCTAGGCCATGGCCTTTTTAATACTGCATCGGCTCAGACTATTGATCTGGTTTCTCATTCAAGCGGCGATCATTTAAATGTTGCTAGTGCTTCGTTGTCTGCTTCGATTGATGAGATTTGTGATGGGTTTAGGCAAAGAATAGGCAGTATTAGTTTTAATAATACAATTGAGCTTAATTCAACTGTTTACTTCTGTCGCGCAAACGCTTCTGAGTTTAATTATAGTGCTAATCCGACTTATATTGATTCAACTGGTAAGATTAGAGTAAAAACATACGCTGACGATTCTGCAGTTTCATATATTACAACTGTTGGGTTGTATCATTCCGATGGCGCTTTGATGGCTGTTGGTAAATTATCAGAACCAATCAAAAAGACAGAGGCTAGTGATTTTACAATTCGCGTAAGGCTTGATTATTAAGCGGGCGGGTGGTACTACATGTCCCTAACAAAAAATGTTCGCTCGGCCGTACACCCCTATCCTTTTTCGAAGAATGATGTTTTTCGTAGTGTTTTAAAGACACATCCAAAATACATTTTTTCGATGCATCTGAATACATTACATATAAATAATCGCACCGAAGAGGGGTATAACGTTGCAACTGGCGCGATTTCTCTTTATGAGATGAACGTTGATCGAAGCGGCTCAAATTGGAGTGAGTTTAATGATCATTTGATAACGGGTAGTTTTGTTGCGAAAGAAAGTAAAGTAAGTAATATAGCATTAAAATCAACATATACTACACAATTAGCTGAAAAAATAATACCAATAGGAACTGACCGGTCTATATCTTATCCGCTGACTGCGACAATTAGCAGAGAACTGGTCAAAGCCAAGCCAGACACAACTGCCGCACCCGATAATGTTGACACTGAATATGATGGCTATCTTATATATTCAGGTTCGACCCACAGCGACACTGTTTTTAAAGTTGTGGCACTTAAAAACACCTTTGAACATTATAGGTATCTGAGCCCGTATTATGATTTTGATAAATATATTTTTAAACGTGGCGGTATTCCCACTCACACTCAAAAACAATTTGACGTTAACGACAAGTACCGATACCCCGGCACCGCAGAAGGCGAAGAGGTCAAGGTCCAAAATCATCCTTTGACTCAATCAATTCCGGTTAATGATTTAACAAATCTTATTGTTATTCCAAAGATTTTTTATGGCAATCAAATTAAAAAAGGAAGTGTAGATTTAAAATTTTATTACACCGGCTCTTTGCTCGCCCGAGCCCAAGACACAAGAAAAAATGGAGAGCTAATAGAAACATATGGCGGTCATTATGAAAGCAAAGGCACCGGCGCCGTCATCGGCATGGTTTTGTACAATGAAGGCATTTTATTAATTACAGCCAGCTATAATTTGGACGACAATTTGAAAGATGGTTATATGAGCCCAACTGGTTCACATACTGGCAACGATCTCAATGCTCCCCCGGGTACGGGAGATTGGATGGTTGACAATCCCAAGTGGGGTTATTTTGGGGCGTATAAATCTTTTGTTACGTCTTCGAACAATTGTTGCAACGGACGAGCCGGCGGCGACACTTACTGGGGTCCGACGAGTTCATCTTATTCCATGGAATTTCAAGGAACGGAAAGAATCCCCGTTATAACCATGTTGGCTCATGCAAAAAAGAATGATTTAAACTGGAGTAATAATCCAACATTTATTAGTAGAAGCGCCGGAGACTATGGCGGAAAGGAGTATACTGGCTCATATGGAATTACTCACGGCTCAAAATTTTATAAGGAAGGTGAGTATATTCCAATTTATAATACAATTTCCAGTTCACATGATAATTATTCTGCTTCTTATGCTCCGCAAACTTTTATTTCAAAAATTGGCATATACGATAAAAACAAAGAACTTATTGCAATTGCTAAATTAGCCAAACCCATTAGAAAAACTAATGGACAAGATTATACTTTTAAGTTAAAATTAGATCTATGATACTTGGACTTGATATTTCAACCAGCATTACCGGCGCAACTGTAATAGATGATAACGGCAATGTTGTTTTCTGCGAGGCGTGGGATACTCGCAAAACTAAAAGCTTTTTTGATAAAGCGACCGCCATTAAACACCACCTAATGGATGTAAGGGCATACTTTCCCATCACAAAAATTGTAATTGAACAATCTTTACAAATGTTTAGAGCGGGCTTTTCATCGGCTAAAACGCTTACACTTCTTTCAAAATTTAATGGCGTAGTCAGTTGGTTGTGTTATGATATATTTGGGATCCCACCAGAATATGTTTCTGCTTCCTCTGCTCGCAAACAAGCGGGTATTAAAGTGCCACGTGGAACTAAAGCAAAAGAAGTTGTTTTAGAACACGTCAACAAAACTATTCCAAATTTTGAATATGAATTAACAAAAGCCGGCAATCCAAAGGCTGGCACATACGACAGAGCAGATAGTATTATGCTTGCGAAATATGGATACTTGACGCAACCGCAATAATGCTGTAAAATGATTATGTGACTAAGATCAGTTTATTGCAAGACGTGTTGGGCCAAGGTTATCGCTCTGGAGAAGAGCACTTGTTTGCTTGTCCTTTTTGCGATCATCACAAAAAGAAGTTGTCTATAAATTTAAAGAAAAATAAATTTAAGTGCTGGGTGTGTGATACATCTGGTAATTCGCTTTTATATCTTTTCAAAAGATTTGGCAACACTCGGCAATTAATGGAGTGGAAAAAACTCAACAACATTACAGATTTTTCTGAAGTCCACGATCAATTGGATCATCTTTTCGACGAACCAGAAGAAAAAATACTTCCAAAATTAAGACTGCCAAAAGAGTTTATTTCATTGGCCAATCGAGGACTCGCGCTTTCTTGCATCGGCGCCAAGTCATATTTGAAAAAAAGGCGAATAGACAAAAAGGATATTCTTTATTGGAAGATTGGTTATTGTCCGAGAGGGCAATATGCGGGCCGCTTAATTATCCCATCGTTTGATATGAAGGGAGATATTAATTATTTTATAGCAAGATCATATACCGGCGACTGGAAGAAATATTTAAATCCAGAGGTGCCTAAGAGCGAAATTATTTTTAACGAGCTTTATATTGATTTTGCGAAGCCAGTAACTTTGGTTGAGGGAGCATTCGATGCAATAGTTGCTGGTGAAAATTCTATTCCTATTTTGGGCTCAACGCTAAGAGAAGATTCTAGGTTGTTTCAAAAGATTATAGGAAACAATTCAACTATTTATATGGCACTAGATCCAGACGCAACTAATAAAACAAATTCAATTGTAGAAAAATTCTTGCGTTATGGCCTCAAGGTGTATATAATAGATGTAAGCGGCTTTAAAGATGTTGGCGAGATGACAAAAGAAGAATTTGGGACAAGGAAAGAGAACGCCACACAGATTGCTGACAACTTGTCACTATTGTTTACTAACATCAAATTCTAAGGATAATGTATGAAGATTGCGCATATTAGCGACATTCATGTGCGGAACTATAAATACCACTATGAATACAGAGAAATATTTCAACAGTTGTTTGAAAAATTAAAAGAGCTTAAGCCAGATATAATTGTTAATACGGGCGACACTGCCCACACTAAATCTATTTTAAGTCCAGAGTATTTTAACCTGACTTCGTGGCTATTTACCAACTTAGCAGAGATTGCTCCACTGCACATGATTTTGGGCAATCACGACTGCAATGTCAAGAACTCAAGCCGCCTTGACGCGATTACGCCGATTACTGAGGCGCTAGAAGATCCCAATATTCACTTCCACAAAAATACAAAAGAGGTGGACTTGGGAGAAAACATTGTACTCAATGTTCTTTCTATTTTAGATCAGGACAAATGGTCGGCCCCGTCAGATCCGAACAAAACCAACCTCGCACTATACCATGGCGCCGTAGCTGGGTCTAAAACGGATACTGGCTGGATTATGGAACACGGCGAAATTGATATGGATTTCTTAGAAAACTTCGATTATGGCCTCTTGGGTGACATTCACAGAACAAATCAGATTGTTGACGACCATGGCAAAGCTCGATATCCCGGTTCTCTCATTCAGCAGAACTTTGGAGAGTCGTTAGATAAGGGTTTTTTACTTTGGGATATCAAGGACAAAGAAAACTTTACTTGTGATTTCCATCAGCTAATTAACCCCAAACCTTTCGTCACGATCAACCTTACTCCCAAGGGCAGAATCCCCAAGGGTTTAAACCCCCCAGCAGGCGCTAGGCTGCGTTTAGTTTCCTCAAACAACCAGAGCGTCGAAATCTTCAGAAAAGCCGTGGATATCGCCAAGAAACGCTTTAAACCAGAATCTATTTCTTTTTTGAATAGAGCCCACGGCCAACAGCGCATAAGTGTTGAAAAAGAGGTAGATTGTATTATACATGAAAATTTACGTGATCAAAGTGTGCAAGAAAAACTTATAACAGAGTATTTAAAAGAGTACAATGTTGATGAAGAAACATTAAATGAAATATATACTCTTAATGCAAAATATAATGCCTTGGCAGAGTCCGATGAGGAAACCACCAGAAATGTCTCATGGAAAATTAAAAACTTCAAATGGAACAATCTCTTCAATTATGGGGAGGATAACGAATTGGACTTTACTAAACTTGCTGGCACTGTCGGAATATTTGGTAAAAACTACAGTGGTAAGTCTAGCGTTGTCGATAGTTTACTCTACACGATTTATAACAATACTTCTAAGAACATTCGAAAGAATTACAACATTATCAACGAACACAAAGAACAGGGCTCTGGCGAGGTGGAGATTGAAGTTGGTAATAAAACTTACAAGATTTCAAGGCAGTCGGATAAATATGTTAAGAAACTTAAAGGCCAAGTTACAAACGAAGCAAAAACTGATGTAGAGTTTGCGTGTACTGACAATGTGTTGAATAGAACTTATAATTTTAATTCCACGGAAAGACACGGGACAGACAGAAACATTAAAAAGATATTTGGATCCTTAGAAGACTTTCTTTTAACATCGATGTCTTCTCAGCTTGGCTCTATGCAGTTTATTAATGAAGGCTCAACGAGGCGTAAAGAGATTCTTGCCAAGTTTTTGGACTTGGAGTTTTTTGAAAAGAAGTTCAAATTAGCCAAGGATGAATCAGCGGGGCTCAAAGGCACTCTGCGCCGCATGGAGGAAAAAGAATATGATGAAGAAATATCAATTGCCAGAAAAGATCTCTTCGCTAATGAAGCAGATACTCTCAAGAAGAAGGGCTTATACAACAAAACCAAAAAGGATATCGAAGATGCCAAAGTAATAATTGCAGAGTTAGAAAAGAAAATTGCTGCAGTTCCGACTGAACCGATTGATATTGAGAAAAGTTTAAATGATAAAAAAGATAAAACTCAATTGATGAGTCAACTAGAAACAACAAATAAAGAATTTGAAAAACAAATTAAACTAAACAATTCTTTTTTGAAACAAACCAGCGACCGTTTGGAAGGTTTTGATTTGGCCGCTCTCAAAAACAAACTTAAGGTTGAAGTTGAAAAACAAAAGCAGCTAGAAAAATTACTTAGCGAAACAGCCCTTAAACAACAAACGCTTGACTCATATGAAAAACAACAATGCGTGTTGAAGGGCATACCGTGCGGCGATAATTACTTGACTTCTTGCCGATTTATTAAGGATGCTTACAAAACATCACAAGAAATAGAACCAACTAAAAAAGCAATTTCAGATTTGAAAATTAAGAAAAAAGGAGTAAATGATGAAATTGTTAAGCTCGATACACCCAAGGTGCGTCTTCACATTCAAGGCCATGAAGGGCTTGTGAGGAAAAAGGTGCGCGCCCAGACAGAAAACGCAGCATATGAACTAGATATTCAAAAAAATCTAAATAAAATTTCTGAATATAAAAATGATATTGTTGAACACCAAAAAAAGATTGACTATTATAATGAGAACAAAGAAGCAATTGAAAACTATAATGAGTTGGCAAAGGAGAAAAAAGAGCAAGAACAATCTGTACAAAACTTAAGCGAGAGTTTGAATTCGTGTGAAGAAGAGATTTATGAGCTTGCTGTTAAGCATGGTGCATTAATACAGAAGCTTGAAAATATTGAAGAACAAAAGAAAGAGTTGGCCAAGCTTCAAATAGAATTTGCTGCAACAGACTTATTCCTTCGCTGCATGCACAGCAATGGCATTGCGTTTGATATTATTAACAAGGCGCTACCTGTTATCAACGAAGAGATCTCAAAGGTGTTGGCCAACATTGTTGATTTTGAAGTTTATTTTGAGAAGGACGGCAACAAGTTAGACATCTTCATCCACCACCCCAATCACGAACCACGACCTTTGGAAAACGGCTCCGGAGCAGAAAAAACATTGGCTGCAATTGCAATTAGAATTGCTTTGTTAAATATCAGCAATATGCCAAAGTGCAATTTAATTATATTGGATGAGCCGGGAGCGGCTTTGGATGAAGAGCACCTTGAAAGCTTTACTCGGATTCTAGATATGCTGAAGAGTTATTTTGATATTGTGATACTAATTACTCACATAGAGTCTTTAAAAGATACTGTTGATATGACAATTGACATTACAAAAAAGAATCATTTTGCATATGTAAACCAGTAGGGGAATAAAAATGAAAATTACAGTTGGCCGGCTAAAAACAATTATTCAAGAAGAGTTGGATAATTTTAAAAAATTGCAAGAGGGCTATGGTAGCTACAAGAGGGACGAAGAGTCCCCCAATGATGACCTTGGCCCCGACGCCCACGCAGAACCTGCGGAGCAAACAGATATCATTTTAGGAGATCTTAAAAAGGTCTTAGAGAAGTGGGAAGAGGCTGAGTATGAGTCCGACGAATCCCGCTGGCAAGAATATGCTAAAGATATTCAAGGCATGATCGATCAACTCGATGGCGAAGAGGAACACGATTGTGATTGTGATCACGAGGACCATGCGCCCCACGATTGTGATTGCGAACACTCTGAAAAGTCGCACGAAGAGCGGGAGGGCGAAGAAGAATCCCCGAAACCAAAGAAAAAAAGCAAGCCCAAAGAGAAAAAAGAAAAGGGCGAAGAATCAAGCACGCCCAAGAAAGCTGGCAAGTCAGGCGGTAAAAATTTCCCATATGAATCAAAACAATTAGAACAAATGATTTATAAAGAATTAATTACGGCACTTAGCGACAATTAATCGGAGAATAAAATAATGTCAAAAATAAAGGCGTTTGCGGATAGACACTTAGAGAAATTCATGTCAAGGAAGCTGCTGGTGTGGATTTCCACAACTGCACTACTCCTAACAGAATACGTTAATAGCGAGCAGTGGGTGGCAATTGCCCTTGCCTACATCGGCTCACAGGGCATAGCAGACATTGCTGTGGCTTGGAAATCAGGGCAATTGTTAAAAAAGGGTAAGTAAATGAAACTAGAAGAAAAACTAAATAAAGGCTGGAAAAAGTTTTTGAAAGAAGACCGCCAACTCGATGACGAAATGGCCGCAATGGCCCAGGCCGATCTGCCCGAAGATGCTGCAACGGCCGCGGCCGAAGGCGAAGAAGAAGTCGAGGCTGAAGACGCCGACCGCGAGAAAGATTGCCCAAAAAGATTTCATGTGCCGTGGGGCTACACAATGGGGCCTGTGGCCGAAGAGGACCGGGAATATACTTCTACGGGGTGGTATATGGTAGATCCTAAAAGCGAAGGAAATTTTGTGCGAATCGGCCGACAAGATATAATGGCGGCTGAGTGTGACCCAAGCCTTTATGATGGTAAGCGATATCTCGTTTGGTTAAACCAACCAGCACCCCCGCCGGGAAGGAAAGATCGAGGCCGCCAGCCAACATGGGCAGAACGTTCCGCACCCGGCCCTGAAGAGGGAAGCATCTACAGAAGCGAACAGATAATGATTGATGCTTTTGACGACTTCGAAGACGCCAAAGAGGAAGCCCGGGACTTTGCAACGCACCCCGGTGGCAAAGAAGTGTTAAAC
>Ga0080013_1000396_pt1 | contig 61824 bp, 50 predicted proteins | sample ETNvirenome_6_85_FD_69236 | JGI IMG/M metagenome (GOLD analysis project Ga0080013, IMG submission 69236) | Marine viral communities from the Pacific Ocean - ETNP_6_85 (SPADES assembly) (version 2) | ecosystem: Environmental > Aquatic > Marine > Oceanic | place: Pacific Ocean | collected 2013-06-19 | reverse complement strand
ATTGTTCTTTTCGAGAAGCGGTGTCCCTTAAAGCGGTAGTTGCTGTAGCAGTAACATCCTTTCTCCTTTTGGGGTCAGGTCCTGGGTTTTTCTTTGAATGAGACTCAATATCGGAAGCAGCTTTTCGGTAAACCTTAGCACTTGCAATATCTTTGGCTGCTCTTTGTCCGTGACCATGTGCACTTATTGATTGACCTGCTTTCTGTCTCTTTTGAGCTTCTCCCTGTCTGCCTTTAGTTCCATGAAACTTTCTGCCTCTGGTCCTAGCACGGCTTTCAGGGCTTCTTGTTTCAACTAACTTGTTAACATATGCATTTGTGTAGTTCATTTGTGTTTCGTCCTCCATGGATTTATCTTTTAATTTTTGAGCAATAGCAGCTTCACCAGCCTTGGCTGCTGTAGCTCCGTGTTTCCTAACTGCGGCTCCTGCTCTACCTCTCAGCTTGCCTAACTTACTACCCTTTCTAGCAGCTTTCGTGCCTCTAACAGCCTTCCCTGCTTTAGCAGCATATTGTGCTCCCCTAGTACCTAAACCTGCTCCAGGGACTAGAGCGGCTGCATCACCTGCCATTTCCTTACCAAGCTCCTTTCTTCTTTCTGGGTCTTTTTCACCACTTCTCTGTGTTCCCGCAATCCCTAGTGCAGCAGCGTCTCCTGCGGCTCCAACCCCTGGAACCATTCCTGCTACTCTGGCAACTTCTTTAGTTCCACCTAAAACCTTTCGACCTAGTTTAGTTTTGTCTGCTTTCTGAATTAATTTTTTAGCAAGGGATTCGTCAACGTCTGTAATATTCTGCTTTGCTGCAAGTTCTGCTTTACGCTTCTCTTCTGCTTTCTTCTTTTCGGACTTACCTAGAACTTTTTTAGCAGCCATCCCTCCAACAGCCGCAACAGCCCCAGTAGCTAATGCTCCTAGAATTTCATCCATTCGATAAGCTAAGTCCTTATAAGCTAAGAACTTATGATCTCTGATGCTACCGTGCTCTCGCTTATCATCAGTCTCTTTTTGCTTGATTCCAACCCTACTTATGCGTGGACCTCCCCCTTTACCTGCTCTATTGTACTCTCCACTCTTAAGCTTCCTTGTCAAGTAAGTGCTTTTCATCCCTTTAGAAGGTTTAGTTTGTTTTGGCATTGTTATTTCATCCTTTCTTTTCTTTTCCGCTTTGTTGGCTTTGTCTATTGCTGCTTGATCTCGTTGTCTCTTTTCTTCTCTTCCTCTAGCAACGTCATCAGCGTGTTTCTTATTTGATCTATCACTTCTTCTTATTACTACACTATGCTTTCTTCTTTTTTTACCCTCAGGTGAGTTATGGTCAGTAGATAAGGAGGGTGATCGTCTGGGGTCATCAGCTTGATTAGAAGCACTAGCTCCAACTGCGGTCTTCTCTTTGTCTAAGGCAATTCTTTTCTGCTTTTCTACGCCCTCGTCTTTGCGATCTGCTGCTTTATCCATACGAGCTTTTAACCACTTCATAGCGTTACTATTGGCTCCTCTAACCTCTTCATGCTGCTGGAAATCTTCATCCTTTAACTCTACGCCTTTGATTGTACCTTTGTTTTTAGAAGCATAGAAGACATTCTCTCCTTGCTTAGAGCCGTACTCTTTTTTCATGTTCTTCATAATCTTTTTTCCTTTCTTGTTTAGTGGCATAATAAATTCCTAGTATGTGCTAAAGCACGGTGGTTCCTCTATCTCTTTAAGAAGTTCTTCCTTGAGCTTATCTTTTTCTTGTAGACTTGCTTCATATAATTCTTTTCCATTCAACACGGCTCCTCCTCCAGGAGAAGGAAGGGTTCTATACTTACCTCTGATTTCTCCAAGAATTCCCTTAGCTGCAGCTAAAGCAAATCTTTGAATCCAATTCTTATAGTAGGGATGCATGGTAGCTGAGTCTAATCCCCTAAAAGAAAGGATTACCGCTTGCGTATCTAATACAGGAGTAGGATATAAGGTTAAAAGGTTTCCATTAATAATATCCCAAGAGCCTTCTTGGCTTAAAATCTTTCTAACCATCTCAAGATGCTGTTGTATGAGATAGAAATCAGAAACACTAAAGTTACTGAATAAGAAATTATCTTGGAAATACTTAATGAAGAAATCAAACTCCAGAGTTCCTGCCATATTTTGAATGCTTAGGAGACTCTTCTTGTATACAACATAATTTAAGTTCGTAGCTATGTGAGTAGGAAGAATATAAGCATTCACACCACCTGAACATTGAAAAGAAGCTAATTGATTACACCAAAAGGGAGCATGATAATCAAGATTAGTGATAGCCTCATCAATAGCTGTTTTAATTTGAAAGTCTGTGAGTTCAACACGAATAACAGGGTGACCTAATCTTCCCAAAATAAAGCTTCTTATTGTTTCTTCGAAGGGATTGAACTCAATAGGATCCCCTAGTTTACTTATATTTAATGTACTATTATCTATAGCGGTGGACCAAATATCAGTATCACCTAACCTATTACCTCCGTACTTGCCGAAGGTATCTCCAAATCCTAATAAAATAGGATCTACTTTAGGTGCTGCTGCTGCTGCCATTTAATTCCTCATCAAAAACGGACTGTACTTTAGGCTTTTTAGGTCTACCTTTTTTTATAATCTTAGGAGGAGCCGTTAATTCCTCTAAAAAGCGTGAGGTCACCAAGGAGATTGAAGTAAACTCCTCTCCTGGTCGTATCTCAACGATTTCATTATCCACATGTAGTAACATGTTCCAACGGCATTTACTTCTATACTTGTGCATGTAGTACCTCTAATATATATATAGAGAAGAGAAGAGGGCCAGAGGAGTAGAAACCTCTGGCCCTCTTATTTTTTACCTACTTAGCTCTTAGACATAGCTAGGAACAGTAGTACCGTTGAAGGCAGTGTTCTTAGCGAATGGCTCGTAGAGGAAGTTAGAGGTGGGACCGATGATCCTGATAACACGATAGAAGTTGTTGTATGGTTCAATCGTGACCTTACCGTAGCGGGTAAGGATACCCTTCCTGGGCTGGAATGATTCGGGATCAACGATGGTGGGCAACTGCTGAAGTGGGATGTATGGAGCGTAAACATACCCAGCATCCATAGCGTTATCACCTTTGTAGCCCATGAGAATCTCATCAGTGGGGAACATTGGATCAACATAAAGATCGTAGCGACCCATGAACTTACCTTTGAATGCGATAGCACTCTTAGAGATGTTCGTAGGACCATCATTAGGCAGGATACCTCCCTCAAGCTTAGAAGCACTTTCGAGAAGTGAAGCAACTAAGGGTGAAGTAAGAATCCAGTTACCAGGACCACGCATCGTTGTCTTGTAGATGTCTTGCGAAGCAAGGTTGATCACAGCAAGAAGGTTTGCGTACATCTCGCCAACGTGACGGGGGTACAAGGTCGCGCCTTGGCTTCTGCCGAAATCAATCGTATAAATGTTTGATTTTTGGGCAAATGCACCAAGCTCAGTGTTGGTTCCTGCACCTTCGGCTCCATCAAAGTCGTAGGTGAACTGCTTAGGAACGAAGAACCCAGCACTATCGGAGTCCTGGATACCAGCGAATGAAGATCCAGCAGTGCTGACTCCACCCATGTTGATGTAGTCGTTATCCATTTGACCGATAGCAGCACCACCGTTGAGAGTCTTATGATAACCATAAGCAATCATGCGGAGGTCTTCAATAAGTTCACGGTCAACCTCAAGAGCAAGTTCCTTCGAAAGAAGGGTAGTAAGCTCTTTTTCAAGATCGAGGTTGTGATAAGCCTTAAGGTCTTGAGAAGCCTCAAGAGTCCAAAGGGCTCTCATCTTACGAGTGTTTGCAACGACTGCTTCCTGCTCAATGTGGAAGGTCATCTCTGGAATACCAGTACCAGTTAAACGCTCACCAGCCGAAAGCTGATAACCGTAAATAGCACTAGCGTTAGGGAAGGCAGCAATCTGACCACCCATGGTACCAGAAGGGGCACCAACACCAGCTACCTGACTTTCACCACCAAGCGCCGTGTCGTTAAGACCACTAACGGTATCAAGGACGTTAGAAACGTCGAAGCCATCATCAGCGTTATCACCGTCAAGGCCACCAGTTGTGCCTCGGGCACCGTTGATGCCGAAGGTGTTAGTACCTGCGACTGTTTGCTGGTCGTGATTTCCTTGAGAACCAATAGCCGAAGCGGTGAGACCTTTGTAAGTAAGGTTGAACTTACTGTACACAGTTTCAACAGTGCTACCGTTCTTAACACGGTCGTTACCAAGATAGAAAACTTGGCTTACTGGGCCTTGCATGGGCTGAACACCAACAAGGTTGTTGGCAATCAGATTAGGGTAGACCCGACGAACAAGAGGGAAAGCGAACTTTTGGAAAGTACCGAGTTGACCAGTTGTGGTTGCTCCTGCGGTAATTGCCTCGTTCATTTTCTCCTCTACAATAGACTTTGCTTGGTTCTCAAGAAGTTGTGCTGTAACTCGACGGGTATACTCGTTATCGATACCCTCAAGGACAGGCTCCCACTTTTGGACCAGCGTTTCATCAGTTTGATGCATTACATCTAGCATTTTATAAAATCCTTATTTATAGATTTGAGAAAGGCATGTATTTCATGACCTCATCTGTTAAGAACTCATTATCTTTTTGAGTTCTTTCTTCGTTAATTTCTTTTTCTGAATTAGAAATAACAATAGCTTTTTCAGATGAGACAAATGCCTCCTCTTTTGAAGCTTCAAGATTAGCAACCTCTTCCTGAAGATGCTTATTGTCCTCTTCGGTCTCATAAAGTTGAGATTCCGTAAGGGATACTTTGTCACTGAGTACTTTAACAGTACTCTCTAACTTCTCATTTTCGTCAACAACTATGTTGATCTGCTCCGAAAGAACATCAAATTCCTCCTGAAGCTCACCGTACTGAGAAGTGATATCGTTAACTGCGTTCTCTTCGTCGGCTTCAGAAAGTTCTAAAGCCATAAGGGAACGGACAGATTCAAACAGTCTAGCGTTTCTGAATACTTCGCTTTCTTCCGAAAGCTCAGTAAGAGCTTGTTGTTTAAGATCATCAACTTTAGTTCTAAGGTAAGCTGTTACTTTAGACTCTAAAAGGCGTACTTGTGATTGAACCTGCTCATTAATGGTAGAGTCCACGAGCTTGAAAATTGATTCAACTGTGGACTCATCAAGACCTTCGGGAAGAAGGTCGGCTATCTTTTTAATATTACTCATGAATAAAATCTCCTATAGATTCATATATATCTACAATATATATCTGTACTTTATACTTTTTTTTTAAAAATGTAGGCGTTTCTTACTTATTAGCTCGCTTCGAGCCGTAGTCAGTAGCCCACTTATGAATCTTCTTGCTTGCTTCGGCTCCTTTTGAGATACCCTCACCTGTCTTCTTAACAAGCCCCTTAACAGCGTCTCTTGTTGGTCCATGAATCGCTCTAGTAGTATGAGAAGTTCCTCTCTTCAAGGGGCTCGCAGTCTTATCATAAGCTCTCTGCTCTTCACCAGCCATTGTGGACCGTGCCTTTGCGCTCTTAGATTTTTCTCGTTTTCCGTGAGTCTTAGTTGCCTGCTTTATACCCTCTCGACCCTGTGCTCCTTTGGCTTTAACATCTTTCAATTCTTCGCCTCGTCTGGCCTTACCTGCAATCTTAGAACCTTCGGCTTCACCTTTAGCTTTTGCGATTGCCATACCCTTGGCTGATTTCTCTGCGTGTTTACGCTCTGATCTCTGACGTAATGCGCGGGATACGTGACCCTCTTTCTTTTCTTTACGAGTAACAGTTACATTTTTGGTGTCTGTGTCCTCAGAATCCAAGAAATCTGACGTAGCCTCATCAATCTCGTGACCCATAGCTACTGCAAGAGCTTCCGCAATCCTGTGCCAGTGACCATCAGCCTTAACTAGTTCGAAGTGGTCTTTCATACTAGTCCGCTTAAAGGCTTCAGTTTCCGCTTGCGCTTCTTGTGCCTCTGCTTTCTTTTTAGCTTCGGCTTTTTCTCTAGCGGCTTTAGTTTTTTTAGACTCTCTAGACTCTTCAATCCAAGGCTGATAAGCATTCCGCATCTTAGACTCAAGCATAGTAATAAAGTTGCTCTCTTTTTCCAACTTACCTTGAGTAGTTTTAGCAAACGCCGCTTCTCTAGATTCAGAAAGACCAGGGAAAGCTCCTCTGGTGGAAGGATCAGCAACGAGATCAAAGGTTACAAGGTTAAAGTCTTCGTTTACAATCTTAGATCCATTTGCATCCTCGGAAAGAGTGCCCATTCCACGAGATGAAATACCTATCTTAACTCCACCATTTACTAATGCCTGGGCAGTTAAGCCAGCAGGAGTTTTAAGAATTTCAGCTTCTCCGATTACCTCATTACCTTCCATATGGAGTTTGGTAACTAAGTGCGAAGCATTCGAAAGCTTAACTGTATCATTCTGTGGGTGATCTAACTCCCCACACAACCTACGCTCCTCGATAAGAGGCTGCATCTTCTTGATCTGACCTTCAAGGACTTTAGTAGGATAAATTCTCCCATTATTATTAGCTTCTTCGGCTCTCTGAAAAGTTCCTCGAATTTTCATCTTACTCTTACCCGAACCCTCTTCAATTATTTGAAGATTATCCATAATATAAACGTCTTGTATTAGTTGCATTTTACTTTCCTTTTTCTCCTTTGTCAAGGACGCCATCGGCTCCCCCGATACCTTTTGCTTTTTTCATGGATCTGCTTCCATGCCTTGCGGCTAATTCTTTTGAGCCTTTGCCGTGTCGTAGTTCAGTTCGGGCTGCATGTTTTTTAATGCTACCCCAATCGGAACTAGGCGTAGAGCTTCCAGGCGTAAACCCTTTAGCAATTTTACCTCTGCCACTTTTCTTACCCCACTTTCCTTTTGAGATTACATAAGTTCTAGCTGCTCCTTTTGTCGAAAAGATCTCACCCACTTTACCAGCACTCAAAGCATCGCGTATAGTATTATAAGTTTTTACTCTACCTTTTTGTGATTTCGACTGCTCTTTGCTTTTTTCTTCCTCTTCGTATACCTCTTCCCCTGATTGGTACTCTTTTAGTCTACGAAGAAGAGCAGCTATTTTCATGAGTGCCTACGAACTTTTGAGCGTAACGATTCTTTAAGAACATCCTTTCGTGATTTCTTTCGTTTAGATTTGGGCTTAGTAGCCTCGGGTCCAGCGAAATTAACACCCCCCATTCCTGAAAAGGTTCCAGTCATTTCTTTAATAAGTCCCTTTACTTCTAAAAGCAAATCAATGATTTCATTACCTTGGCTTTCTGTAAGAAGTCCTGCAGAAGGTAAAGGCTCACCTGTTAAGGCATTTGTAGGCTCTACCTCTGGTTCTTCATATTGCTCAAGCTCTTGAGAAGGCCAAGGGTTAGGGTTGTATGATTCTCCAAACAATACTGCTTTTCGGAAATCTTCAGGGACTTCTACCTCACTAATATCGCGCTGATTAGCTTCAACCTTAGGACTATTCTTATCTCGTCGTGGAGGCAAAGCCTTACCAGTTTTGATTTGTTGAATGTCTTCTTCGATTAAGCTCGCAGCAAAATCGCCAATGCCCTTCATTACTCTTCTTCTTCTTCCTCTACGGAACCTAGAAGAAGCTCCGCTAAAGCTGAGTCAATAACCTCGTCAATATCTTCGTCGCCCTCATTGATTTGAGAGAGACGATCAACAAGACCTAAGACAACATCAAGGTGCTCAAGAAGGGACTCTTCTGAAATCTGCTCTTCAAGCTCAGAGGTGCAAAGAGGACAAACATGGCAGGCTTCTTGGAGTTCTTGGAGTTCTTCTACTTCCTCAGTCTCTGCGGCCTCAGTCTCTTGTTTAACAGTCTCGGTTGCCTCGCTTAAAACAGGGGTAATACCAGCCTTGCCCCAGGCAGCGGCTTCTAGTAGCTGGTTACGAAGTTCGTCACTTAATTTTGTGTGATCCATAATATTATTCCTTAATAAATATAAGATTAGAATTAATCTCTATTCTTATCTAGCATTTTCCTCGGTAGAAGCGAGTTTTTTTTATTTTTTGTTACTTAGTTCGTTCCTTTTTAGCCTCATTAGCGTTAGGTTTAGGCACCTGTTCTGTCTTAGTAAAGCCTCCCATAGTAGATGACCATGGATCCGAAGTTGTAGGAGGAATGACGTATTGCCCAGTCAGAGTAGCCTTAATAGGGAAATATATGTCGGCAGGAGCCCCCTCTATTCTACTCTTAATTTTCGTTTTCTTTGTAAAAGATATACCATCATTTCTAGTGGGACTAGCAATCCGAACATTCATTAAAAGACCATCCCGCATTCGAGGCATTAAGTATTTTGAATTTTCTAAGAATACAAATTTATTAAACTCAGTCTGTGTCATTCTAGAGAATAAATCAAAGGTTGTAATCTCAGGTACATTCTTTCTTACTTCGTATAGCTTATAATTGGTTACTAATTCACTTATAATATTATACGCTAAACGTAAAGAAGTCCCTTTTCGAGCAGGCTGTTTTGTAATTTTAGGACCTATCTTTCCTGAAGCCTCATAACCCTCTTTAAATAATTTATTAGTGGTGTAGTTAATTTTAACTTCCCGTGCTTGAGAATCATACTTTCCTAAAATATTAGTCTTAGTGGGGGCTATATCATAGGTAATAAAATCATGGCTCATCGCTTTTCCTGGCTTGGGATTTAGGGAGGGGGAGTAAGTTAGCTCCCGTGACACTACCCCGTCATCTGTGAAGGAAGTAATTGAAGATTTAGTATTCGATAACATAAACTTTTGCCTATTAGTGGGGAAGATAATAATGTAATACGGAATTTGTCTAGTTAATAAAGGAATATTCTTAGCCTTTTTTGCTCCCTCCACAATAATATCATGCTGCTTCATCACTAACTGCTGAGTAGCGATAATATGATCTAGCATTACATCATCGTAACTCATGTAGAAAACTTTATGATTTATTTTATGCTTGACCCAATCATTTATCTCTCTCAAGGAGTCCGTGCTACTAGTTCCTAATAAACTATAAACTGCGCTACTTTCAATAACATGCTTAAACGAAGTGTGAGTACTCTCAATAGCACTAGGCACAAGCTTTAAGATGTAAGCATTATTTCTAGGATCTTCTCCACTTAAATTCAAGGAGTGGGTGAACTCTACGGCACTAGTTGATTCCGTATGCAGAGTTCTATAAGTATTTCCTCCTAACAGATGAAGAGCTTGTTCTTTCGCTCCTCTAGGAATAATAAAGGCGTGACCCCTTTCCGAACAAAGCTTAAGCTTCCTTTCAGCCCCCTTAATACGGACGTTAATATAGTCACCGTCCTGGATTTCAAAATTTCTCCCTGCTACCTTTACTATATCTCCATCATCTATAGGGAAACAATAATCTCCTTTAGTTTCCTCCACTGTTTGAACTTTATTTTTACAGTAGATAGGATTCATTATAGTCTGGGGTTTATTAATCTTAATAGGAAGCCCTTTATCCAAATCAGTTGGTAGAGTTTTCCATAACTCCATCATATTCCTATCCCTTCCTGCTTCATTTTTAGCAGGATCTAAGGGGATCATCGCGTTCTCAATAAGACCTAAGGCTACTGTCTCATTTAAGATTTTATCATTGGAGGGAACAATTGTGACTGCTTTTATTTTACTATTCTCTCTTACTAAATTTCTAAAGGCTAACATATCAAATTTGCCAATAGTACCGTCTAAAATTCTAGCCATAACCATCTTTAACATACTCGAAAGAGGTATAGGAGTTCCTCCCACACTCCTCAACCTACCTAGTCGTTGAAGAAATTGAAGGTTTAAGCTTTTTTCTAAGATATTAGCGGTTACAGCCTTACCTAAATTAGAATCCCAGTCTTTATAGGTATTATTTACTTTTAATAAATCATAAAGAGGCTCAAAGATTCGTCGCCTAAAGATCTTAGTATTTCCACTCTGAACTTTAGAAGTTCTACTTACATCAGGAGAGATAAGAGTAATTGCAGTATTTCTATCTGTGCTTGCTGTAGGTCTTTTTTTAGTTCCATACTGCGCTAAGCTTGCATCATTTAAATCAAGAGTTCTCCTTTTGTGGGTTCCCTTTCTACTAATAAAGTGGTCTTTTAAATTTAATTGAGGGTCAACTCCTGGGCGATTACGAATGCCCTCGCCTGCTATTGTAGGTAAATTAGTTGGACCATAAACAATTGTCCCTGAATGAAGTTTTCCTGTATCTTCAAGGGTTGCCTCAGGACGATCACCTCTATCTTCGCGCCCACTACAAAGAGGATCCCGCTTACATTGCGCTTCTGATTTATGCATATTACGGTCCGCCTGAAATTCCCACTCTGGGAGTCCACCAGGGATCTCGTGGCATCTCGGTTCAGTCTCTGTGCTAAGTTGAGGAATTCCACAGTACCAGGCGTCGAACAGTTCCTCATGCTCCTCTCCTACACCACAGGCTTCCTTACATTCGTCCTCAGAGTCGTGCCTGACCTCCCACTCCCTAAAATCGTATATAGGAAATTCTTTACAGCACGGGACCTCCACAGTGTTCGTCTGGCCTGCAATCGGCTCCTCACAGGTAACACATTTCCATTTCATCGGAATATGGTCAGGAGCACCTGGGCCTCCTGGGCCTCCCGAGTTTGGACCACCATCATCACCACCACCCCCAGGTTGATTAGGGTGAGAAAACCCACCGAATCCAGTAGAACCTGTACATCTAATGGTAGTAGCACTAGCGTCAGGACAGCAGGGCCTCCAGAAAGTATCTTTACAGCAAGTGGTGATATCGGCCCAGTCGTAGCCGCAACCTCCCTCGGAATCAGTGTCTACAACCGAGCAATTAGGATCCTGTTCGCATTCTTCAACATCGTCAGTATAATCACTGTCAAAATTCTCATTCGTCCAGCACGTACCCTGTCCTGGGCACGGCTCGTATTGTGTCCAGCCATCATCTTCTAAATCTTCTTTATCTTCTTCTGACGTTCCTGGAGGCAAGTATTTTCTGTGAATAAACTTACATTCTTGTTTCCAGGATTTTGTAGTTACAAGACAATGATTTCCATTATCATCTATATAAGACCCCGTTGCTACTAAAGTAGAGTCTCCTTTAACCTTACATTTACATTCAGTGTCTTCAGGACCACCCCCTGGCCCTGGCCCTCCAGGCCCTCCTGGTCGAGGAGGTGCAGGAGCGACATCCCCAACCTTGCATCCCGCTTCGCAAGCAGCTAAAGCTGCAGCTTGTGTGTTTCCTTTATACTCTCCGCTGTTCCCAGGCGTTTGCACACACTGCCACTCATAGGTGGTTTGACCTCCCCCCACTTCTCCTAGGCCACCGTCTTCCGATAAAGTGGGTTCACACCTATAAGAATACAACGGAGGGGGATCTGTCGTCGGCGGCGATGGAGGAACCTCGCCCCCTGTTGTGGGGGGATCTGCATCTAATGTATATCTCCACTTTATACATCTTTCATCACAGCAATGAATTCCTGTGCAACACCCTACCTTCGCCGCAGATTGTGCCGCACAAGCTCCCCCAGGTGCCTCAACGCTCGTTTGACCCTCCTGCGTATAATTATCCTCCCCATACGGGTTTGTCCACCCGTCAGGACCATCCTCCAGAGAGCCCATTTCGTCATTCCAGGAGTCGGAATTAACGTCATTATCTGGATCCGAGCTTGGTCCAGTATAAATACATCTCTGCTGCCAACATTTTTCAACTTCAATTGTTTTAGGAAATCCTGATTCTGAAATAACTTCCCCAAGAATAACTACATCATCAGGGAAAGATACCTCAATGGTTGGTCCTCCTCTAATTCGACAATTACAGAACCCCTCATTAGGAGTATTAGCACTTCCACCACCTCCACCACCTCCAGGAGGAGGAGTGTCAGGTTGAGGTCCCTGAATATCGGGAACACAAATCGCTCGACATTGGTTCGCAGTGGGGTAAGCTCCTAACGTATTCGGGGGTGCAGGGAAACACGACCAGAGCCCAGCCGCATAAGCGCACGCCCACCAAGGATCTACAGAAGGCGGCCCTGGGTCTCCAGTGGTTGGACCAGGGGGCTCTGGCTCGCGTACACATTCTAAATGGCAATCCGCTGCTTTATCATAACTACCAGGAGGAGGAGGTTGCTCCGTAGGTAATGTTACCTTTTGGCATTCTTCATTAATAGGCAACCCACAAGTCCACCAATCAGTATACCCCGTTAAAGTCCCTCCTCCCGTAGTGGGAGGCGTAGGAGAAGTTGGAAAAGTTGGTGCAGTTGGTGCAGTACGACTACCAGGTGTGAATACCGCATCAGGCAAACATATTTTCATGCAATCTTCGTAGTTTGCACCATCTGCCATTACAGAAGGTATATTTTGATCATAAGCGCAACCTAAGGCTATGTTTTGAGAATTCCTCATACAAACATAACCGCCGAAACTGTGTGTTCCTCCTCCTCCCCCTCCTGGAGTAGTGGGACCAGTAGCTACTATGCATTGTCCATCACAAGCAGCTTTGCTTCTCCATACGGTAGGATCAGTAGGCTCAGCCAACACACTCCACACACACTGAGTTCCAGGAAAGGGACATACGTATCCACCTAATTCCCAAGTCGGTCCCGTTGGCCTAGGAGAAGTGGGAAAAGTTGGTGTTGTAGGATCTGTAGGTACTGTGAACGGTCCTCCTCCTGGAGTAGTTCTTGGCCTGCCCCCAGGATCCCAATCATTACTACATATCTTCTCACAAGCTTTTCGTGATGGTTGACCTGGGTAAGGGCCTCCAGTGTCTGCATATGATTTACGAACACATTCCCTTCGAACTCCTAAATAAGGTACAGATCCTACCTCCTCACATTTCCATCTCACTACTGAATCAGGGGTAACAGGACCAGTTGGGAGAGGTCGAGTACCAGGGGGAGTGGGAGGGGTGGGAGGGAGCGTAGGAGGGCGAGGGCTTATTGGCCCAGGGTCAAGATCACTATCACACTGAGCCTCACATTCACTCTTCTTCTCGTGCCCAGGAAGATTAAAACCATCAACATACCACCTACGAATACATCTGCGCTGAACTCCTAAGTAAGCTACAGTTCCAATCGCCTCACACACCCAACGAGAAACGGTCACTTTCCCTGGAGTATCGGGTCCAGGCAGGGTAGGCTTGCCTGGGCCAGGAGTTGTGGGAACTGTCCTCGGTCTTGTAGGATCGGGATCGGGATCTTCTCCACCTGTAGTGGGAACTGTCTTCGGCTTTGTGGGCATCGGAGGCGAAGGGGGGGTGGGGCTTGTAGGTACCGTCCCTATTCCTGGATCATCAGGTCCAAAGCAATCTTGTTCACATAATTCTCTTGAAGGATAGCCTTGATTAGGATCACCCAAATAAGATTCACAGCGCCGATTTACGCCTCCTAAAGGTGTTCGTCCTCCAGTGACGGGTCCTCCCTGCACACATCGCCAGCGTTCCGAAAAATTACCTCCTCCTGGGTCTGTATCAGGTCTTCCTTTGTCGCCTCGCGGACCACAGTTTGTTTGACACACACCTAATTCAGCCCAAGATGTAACGCCATCAGCCTCCAAGTTACTTACAAAATAACAGTTCCAATAAGGATCCATTCGACATTTATAAGCTCCTGGACCTTGTGTAGTAGGTCTTCTTACCCCAGGAGTAGGAGTGGTAGGAGGAGGTTTGCAAGCTTCTTCGCACTCTCTCGGAGTTGCCCAAATCTCAGGTTCATTAGGGTCTCCATCAGGAGAATGAAAACAATACCAGTAAGGTGCCCTCCTGCACTTATACCCTCCGTCGCCTCCACCCGTGGTAGGGCCTGGAACTTTAGTGGCTGGTCTTGTGCCAGGGCCAGTAGGTGTTGTACGAGGAGGTCGAGAAGGTCTCGTAGGCCCATCATTTCTACACAACCTCCTGCACTTCTCTGGGGTATCATGCCCGTCATCTCCGTGAGCAAGTTTGCGTACACAGTGTCTTGTGGGGGTTACCTCAGCCCCTCCTACTCCTCCCGTTGTTATAGGTCCAGTATGCACATCTTCGCAATACCACTTATATAGACTCTCCTCCGTGCCTGGGCCTCCTCTCGGGCGTGTAGGATCTCCGTCATCTCTGCATTCTTTCTGGCACTCCTCTACACTTCTATATCGTTTTTGTCCTGGACCAGCAGGAAGGTTTGTATAAACACAATCCCTCGTAGTGCCTGCTGTGGGCTCCATTCCTCCTGCCGTTGTAGGTCCTGATTCCTCACAAACATATGCCCCACTTTCAGGAACAATAGGCCCACCAGTCTCACAACTCTTTTTACATTCAGCTTGAGAATTATACTTACGATCATTAGGGCCAAAAGCAGATTCAGGTAAGAGAATACACTCCCGTAGTTGATTCGCAGCAGGGGCAGGCCCTCCCCCTCCCGTAATGGGACCTCCAGACTCATTTTCTACACATTTCCAATACGAATTAGGTGATACAGGTTTAGGTCGCCCAACATCTCTATAGCAAACACGCTCACATGCCTGCCTAGAGGGATATCGTACCTCATTAGGGCCAAAAAAGGTACTGTATATACATCCCATCACCCCTTGGGAGTCTACACATCGCCAACCATCGGTAGGTCCAGGAGTTGTAGGTGGACGCCGACCTCCATCCTGGTCCATATAGCAAACACGCTCACATGCCTGCTTAGAGGGGTACTGTATCCCAGCAGGGTTTGTAGTGTACATACATCCCATCACCCCTTGGGTGTTTACACATCGCCAACCATCAGTAAGTCCAGGAGTTGTAGGTGGACGCCTAGTCCCTCTAAAGCAAACAGCCTCACATGCCTGCCTAGAGGGATATCGTACCTCATTAGGGCCAAAAAAAGTACTATATATACATCCCATATGCCCTTGGGTGTCTACACATCGCCAACCATCGGTAGGTCCAGGAGTGGTGGGGAATGTTCGAGGTCTTGTGGGAGGGGTTCCGCTGGGGTCTATTCCACCGTCTGGTACAGTGGGTCTGTCCCGTGGAATACAAACATGAATAGGAGGACAGCACGGCTCATCATCTGGATTCCGAGTGTCCTCACAACATGCTGGAGCAATTCCTGTACATGCTCCTCCTGCCTTTCCGCTAACCCCTCCTCCACTATTAGCTGCATCCGCTGCCGCTTGTTCAAAACCCCCAGAATGATCAGGTGCGCCCTGCTCAGGAAAACATTTCTGTTCAAAAGTGAGACAAGTCTGACCTACATCTCCCCCAGGAGGTTCAGGGATTCCTCCTCCTCCTCCCGTAGTGGGGCCTCCACCACCGCTACTTCCACCTTGACCGTCCCCCCCTGTTGGTGTTCCGTCTCCGACTACTCTACAAACACACCCAGGAAGCTTATCTCCAGGTCTTGTCTCTGGCGTAGTAGGTGGGGAAGGAAGGGTAGGTCTTTCTCCATCAATACCATCGGGATCAACAACAGTAGGAAGCGTAGGCTCCTCAGGACCGCAATCAGGGCAACCCCTGTTGATGGATCCAGGCCCGTGCCCTCCTGCGAATTCACCGCATTGAAAACTAATAACCTCTTGGGGCATTTAAATTTAGGTTTGCGGCTTGAGAGTGATGGTGGGGTTGGTAGTATTTAAGTTTCCGTATAGATACTGAGAGTCTGAGGTAGGAATTCCTATCATTTTCCAAGTAACTGTGGGGTATGTACATTTACCTACCCTAGGGTTGCCAGTGTACCCTAAGCCATTTAATTCACTAATAGGAGTAGTATTAGATTTCAATAAATCCTCAACAGGAACAATAAAGCTACTAAACCTGCCTCCACCTCGCTCAGATACCGATAAAGTTTGAGTCGTTTTCTTTTTCTTACCTGTTGTGGTGAAGGATAAGGAGTGAGGTGAGGGGAACCGAGGAACGTTAGGTCCTTGATAAACATCATTTGCGGCAAATGCAACATATACAACAAACTCATCATACCCCTTTTCTACCCAAATACCTGCGTACTGAGAAGGCATAGGATTGTTATCATCTCTAGAGAATCCTCTTTGTGTCTGAGGAAGACAATTAGCTAATTCAACATCAATCATGTAATCGGCTAACCATGCAGCAGCTTCCCGATTAAATCTAACACGTTTAGAAATGTAATGGAAGTTAACTCTACTATACGCCTCACCTGTCTCTGAGTTATCAAAACTCGATAATCTACTGGGAGGGTTAATAGAATCAGGACCTGTCCCGTTCGCATTAGTAATCTGACTATAGCTTCCTGCAACAATAGATCCATCACCTGCACCCGCATCTTCAGTAGTGCCTAGGAAAGTATTAATATAATCGTTAGGATATAATCCTTTATCGCTAAGATCTTGTAACTGGCACCACTGCGCTTGATCCCAATCAGGATAAGCGGGAATACTAATTTGCGCTCCGTTACTTCCTATTCCATATTTACTAGTGATATACTGTCGAATATACTGTAAGCTATCGTTGGATGTAACATCATCCCCCGCAAACTGTGATTGATAGAAATCATAAAGCGCTCCTTCAGGGCCAAAGTTCCATCCTCCAAAGATGTATCCTGCCGCAACAACACTTACATTATCTGGCTGGTTTTCTTCGTCCGCAATAAACCCATTCACATGATTCACTACCTTCCTCAGTTCCATATCCAACTGTGCTTTACCTACTGCTGGGTTAGCAATAGACAACTGAGGCATGGCTGCTGCGATACCTGCTCGTTCATTGTAAGTAAGCTCTGCAGTGCGGAAGAAAGGTCGAATATCTACAACATCCTGTGCTCCAATAATTTGGGCTCCCTCTAAATCGCGTCCACCTGCTCTTTGAACAAAGACATAAGCAACAGGAAGGATGGACTGTCCGATTAGCTCTATCGCATTTGCTTCTAAGTTTTCTGCGATAAGAGGTGCTAAGTTAAGGAGATCGTCAGGAGATGGGAAGGACCCTCGAACATCCTGCCCAAGCTCATTCCCAGACGTAGCTAAGAAGCCTAGGTTTGCAGCATTATTATCAGCCGCATGAGCCATAATCATTGAGTTACCAAACTCGTCTATCGCTGACTGTGGAGTATATGTTGATGCTAGATCTGTTAATCCTTGGTAAGAAGGTCCAATACCTGCACCTCGAACTACTCCAAGAACGGGGGTAGTAATGTCCTGCACAGCCCCGCCTCGTAAAATCTTTGCGCTTTCAGCATCAATAGGCTTAGTATATAAGAAAATTAAATCAATCCGACTCTCAACCCCAGGAATTATTTGTCTAGCTCCCTGCTCGTCAATGTAATAAAAATCGTTATCACTAAATGCTGGGATTTCAACAGATAGTTCATTAGGAACGTCAACTACTGCGAGCCTGCTAACCCCTCTCCATTTTTTAACGAACGTAGTTTCAGCTAAAGGAAGCTTTCCGAACCCAGTAATTTCGTTGGTAGTAGAATAACTAGGAATTAAAAAACTATCAACAGTGTTGCCATAACTCTTAGCCCAAAGAAGAGCTTGTGTAATTACAAAAGGACCAAAGCCTCCTGCTCCCGTAGTACCTGTATATGCTTTCCTATCCCCTGTTGTTCCTGCTGCGTCCGTTGCAGAATCACTACTCCGAACAGCCCAAGTAAAAGCTCTTTCAGCCAAACCATTCATGTTAAGCGCATCTGCTGCAAGGGTCGATTGGAAACGAGCAAGAGCCGTAATTAATAAGTTGTTATAGGAAGTTCCAAAGGTCCCAGGGTTATTGGTAGCTGCACTCCACGCATCTACATCCCCTACCGCAGTCCCCATTACCTGTTGTAAGTATTGAAGAGGTTGTTTAGTAGTTGCATCATTTACTCTAGCCGTAAATCTTCCAGGCTTCACCCTAACAAGGCGATCTCCTCCTGTCGAATAAGGTTTTAACTCTGCAATATCTTGTCTTTTAATATCTTGAACAGCGTTTTCTGTTAGAGATTGTTGTAACTGATCTCTAAGCCATAAGCAGTTTTCCTGTAGCTGCTTAATGGGGATGTTATCCACCTCGAAATAATAAGGATCATTTTGTTTAAATAATCTAATAGGTTCCGTGAACCGAAATGAGCTTTCTGTATATCTAATTTGTGCCATTAATCCATCCTCTTAAGATCAAAAATGTTTGCTGATCTAAATCCTTTAATTGCAGAGCCATCATAAGCTTCAGCCCCAAGTTCTGTATTGTCTCCCGACCTATAAATCGTAGCTCTTTTAGGTCTTCCCGAGCCTCCTAAAGCGGCATTTTTAGCATTCGCAAACGTATTAGCTGCAGACTCATCTAACATACATTGAGTTGGGTTATCATCTAAGAACTCTTTACAGTAATAAAATCCCGACATCGCAAGCCCCGTAGGGACAGCACCTAAAGGCGTAGCATCCCAATCACTAATTTTTAATAAATTCGGATATAGAGAGCTAAGAGAAGTACTTCCTACAGGGACAATTGCTGACACTGGCGCAGACATATTGTAGCCCTGAGCAAACACTTGGTTTGCAGCCCCCGTCATCCAAGTTACGGGAACACCGTCGTGAGGGAAGGCTCCTTTATTGTAACCAAAAGTAGCATCATGTGCTAAGAATTTAGTGCATGAATTAGGTGAGAAGTAAATCCTAAAGACTCCTTGATTAAGGAAACTAGATCCTGATGCTCCATACACAGTCTTTGGATTGAGAGTAAGGTTTCCTGCTGTTGCTAATCCTGCGCCACCTAAAAGTTTTTCAGTCTCATCATTTATATGTCCACTGACGGGGAAATATCGACCAAAAGGATCATTTACTCCCACTCCGCTAGGAACTAACCATAAACCAGACACAGAACCTCGACCAAAGGTGTCTAAAACACTCAATCTTCCTGTGTCTGGAGTCCCTGATGGAGCCCCAGAAGCAGGAACAGGAAGAAGCCCAGGGGATGTATAATCATCAGGGGCGAGGGCCGAGGTCCAGACCGCACTAGGGCCATGATAACCTACATCTGAAGGGTAACATCCACTTACAGAAGTAAAGGCTACCTTTAGTTCTGAATTATCAGCAATATTCCAAATCATTAATCGGCTACAAGTGTCTCCGCTCGCATTGTAGTATGCCCCGTCCAGAGGACTATTAGCAGTTCCTATAGGGAAGTGAACGTTCGTAACATTTACCTTGCTGCCATCCACTGCTCTAATACATACGCCACCCTGGGTAACATCTTCCAACTCTTCAGTGGACATTACCGCACCAGCTAAGAAATCTGTAGTAATAAGGTATTGATTGTTTCGTGTTTTTTCGGTAAACGTGGGGAACGGCATCCAACTGAATGCTCTCGCCGCATTTCCTGTTAAATCGTCTAAATAGTTGCTCGTAATTCCTGTTCGTATTTGAGGGTTAGGATAGAATTGAATGGAGCCATTCTTAATAAGACCACTTATATCAAGATTGTCATTAGTCTTATAATCTTGTGTCATAGTCATAAGCATTGTACGCCCATGAGAATATTCTCCCCAGAAATTGTGGTAATCCCCACAATCATTCATGTTAATAACAGAGTTGTGATTAGCAACCAAGCAGGCCCTAGTAGAATGAAGCTCTACGGAAGTGTGATTACCTGGAGCACTTAAATCGAATCCACTACCGTCTAATGCGTAAGTATCCCTAACGCGAGGTGGCCCAATATCGAGTACAGAATTATTTTCTACTAATGCATCCACTCCAAATTGAGCGATACAAGTGGGACCGTGCAAGCCTAGCTTTGAATTATTTTCTGCCGCAATACCTGCAACATACTGCTGCTTTTGGTACGCCGCAGGCCCAACTAAAACAGTAGCTCCATTTTTTGTGCCAAAGAATTCAGCTTCGGAGGAATCTTTAGAGCGTAACAACATTCCAGGAGACACAGTTTTTAGAGCTACTTCTGCTGCGTCTCGGTACATTGTAGAGTGAATAAAGTTTGCATAAGAGTTGCTTTCTAGCGAAATCGCAGGAAGAATTCCAAACCCTATCCCCGTAGCATTGTTAACAACTCCATGGGCTCCACTAAAAATCATATGCCCATACTTTTCTGGAAGATGATTTTTTCTTTTTAATTCAAAGCTGGAGTTATTTCGCAGAACAATGTGCTGTCCATTCGCTCGGAAATCATACTGTTTTCTAGTAGCTTGGCCTGTGGTTATTCCAGGGCTTACGGAGTTTCCGTTAATAACAAATGTATTGTAAAGAATTTTTGAATTATCACAAACAAACCCTTCACTAGTATGATCTTCTACGCAAATCTGCTCAACCTGTAGCTCTGTATTGTTAAGTTGAGAGCCTTTTTTGTTTCCGTAGATATCAAAAAGACCCTTGATATTTAACGAAGAGTTTTTAGCTATTAGACCATAGCCTGTATTAAGCTCCGTATTAATCATCCCCCCAGTGTATGGAAGAGCAGCAGCAGATCTAGCCAACCCGCCCTCCATTCGGCTATTATGTAGATCAAATCCTACATAGTTTCTAGACATAGAAAACACAGTATCATACCCTGACGCAGGAAGGTCTAGTCCTGGGTTGTGTGCGTATGGTGGACGTAGCTCAGTATTAGTAGCGTGAGTACCTGAGACCACAGCACTTAAAGTAATATGGCTATTAAACGCTTGTAAGCCTGCACCTTTTTCAGTAACTCTAGTGTTAGTCGTATCTCGGGAATAATTTCTATAAGAAAATGCAGATCTAGATAAAGTTACATTAGAATTTTGCAAGTAGAAGCCTGCATTGTTACATCTTACGGCTGTGCAATTCTCTAGTACAACATCCGAATCGCTGACCTCAATTCCATTATCTCGGCCTCCTCCTCCAATCGCTGATTCTCCGTCTACAAAGAAATTTCTAATATAGATAGGACCTACGCAATTTCGTATACTTAACTTATAAAGAGAATTACCATAAATATTTCCTCCTGCCTTCGTTGTATCTACAACAGGGACGCTTCGTAATAATCGCGCACCTGTAAACTGATTGACCGCACTAACATCATTGATAGCTAATTGGGTGTCTGTGTCTGATTGCTCGTATGTTTGAATCCCAAATACTCCCGCTGTACCAGGAAGGAACGTAGCTGAAGCATTTTTAATGCCTACATTTAAGCATCCAACTCTATCAGTGAATTGTGGGTAAAGAACACTGTTCACAGCACTATAGCGATAAAGGGCATCCCTCCCCCCTCCATTATTAACAGTACTGCTAATACTAAGTGCTGAAATGGAACAATCTTCGGAGGTCCCAGAGAATAGAGTTCCACTAACATCTCCTGATTCATAAGAAGTAAGTAGTGTATTACCTCCAACACTAGCTACTGATTTTACTAAAGAAGATGAGGTGTAGTCTCGTACAAAGTTTCTATTTATAATTTCAATAGACCCCTTCTCCTCAAGTCGGAAATCATGTAGCTCTAAAGCTCCCAGATCCCCAAAGTTAGCCACTTCTATAAGGACGGGAAATCTAATAACTTTAGGGAGCGCGGCAATACATGAGCTTACTGTTGTGAATATTCTTGAATTTGCTTGGAGATCTGCCGTGGGTGCGCTTCCCGAAACAACTAAAGACATTCCAGGAACGGCAGACGTTGGAAAGCCTTGTTGCTCCCAAAGCTCATAAGTCCTCTCCTCTAGGTCATACAAAGGAACATTATCTTCTTCCCAATTGTAAAAGGTACTAGTATCAAACTTGGACACATAAGGAGTCCAAGAATTAAATAAGGGAGTGCTTCCGCTTGATGTGTATATGTCACCTCGTATAAATACCATATCAGAAATTAATTGTCCATCTAAATATTAAACTAAAATCACTAGTTTTTTCTATTGCAGTAAATGTTCGATATGCCGCTAACATAGAACTATCGGCATCCGTTGTCCCAAAAGGATTCTTTAAAAATAGTCCCACTTCAGATAAATATCCTGTATTCCCTAATGAATCTACTAAACCATTTGCACATTCTTCATCCGCTACTAAAGTATACCTCACGGAAGTATCACTAATTTTAGTAATCTTACCTGCTGGTACTAACGCGAATGCTATATTATTACCCCAAGCACCTATAGGACGAATTAAATTTGCTTCCTCTATAAAGAGATTACTCCCTCCTCCATATTGAGATTTAGTAATAGCCCCTGAAAGTTGATAAGTACTACTAACCTCTAAAACATCCGTTGCTACTCCAGTAGCTCGACCTGAAGTGCCTAACTGAAATCTATCAATTTGATAATCTAAAATTGAGTTAGAACCAGATCCTGTAAACAATGCAGCTAATCCCGTCCCCATTCCTGAAACAATAATATTATGATCATCAAATACCACTTCTTCCTGACCATCAGTATATTGTTTAATGATAGTAAGGTGTCCTGTAATTCCCATTTCTTCTGTAAAACTTTTCATGTGGCTAATTGATTAAAATATATTCTCCATTTTATAACTAGGTTTTCGTAGTTATCTAAGGCAGGATAGATAGTTCCTGCGGTACCTGTTTGAACAGTTCTAGCATAACCCAGATTTTTTGTCAACGATTTAGTAGAAAACAGTCTATACTTCCTAGGATTATTTAGGGGATCAAAGGAATAAGGGGGAGTATTTCCTTCTTGAAGTGTTTTACCTACATCAATAGTCCAAAGTCCCATATTATATATGCCTCCATACAATGTTGCCATAGCCAAATCATCTGCGCCTATACCAACGATATGAACAACCTCTCCTGTGCTGGACCACGACATATTGGAGTCTACACTTGCGGATAAGGTGAGCCCACTAAAAGCACTACTTAAACCGTATCCGTCTGGATGCCCTCCGTCTGTATTAGGTACACTGGACATAATCATATTCACAAAGCCTGAAGTGTCCATAGACGATGCTTCATTGAAATGACCAGTAAAGGTTCGACTATAACACACATCCCCAGGAACGAAGTCTGTACCCGAAAATCCAGATACCCCCGTACCTCCTGCCCCGCTCCCTTCGGGCCAACAGCCTATAAATGATGCAGCTACACTAGAAAGAGAAGAAAGATCTGTGTTTAGGAGTCGAGCGTAGTGATACTCTCTAGGGATGAGATTTAAGTTCTGTCCATTACCTGCGATAACCGAACTGACTGGGATAGCTCCTACGATTGCGGATACATCACTTTGTACTTCAAGCCCAGACAGAGCGGGGTTAGGAGGACTTGTTAACGCTGGAACAGGGTTATATGATTGTGCTAAACCACCTACTGGATCACCGTCATTATTTGCGCTATCTCCTCCATATTGAAGATATAAGCAGAGAGCCGAGGCTCCTCTAAACCGTGAGCCAGTATTTCCTGAAAGTAAAAGAGCTTTATTTTCCAAGTACTCGTGAGCGTTATTTTGATAAGAACTAGCAGCAGTACCAAAAGATATTGCAGCAATTCGATAGTTTGATGCATCCAATATAGAGCTAGTATTTTTATCTGTGTTCCAATCAGAATTGCCTAAAGAAGACACTGACGGGGATATACTCATTATGTCAGCTAGGAGTTCACTAGCTCCATCCATGATGAGATTACTCTCCCTTAAAAGAAGCTTGTCTCCTGAGTAAACTTCAATCTGGCCTCTCATCAGTTACGCACCTCCAAATCAATTAGTTGGTCGGTCTTAGGCGTAGCGTGAGCCTTGGCATCGGCGACTGCATAAGGCATCCAGTAAGGATGAAGTCTGTAGTTGATGCGGCTTCCTCCACGATGCTCCATAATGGTAGACGTAATATCCTTATCCCTAGATGCATACGTAGTAGCGTACATACCTACCCCTGACCCCATAAGCCCTGTAAAGAATTTTAATACGTTTTGCACTTCGTCTCTCTCTAACTCTAATTTATCTTCTTTTACAAATGGACGCAGCGGCGTCCCTTTGGTTTTAATCCCATACCCCGTTCCTATCCCTGCGTTATCCCTTTGAGTCTCATCATATAATTGAATATTATCAATTAATAGATATTTATTATAATCAACTGTAGGCATCAGAAAAACTTCCACATAATAGTTGGTCGCAGAAGTATGAACCCCATCATCGAATTTGTACACCTCTTCAGGAACAGGAATAACCTGTGAATATTCCATATTATTATAGATGGAATAGTTTCTAGTATCAAATTTAATTTTTATCTTACTTAAATCTCTGCTTGTTAGATCAAGTAAAGACGCATTATTCACAGTATCCGAGCCGTAAACATCTATATTTCCCAAACACCTGTACGTTTCGTCCTCTCTTTCTCTCTTTCTCTTATATTCAAATGAATGGATGAAAGCTAGATTTTGTGTTACTTCTCTAATACTTAAATCTGATTCTTTATGGAAAATCCATCTACCATCTACGAGGCGATTACTTTCAGTAACATAAGGAGAACTGTTAGGCACAAAACTCCACATATACCCAGAGGTAGCATTAGTGTGGATCCAAACACCCATACGTTCCCCTCCTGTATCGTATCTATTATCATCTCCTACTAAAGCACTAATGCATAAAGAGAATGTGTGATCTTGAATAAAGTAATTCCTTCTTGGACCATAAGACGATAAATCAAATCTTACTCTCGGTAATCCTCCATGAGACTTTTGCTTAATTACTGTATTCTGAATTAAAAAATTCTCTTGCTCTGGTACAGCAAAAGAGGGATCTAATTTAAAGATTCTAAATTCATTAGACGAAGGGGCTCCTGAAGTTTGTACAAATTCAATACCGCTAAGAATCTTAGCATTTCTAAACTCTGCGTTAAGATCTTTTCCTGGGATAAACGTCCCCGACATAGGAAGAACGTATTGGTCACTAGCACTAGCAATGTAAGTTCCAGAGGCATAACCATTAGGCGTATCCACGGCGTACACAGCAGATGTGGAGAATACCCCTGAAGCTCCTCCGTTAATAGGGATCGACGAGTTTATGCTAGAAGCTATAAAGCTTCCCTGCAGCGTCGGAGAAACATATTTTCCCTTTATAGAGAAATCACAATTGTATAAACCCTGTCCAAATATGTGGGCAAAGATATTAGGACCTGTATTATACATCTCATTTCTACCTAAAGCATGTCGATTATAGTAGAAGCAGTAGTCAGCAAAGGTTTTATGAAGTCCTCTACCGAACTTGAAGTCTCTATAGATATCAAAAGTGTCCCCAGTATACCCACTTGCGATTCCCGAATTTGCTAGAGATTGCTCCATATTACGCCAATCTGCGCTCGCAGAATATGCCGAGGGGTCACTAGCAATTAGATTCTTTGCCATCTCCAGAGCTTGACGCTCATATAGCTTATGCATGGTTGCGTATATTGGAGGTAGTTGGCCTCTATCTTGATGATGCGCTTGGCCTCCCTCTGTGGTTATGATGTACACATCAGCATAATCACTTGAGTGATTCCAGAAGTTAGAATCATCTCCATACGCATAGGAAACAGGTAAATTAAAGTAATTCGCGGCTGAGGTAGCTGTACCAGTAACATCAAATACAAGCCTCTCAGATGCATTAGTCGTAGGGGCTGTGCTAATTATTGCTATCTTATCTCCACTCTTTAAGTTGATTGGATTAAAGGTTCCATTTGGATTAGTATGTAAACTTGTTCCCGCTTGGTTAGTAGTACTGACACGGATAATGGTAGAATCCATATCAGTAGAATCATTCATGTTTAAACCCCCAGCCGCAGGTGTTCCCCATGCCGCAAATTTAAAGTTTCCTATGTTTGTCCACCTCTTCTCACCCAGTCCAAGAAGGGGAGAAGAGCTTAGTCCACGGTAGGGGTACGTCCTGCTCGTAGGAGCCCCTGAGAAGCTCCGTGGTGAGCCCAAATCCTCACACTGATGCCAAACGCCTGACAGAGTTCCTACGTCGTGGATGGGATAGAAGGCGTTAGCTGAGTAGAGATACCCAAGAGTAAGTTCTCCTAAGCCTGACGCTGGTTCCTCTCCTCCTCGTAGACCAAATTCCATAGTGGAAGTATCCCAATTGACGGGACCGTTAAATCCTCCTCGATCATGGTATCCCTCCTGAGGTAAGAGGAACCTATAATTTCTTCGCCTTAAAGCTCTGCGGGGAACATTGGTAAGTGCTAAGGAAGACGAGATTAAATCGTCAGGAAATACATCAACATCTCCTCGCTTAAAGGTATTGAATTGATCTCTTCCATGATGTGATCCTGGAGGGCCTCCCATATCAACACCACTCGTTTCAAAACCTGCCAAAACAGAAGAGGTACCTAGTTTAGGAAATCCGTTATCCCCTTTATTTAAAGAAACATAATCCCAGTTCGTAGCGGAAAAAGATAGAGTCTCAGAAGCACTTGCATTAATATTGATGCGAGGAATAGCGTGCGCAGGAACAAACCTCTTTATAATTCTAGCAGCCTCATAAAGAGCAGTCTTAGAGTCTCCTTCTAAGGTAGTCTTAGCAAAATTAAAGTCCGTATTATCATAATCAACGAAAAGGTGAGAAGATTTTCCATTCCACAATCCTAAAACATTATAAGTATACTTAGAAATGTTCCATAAAATCTTATCATAGTTTGGAGGTAAGTGAGAAGAAGTATCAAAGAAGAGCCACTCATTAAGACTGCCTAAATTAGAACTCGCTGTGACCGTACTGCTTAAAATATAGTCATGCATTTGGTCCCTAAACGGATTCTGTACACCGAAACATTTTAAGCGATTCATTAAAAACGCCAACATGTCCGCAGTCATAGAACAATCACGGTAATATTTCTCCTCCTCAAACGGGGGAATGGGAAAGTTCTTTTGTTGACGGAAAGAAAAAACAAAATAAGGATCACCCGTTGCTGATAAATACGTGGGTCTAGTATCGGTGGGGTGTTCTTCCCCTGCCATGTAAACTCCAGGTCCGAAAGGTCCGTAACTTATTGCGGCTTGAAACTGTCTCCACTCTTTGTGCTGTTTTGCTTGCTCTCCTAAAGCCTTAAAGCGTCTACTTGAGCGCGGATGAAAGTGATACGGTTTAGCGTTTGGTTCATAAATTGTAGTATACAAGTCTCCTGCGGTGCCGTCTTTATTAACCGTTACAAACCTATAGACTGGAAACTTATCTCCAAAGAAGATAAAGTGGTCTGGGTATGCCTTATAAAGATCTAGAAGAATATAATCAACAGTAAGTTTGATATTATCCACTAAGCTACTAGGAGAGAATGTATACACTCCTGCCCTATTGGCTTTAGCTTGCGTCCAACTCGTCATCTTGGAGAAATGAGGACTTTCCGTTGCGAGCGCGTACCAACATAAGAAAGGAATATAGGATTCCCATAACTCCTGCACGTTTCCTGAAACATCAAATACTGAATTTTTGATTAGAGAATTTACTACATACTGAATACTATCTAAAGTTCCCTTTCTCTTATAAACCTCTACCGCATTCCGTAACTGCTGTCGCCACTTATCAGTTGAGTGTCCAAATAACTTCCACCCAATTAACTGAGCCGTATACTCTAAAAAGTTATCAGGGACATTTTCAATGTCATAGATCAAGCCTAGGCTATCCACTTGATCCATAATATCTGTCATACTATATCCGATAGCTTCTAAAAATTTACGATGGGGGCCTTTGGAGGTTTGATCTACAATGTAAGTCCCCGCATCCATAAAATCGTTAAAAGTATTCTGGACCTTATAGTCCTGCGAATCGATATACAGGGGTGAATATACGATGTCTGCCATCGTCTCTAACTTCTCTAATTGCTGGTTTCCGCTAGTGTATAAAGCCGTACCAGAAATAAGATCAGGAGGTATAGCAGTAATTTCTCCAAAGAGAGAACTCATGCCGTAGTTTCTCCAAATCAGATTCATTAATCCCTTCACCCCATCTACAGTAGTGAACGAGTCTCCTAAATACACTCTATTAAATGCGGACAGAACATAGGAAGAGGGATCCCAATCTCTATTAAGATCAGCCCCTCCTGAGGTATTAAGGAAATAAAACCACCCTAAAGCATCCGTTAAATAATTATGAACCGCACTAGGCTCAGAGTTTCCATTTAACGCTGAAACAACTGTAATGTTCTCAATTAAACTGTTGGTGTCATTTTGGATAATGGGAAGGAGGGTCCCAGAGAGGTATTCCTCAAATCCCGCGCTCGTTGTGAACTCGGTAATACTTCTTCCTAAGGGATTTAGAATTTTAGTCTCTAAAATATAAGGAGATAGTTTAGTAAGCTCATTTTGTTTTACAAAATATTGCGATATACCTGAGATATTATTTAGACTAGAGGTTTGTGAATACGGGACCGCTGAAATGGGAAGAATTTGTGATATATTATTTGCAACTCTAACATTTGCATTAATTAATTGAGAAGCTACGCCTACTCCCTTCCCACTCATAGTGAGGTCTTCTGTTTGATAAACCTCGGGAGTAAGCTGTTCGAGAATATCAACAAAATTTCTTTTTGCGTATGTTCTCTTATTGGGAGTAAATCGACTCTCGCCCATCAGTCTAGGTAATTAAATACGATTGTTAAGTTGTTAAGTTGGATAATCTCATTAAAATCTACTAAAATATTATCACTAATATTATCAATAGATGACATTCTAACACTTTCTACTTCAAAAATAGTTCTATTTAAGTCGCTAATAACAAGAGGCTCTCCAAAATCTCTATTATCAGCGTTCATATATTTTAAAATCTTACCTCTAACTTTTGAGATAATAGAGGATTGATTTAGTTTCTCTTCCTTATCAACACTAACCGTAATTACCAAATCTAGTGTTCTAATTAAACCATCAACAATCACAATCTCATCTGTTGCCATTTTCTTTTTATTAATAGCAGTTAAAAGATCCCTCTTAAAGGAGGGAGTGGCCTTTTGTAATTGAAGATCAGAGGCTTTTTCTAAAATATAAATATCAATAACATTCGCTGATGAGTACGCTTTTCGTGTAACCGCATTTGCTTTTCCTACAGTTCCTACACTTGCAATATGAGTATTTGCAAAAACTTTATAATCCTCTAAAGTTACTAAACGATCTTGTCTAGCAAATGTGAGAGGCGCATACTTTTTAGCATTAGCTATACTTTCTGCATTCGCACCACCCGCCGCGACTGAGATATTTTGAACCTGGGCAGTCAGGGGGGTCGAGTCTGTAGTAGCGTTCATAGATATATCTACAGCGTGAGGTAGAAGATTTCCTCGGGATCCACCACCTACACGATACGTCACAAAATAAGAGGCAGTAGCATTAGGAGAAACCCCTACCGTACCATCTCCAAAAACGACTGTGGCACCGTAACTATCATCATACACAATTTCAAAAATTTTATCCCCTGCTCCTGAGGCAAAATAAACATTATCGACCTCAGTATACGCTCCTGACGCTGCAGACTGGGAATCTTGAAGAAATACAGATACACTCCCTTCAATTACAGGAGACTGAGTAAGGGGAATTGTTTTTATTCCCTCAGTAGCAGCAAAATCACCTGTATCCGTTACGAATGCACCTTCTTGAATTACTAGGTTAGTGTATACGCTGCTAGGGTTAGATGCGGCTGCGGGGTTATCAGACTCATTCCAATATAAGGTTACATCTCCCGTAGCATTTGCATCTTCTACATAACCATTAACCGTTTTATAGAGAGTATACGTTAACTGCGCTCCATCTTCTGGGGAATTTATCGTAAATGTTCTCTGGCTCGGTGTAAGAACATACCTAGGGGTAGTTCCTGTTGGAGATGCAGTGAAGGTTGCCTTAGCGTCTGCTGCAGCAGAAAGGGGGCCTCTCATTCTAACTCCGATAAGCTCTAAAAGCTTTTTTACGCTACTCTTTTGTCTAGCAGTAGCAAAAAAGTTTTCATTTGCAAGCATATCAGCTTTCATTGACATGACGGCACCCATATATGCTGTACACTCAATAAGCATCATCCCTAAATCGGATTCCGCAAAATAATCGTACTCCCGTGGGTAAACTGCTTTAATATAGTTAATTAACGAATCTCTTAGAGAAAGAAAATCACTCGCAGCAAAATCAATGTACTGAGGCTTTTTCCATGTCGGCACTTTAGCCAACTTCATAAAATCAGATGCTACGGTTCCTGAAAAACTCATTGTACAGTTATCTCCTCACTAAAAATAGTGCCGTCTTCAGTTAGTTTAAGAACTAATAAAATAAAAATTGAAGCAGTTCCGAAATTTCCAACATTCGATCCTTTAAGGACTCTAATTTTCTGAACAGTCGCTCCTTGTAAATAATTATAACAAGAGAATAAAACTTCCTCTTTAATCTGCTGAAACGTTATTGCATCAAGTGGTTGAAATAAAAACTTTTTCAAATTACACCCAAATTTAGGAAGCATTAACCTCTCCCCCCGCTCTGTTTTTAGCAATTGATGAAGCGCGTCTTTTACCTTCGTTACTCCTGTATTTGCAGCACAAAAACCCGACTTGGTTTTGAGTCTTCCCGTAGGAAATGCAATCCCCCTTCCTCCTCTTAACTTATCAGAAATATACTCTTTAGTTAGTGGAGAGTAAGGTGTTCCATAATAATTTACTGTTGTGTTTGCTCCCATTTAATTACCTGATGTTTGTATAGTCTTAAAGTACCCCTTCTGAGCTTTATAGTTTTGATCTACCTCTTCATTATTTAGGGCTCGTGAGTAGAATTTTAAACTACCTAAGAACCCACGTAATCCACTTGTTTTTCCTCCGTAATCTCCTCCCATAAAATTACCCCACTTATACATTCCATCAGTATACCCTCCTCCTACAATCCACGGAGTATAGAAGGGATTTAGGCGTGGCCCATCATGTAACGTAGTTGGTCCATCTACTGTAGTGGAAGAATACTCGAAACTATTACTCTTAATAAAGCTAGGTAATTGAGGGGGCGAATAATCTTTAACTCCAAATACTTTATGTATACCTGAAGTTCCCATGAGTTGTCCGTCTGCATACATTCGAACCTCGTTAAGCGGAGGATCTACTACCAAATCAACTAAAACAAATTGAGAAGATACATCCCCAAAGGTGCATCCTCCTGAAACACTACTTACAGGAATCTGCATTCCGAAATATTCCTCATCATTTTGACACTCCTCACTATTAATAAACGATAAAGAAGAGAAGTCTCTAGATTGCGTTGGGGCTACAAAGAAACTTAGCGATGAAGTCGGCAAGTTATGAGAGGATAGGTTACTAGCTGGGAATCCTGGGTGGGTAATCCTTACGTCTCGCGTAAAGCCCATAAGCATTCCCTTCACAAAAGAATCTCCTCCATCGGGAGCTAGTTTATCTTGAGTTCGGAAATTTCCTAAAGTATCTATTGCGGAGGCCCCTGGCTTACTCCCCACATTCTCACACCCTAAAATTACTTTAGTAAGGGAAGAAGGGGATGAGGTACCTTCAAATCCATTCTCTAACCATCCCTCATGCTGATCTTGAATTTGTGGTATATGAACCCAGCACTCCACACTAAAGCCTTCTCGGTTGTATGTTAGATCTCTAAATTCCCTATTATCAGGCAAGCGGACAAAGGAGCCCATAGCGGAAGCAGCGGCAGAATCTGATGATTTATTCTTTACAATCCCCTCCAAATACGGAATGGATAACCCAGAAAAGAATACATTTCTATTGTTAGTAGCCACCAACTTACTTGTATTATACATATCATTAGTAGCGCAATTGGTTACTTGGTATTCGGTAGACGAGGGGGTAACTACATCAGAATTTAAGAAGTTATAAATAGCAAATAACTCATCAGACTCAATAAGGTCCATAAGAGAAAGCATTGTTCCTGAGCCTGTTCCTGACGGTGTATAGATAATACTTCCTTTCCCTATTTCGGGAACAGTTAAATGTTCAGCACTAATTGAAGGAGGACGAGGAGGGGCGACAACAAAGGAGGGTCTCAAAGGAAGAACTACTCCCGTCACCTCACCTTCTTTAAAAATTAATCGCCTTTGTTTTTCTAAATCTACTACAATATTAAAACGTTCTAAATACGCAAAATTGTTAATGGGAACTTGTCCTGAAGCAAACAAAGGTTGAGATCGTCTTCCTCCGAATACTTGAGGAGCTTTCATCGCAATTTCAATTTGTTTCTTTCTTCTACGAATCTTACCGTTATGATTTGCAATCTCTGATATAATCAACTGCCTTTGATTAGCTACTATAGAGGAGTCTGCAGTGTAGTCTTGGATGTAATCCTGTAGATTAGACGATAAATCGAACACATGCTTATCTCGTTGCTGAATTATGGTAGCCAAGAAGTGATCGGCATCATATTCTCGCTGTAAAACTTTATTATCATCAATTAAATCAGGATCAAACAAACTCTCCGTATAATCATTTAGAGAATTGATTGAGATAGAGGTTCCTTTGCCTCCAATATTAGGATCGTAATCATACTTCCACAAATCTCCAGCCTCTACTGTAGCCGAGATTGCGAGGTAGACGGGATCTAGCCCTCCTTGCTGCGAATCATAATATAAACCATCCTTAGTTAAAAGGTAATGACCTTGGTTTGTGCGAGGAGGTCCATATACAAGCCTAAATATTTCGCTCTGATCAAGTCCTGCTGTTATTCCTGCTCCCCTAAGACCAGGATCGTCCGCACTAACACGCTTCTCATTATAAGTGGTGCCCACTAAGAACCGATCAAGCTCTCTCGTATCTAAGAATTTAGGTTCTAAGGAGGGGTTTGCGGCTCTAGCTGCCATAACACTACCGATATTGTTTAAACCTTTTTCGCAACTCCTAATAAAATCCACTGCGCCCTGAACTTTAGCAGCTTGTGCGGCGTATTTCTGATCTAAAAAAGCTTGAACTTCAGCGGGAGCCATAGTTGCGCGTTGTTTTGCAGCATTTCCACTCTGGAATTCTTGGGCAGTTTTATACTTATCCAAACAATCCGTAATTGCACCTACTTGGTTAGCTATAGATTGATAATTAGCGTATAATTGTCCTGCGAAAGCAGCAGCCCAGTTAAAAGCAGCTAAGATTCCTGCTAAGTCGTTACCAAACTGGCTCTCGTCGTTCTCCAATCCAAACCAATTAAAGTCGGAAGCAAACTTAAAGCGACCCGTTTCACTGTCCCACTCCATAATTCCCGTCCCCAGCATCATATACTTAAAAATCCACTGCGTAACATCGTTAGCTTTAGCCTGAGCATCAGCCATTACTTGCTGCATATCCATAAGGACATTCGTAGGGAGAAGATTCAATAACCCTAAATCATTGACCATATTAAGCAGACAACTAGGGAGCCCATAAGCCATCCCCACTGCATCGAAAAATCCAGTGCCTGTTTGTCCCGTTACTTTTAAGAAAGTTTCTGCGTCAAAAGTTGCCATTAGGGATACACTCCTTGTGAGTAGTAGCTAGTAAGTGTTTGAGAAACATCATCATTTGATGAGTTAGAAGTTCCCGTTTGTAAATAAGTTTTAGATCCATCAACATTCACATTTCCAGAGCTTTTAAGGCTAATCTGGCCACCTGATTCTATATTAACATCACCTGCCGCTTTCATATTTATCTCTCCACCCGAAACTAAGTCCATATTTCCATCTGAGATTACCTCAACCTTTCCTGTTGATTTGATTCGGATCACACTAGATGTTCCACCTTTTGTTTCAATATCTATTACTTGATTATCTCCCTCTGGATCTATGCATTGAATAAAGATCCGACCCTCATCCTTACGAGACATAATATTTACATCATTTGTTTTTGTTTCTATATTGATATTTCCATATCTGTCAGGCTCATCAGGGTTTCTATTAAATCCCGTAGATTCATTAGTGATATTTAAATCCCGACCATCCTTGATCATAATGTCCGTTTGCCCTTCTTTATTTATATACTGCTGAGGGCCTCGTGATTGAACTGTTATAGCTTGTGAGCAAACTCCCATATCCTTTGGATGTGTTGAAATCCTAATTCCATCCCCGAACTCATTTTTTAAGATAATGCTGTCAACGCCAGGGCTATCAACAATAGACATCTTTTTTCCTGACTGCCCTACAAGCTCTGTCTTAATATTTGCTTGCATAGGCTTTGGCCCTTCAAACTCCTCCGAAATGGAAAGTCCACTTCCTCTTGTACCCCTAAAGCAAAGCTTCATAGGCTTTCCCTGCATTCGATATAAATTTGGCTCTACACGTTGAATAGGCTCTTTAGGTTCAGCAGAGTCTCCGATTGCTTTATTGGAGGTCTCTGGATTAGCAATTTGCGGATCATCAGGTAAGAAAGTGGATCCTACATAAAAAAGTTCGGTTGATGCTTGTGGGCTGCAGACCATTACCCTGCTGCCTTCTTCAGGAATGGCAATAATAGCTCCCTCTGTTCGAGAAGTATAAGGGCTTGTGTAGTTAACAGGGAACGCATCGTTACCTAGAGCGTCTAGAACTGCCCAAAAGGTTCCATTATTATCAAAATTAGCAGTGTTAACTATTGTGCCTAATGAGAAAAAAGTTGTGTTTTTTGATACTACCATAATACTATTAAATTATATACTATTTTTAACCATTTTAAATTGAGATTCTACTTTTTTAGGTGAAATAGTATGTTTAAATCCAGATAATCGGTAGACTCCAGATAGGAAGGTGTCTAGGGGAGAGTCTGGTCGGGCTGTTGTTTGTCTCATATTAGGAAATTGAGCAAGGAGAATAGCTTCTTTAAATAAGAAAGAAGCATCTGAGTATGCAAACATAGGTAAAGTACTTACTGAAACTTGATTTACCATTCTAAAGAGAGCTTGAAGCAATTCTCCCTGTGCTGTAACCATATCTTGGTCCGAAGAAGCTATTTGGTTAACCCACAGGGAACCAAATAGTGGATTATCTACGTTCTCCAATTGGTGCGCCATAAGAATCTGGAGATCCTCAATCATTTCTTGGCTCTGAAATGCGGCCCCCACATCAGAATTCTTTGCCTCTTCTGTTAGCCCTGCTAAAATCGCCTCCCTAATGCTACCCTCACCTGCTCCTTGGCTAATTTGAGCTACTCTAGATCTAGCTTTTAATTTATCGACACTGAGTTCAGAAAAAGGCTTCCTCAGTTCTCCCTCAAGGTCTTCGGGAGTTGCAAATAGGTCCATCTTCACCATAGGCTGCATCCTCTGTAGCGCAGCCCAATACCCTGGATTATAATTTGCAATAAGCTTAGTGACATTAGGGGACTGTGTATTATATTTAAACATAGGTACTCCCTCTTGTTTGATACGATCAAGCGCAGCCTCCCCCTCCTTGCCCTCACTAAAAGCGAAGTAGTCAGGAGACCTAAAAGCTCCTGCAAATCCTGCATTATCTTCCATCATTTTTTTATGTCTCTCAAATGTCTGTTCTCTGAGTTTTTTATTATTTTCTGGTTCGCCTAAAATGTAATCAGCTTTGTGTAAGGGATAATGAGCAAATCCTATCATAACATCATTAAAGTTATCGGAGAGATACTCATCAGTAATGTCCTCCTTATGTTTAGTACTAAGCCGTTTTTGTCCGTAAATAAACTGAGTAATCATTGACATGCTTCCTACTATAGTTACTCCATGATCCAAAGCCTTCTCATGTAAGAGCGCATCAAATGTTGCGGCTACACCTCCATAATGCTCCTCAGCGTTATTCGCAGGAGAAGGATCGCTCTCTTTTTGTAGTTGCTGCCACAGAGCTACTTTTTCACTAGTAGACTCAGTTATCACTCCATATTGAGCCGAGTATAGGGCCGCTCCCCATTTATTTAAGTTGGAAAAAAGCTCCTGAAGCTTCTTATGTACAGATACATTCTCCCCGTCCCCTGCGCCAAGCACACCAAGCATGTTAGCGTAATATACTTTCCACTTGCTATTAGTTGGACTTTTCTTAAATCGGTTGAGGTCTCCCGCAGGGATAACAGGCTGCGTTCCCTCTTCAGTATCCTGGACATCAGAAGACAGCCCGAAACCTAAACCAATCTTACTTAGGATAGCATTTATAACGTTAGCCGTTTTCCTAAAATGCGTTTGAATTCCCTCTTGGCTTCCTTTAGCCCAGTCTTCAGATGTCCACCCCAGCTCCATTATTTGTTTCTCAATTAGAGGTGCAAGAATAATATTTAGATTAGGAAAAAGGACCACAACATTTGGATTGGCTGTAGCTTTTTGTACGAAGTCCTTCACCGTATCAGTAACAACTCTATGAATATCCACAGAGGCTATAAACTCTTTTACCTCCCCTCCTAGATGAGGATGTTCATCAGAAATAATAGCAAAATTATCAGTCCTCCATGCTGCCATATAGTCCCCTAGATCTCCATAAAAAAGATTAGGGTAACGAGCCTCCGTTTTTAGGTCTTCGGCTTGAGCATCGGTGACACCCCGAACAACATATCCATCAGCTACCTTACCTGCCGTCAGTCTTAGATTTGTAAATCTCTTAGAATAACCAACTATGGTTGTCTTTGCCAACTCAGGCAATCTCATCCGAGTCCCATAAGAAGTAGGGTTTTGAGAAGGAACGACTCCCATAGGTACGCTCACAAGTCTTAGCTTAATTTTTCGAATATCTTTAGCTTCTATTTTAGCATTCACTACCGTCATCTTATGAGGACCGCTCCACGTATTGGGGTCTTTACCGATCCCATAGACTACATATACCGTCTTACCTGGTTTTTCTTTTGCCTCACGAAGAAGCTTGAATTGCGGATCTAATTGCCCCTTTACGCTATCAGGAACATTCAGTAAATATAGGTATCTCTGCGCCTGCATAGGATCGAGAAGTCCATCGGAAAATCCTGGAAACTCCTCACCATATGCGGCCAATTCCGAAATAAGACTTCCTACAAAAATTCGTTTTTCAAATTCTCTCTTAGGATCTAAGAGAGTAATATTCATCGTATTTCCCCCTTCATACCCTATTTCGTGTGAAAAATCAGAGATCTGAAGGCTTCCTTCATCCTCTAAATTACTATTAGAAAAAGTAAATACGTCTTTCTCATCAGGCATCCCCGCTTCCTGAAATTCCTCTACTGACATCCCTGTGCTCTTCTTTACCGCAAGCTCAGATCCTTTAAGAAACTGAAGCATCGGTGTCTTAGAAAAACTAATGTACACGTTCGCTGTGGGAATAATGGTCATAATGATTTGGGAATAAGCAATCTCTCTCTTACGTTAAATGATTCATTTGGGTCAGGTTTATTGTTAATCAACATCAACAACCAAAACTTATCAGGAGTTCCATTAAATACATTTGCAATAAGGTCAGGTCGATGCGCGAATCCGTTAGGGATATACCCTACCTCATAATTATAGGCGACATCCATATTTTTTATCATGTTATCAAATATTGGAGTATTTAAAATCGTGCGAACTTTGCAGTTCCTATGAGATATATCTTGATAAGCAACCGAATAAGGCCCTCGATTTTTTCCTAATGATGTCATGTTATAAAGTACCTGGATCCATTGTTCCTTGAACGATTACAGCTTCCCACCCCGCTAAGTTGTCTCGTTGAATCATCGTAGCATTATTATCTTTACCAATCCCTCTAAATTCTCCGAAGTTCCCTGTTCGAATCTCCTCTAACTGCATTGTTACGCTTATTTGATGAGGTAAAAGTGTATCTATATCCATAGGACTCGCATCGGGGATAGAAAAGGAGTACTGAGTGCAGATGCAAGGAACATCCTGGTACATAATACCGTGATTCAAGCGAATTATAGGAGGTCCCAATGTAGGGTCCATAGCGTTATTAACTACACTTGTCCTAATAATATTAATCCAATAAATTACTAAATCTACTATTCTAATTTTTGCGTCTAAAATCTCACTCTGAGCAGCAGCAATATAATCGTCATCTATTGCTAAGATTGATGATTGGTTATTTTCTGAGGGCAACGCATCAGTGGGCCATGAATCTGGGTACGGAGCATCTAAATCAGCTATACCGTACCGCGCAGCCAAATAAGTTGACTCCTCGACGCTTAAGTATGCTAACCAATTTTGATAAACAGTATGAGCAATATCAAAAACCTCCTCTAAATATTTTGTTGCTATCTTACCTGTCTGAGAAGGAGGAGGCTCTGTTACCTCCCCTTTAAATTTCTTTCTTATTTGGGTATAAGTTTCTTCCTCAGTGATCGCCGCAAGATATCCCTCTAAAGGAGGCCCTTCAGCCTCAATATGCTTCATCGAAAGATTAAACTGTAAGTTTAATTTTCGTGATTCTGATCCTAAGTAAGTATAAAGCTCACTAGATCGCCCAAGAGGCGAATATTTTTGATATTTAGCTCTCTTTCTTTCTGTAATTTTAACATTTTCTACGAACGGAAGTCTTACATTAAAGTCGGGTCCACCTTCCTCTTTTCTAGGAAACTTAAAATCAAGATAAGATCTATCATAAAGATTTCTATCTATAATCCCTTGGCCTGATCTAGACTTTGCCGTAGGAGCGTTCCCCTGGTCCACTGTAAATTGATCAAAATAATCTAATAATCCCATTTAAAACTCCCCTACCTCCACTGGTCGGTTCTCCCACATATCTGCCCCGCCTGGGTAGGTCTTTAGTGCGTCTCTAATTTCTACTAACAACTCGTGAGTTGTCTCCTCTCGCTCTTTTGCGCCACCAAGAGCATCTGCCTCTAAAGGAATACCAGCCACCGTAGCCACATCCCGCACTAATTGACTAGCAAAGAACCCCATTCGTGTAGGAGAAGTATCCCACCCCTCATTATCTACTTTATCAGCAACCTTTCCCGTATTTTCCGCAGTCCGCCCTAAAAGCTGTGCGACTATATCGGGCCAAGTACCAAATAATTTCGTACCTAAATCTCCCTTCCCAAGTCCCTCTATAAAACCCTCACCTACTGATTTTCCGTACTTCTCCCCGAACTTATCGCCCGTCATACCTAACATAGTGTCTGGGCCTGCCCAGTCGGAGAGGGTAGGTAAATTCATGCCCATAGGACCCATAGAACTTCCTAATCCCTTTCGCGCTCCTCTAGCTTGATCCAACTGCGTCTGTAGGCCCTTAAGCTCCCATTCCATAAACTCCTTATTCTTATACTCGTCGGTACCGAAAGGGAGTCCTGAGGGGAGCCTCTGTCCCATATGTGATCTCGGATCTAAGGAGGCAATAGCTATGCTTAGTTTTTGTGAGCCTACATCAAACGCAGAAGTTAGTACGTCTACGCTTGCTGAAATCTTGTCCACGATTAGTGAGATTCGTGCGCTTACATCACTAAAGATTACAGACATCGTATCCCCTGCAAATACGAAAATCTCTTTTGTGCGATCCCATATAGATGCAGCGCCGACCTTAAATTGCATCCACAGGTGTCCCCAATCAATAGCCGTTAAACCTTTCCACACTCCATCTACCGCATTAGTGAAATCTATGAGAACTCCTGGGAGAAGTGCTACCCACCCTATAAGAACATTTATTGCCATTTCAAGCCACTGCCCAAATTTAGGAAGTAGATCATCACTCATTAGTTTAAATTTTTCAGCAACTTTAACAAGGATAGGAGTGAGCTTCTCCATAAAAACAAGCTCGAATTCGGCAAGAATATCATTCTTAATAACAGACCACGCTGCTCTGAAGTCTGCCGTTGTCTCTCTACGCACACGTACTTCTTCTGTTAAGGCTCGATTAATAGCGGGCATCATAGCTGCCGTAGTTCCAAGAGCGTTTTTAGCTGCAGCAATAGCGACAGTACTTCCTTTACCCATAGATTCAAAGACCCCAGTACCTACCCCTATATTTCTAATGAATATCTCAACGGCTGTCGCAGTATTTAGAGAGTTTATAAGCTGCTGTTGGGCTCCCTCCATACCTAAAGCTGTCCGTTGCTGCAGGGCTTTCATGCTAGTGCCTAAGATAAGATCAGTAACCTTTTTAAATTGCCCATGTAGCGCAGGTGGGAGCATCGCAGTTACTTCGACTATAGCATCGACAACATGCCCAGGCATCCCCAGTAAATCCATATCAATCATATTGTCCGATAACCCTTCAACAGCTTTAACCAAGTGATCGGTACTCATCCCGTACTCAGCCCCTAAATCTTCCATCCCCCTAAAGAGTCGGTTGTTAGCCTCTCGGCTCATGCCCATCACAGCATCTAATTTAGCAAACGCCTTCATTGTTCCTCTGAAGGCTGTTTCTGTTACTTTTTGCTGGTTAACAAGTGAGGCAACCCCTGCGATATTTCCTTGAAGTCCTGCCTGCATTCCCAGCAAAAGAGGAGCCATACGATCACTTATAGTGCCATTAAGACCTCGCAACTGATCTGAAATCTCTTTCCCGTCTAATGCAAAAGAAGTACCAAACCCACGAAGAGATTCATCTATTTGTGTGCCTATACGCACACTATTCTTCATCACATCAGTAAGTGCTACAGTGGCTTGTGTTAGTGACTCCAGTATTACCATTAATTACTCTCTAGGTGCTCTACGAATTCGATAGATATTTCCCCACACATTATTTCCTGGTCCTTTAGTTAAAATGTAAGTTCTATATCCATGCGCAGGTTGGGCTAATAAACTGGTCAAAGTTGTAATTTTCTTCTTCTTCCAATCATCGGCCCTCTGTTTATATAGATTATCTAGCTCTTGTTGGTCAAAATCCATGTCTGGGAGCTTAAAGCAGGTCAACAATAGATTACCTGTTTTAGCATCTTTAACCACGGGGGTTACTGCCATGACAAAGCGAAACTCTCGGGATCTTTCCATCTCATATCGAAAGAATAGTATATCCCCAGGTCTGGCAGCAGATATAGAGCGTGTGACGATGGATACGTCGGTATCCTCATCCTTTGAGGCTGTTACCAAAAAATTTCTAACTTTCTCACTGAATAATCCCATACCTTTATATATTATATATTAGAATAGGCTTAAACATGTACAATGAAAATACGGATATAGATATTATTGATTTTCTGGATCTTATAAACGACACCCTTAGTTCCTCCTTTGTAGAAAGATGGAGATATAAATATTCAGAAAAATTTATAAAGCACTTTCAGCTTAAACTTCTCGCTTCTCTTAATAAACAAAAGCCCATAAAGATAGAGATGCTTTATAACTACTTAACTAAGAAATGTAAGTACTCGCCTGACCAAGTACTTCAGTTTTTTGAATCTATAGAAATAGAGATTTTCTCCCCGTTTATTTTCGGGAAGTTGAAGCTTTCTTCTTAGCTTTAAGCTCTGTAACTTTTTTAGTTACGTCTTCGGTAGTGCAGTATTCGGGGCAAGCACCCTTATAAGGGCACCAGTTACAGAAATCATTCCTACTGGGTCGAAGGTCTTCTTTTTTTGCCTTTCTAATCTTCCAGACATGATCCACAATGGTTCGTAAATGTTGATTAATTTGAGGCACTGAATATTGAACAGTAACTAGGTTATTTGTTAAGGGGTAGTAATGAGCGGCTACAATTTGATTATACGGTACATTGTATAATTTACTGATTGCATACACGTACCCTTTTAGTTGGCTATCTTGGTAAAGCTCTACTTTTGATTTTTCTCTTTTAGAAGTCTTATAATCAATAACAAGGTACCCTCCGTCTGTGCCTTTTACTACACGGTCAATAATTCCATTAAGAGTGATATCATCTTTAATAGGAACTTCGAAGACTTGCTCCGTAGACACCGACTCTGACAGTTGGGAATTAAATTTTAGAAAATTCTCTATACAGATAACATCTTTGCCTGTATATTTTTTTGTAATTTTATAAGTCCCTCGGGTCTCTTCTGCAATTTTAAGGAGTTGATCCTTTGTTGTAGCGTTTACCCCTTCTTCAAGGACTTTGTGGATGTAGGACCCAAAGTGAAGGGCTTCTGTGTTGGTCTCAGTGGGCTCAGGGAGCCTCTCGACATAGCGATAGCGATATTTCAGGCCGCATTGCCGAAAAGTCTGGTACTTCGACTCTGATATAGTAGATATGAACATTGTGTCACCTCAATACATTAGAGACTACCTCCTTGAGAATTTTGGAGATAGCGGCAAACTATCGGCAAATAATGCCGAATTCATCATGCCCTCTTTATTTATACCTGATGACTGGAAAAGACATCTCAGCATCAATATAGAGACTGGGCTGTGGCAGTGCTTCAAATCTGGTAAAAAGGGAAATTTCGTAGGATTTTATGCCGAAGTAGAGGGGATAAGTTACCTTAAAGCTCAAACTGATTTGATCCTAAAAAACTTTGATTTCATAGGTGTAGAGCCTATTGCCGAAGAAAAAGTACCTAAAAAGAACGCAGAGATAGACCCTTCTTCTCTTACACCTATCAATATCGAGTCGGCTTACAGCGAAGATGCAGCCGTTCAAAACGCATGGTCCTTTCTTTTTGGAAGAAAATTATTTAACGAGGAGACTTTTGAATCTGAGCCGTTTTATCTTTGTTCCGAAGGGAGATTCGCAGGAAGGCTAATAATTCCCTTTGCTAAAGATGGCAGCGTATACTACTTCCAGGCTAGAGCACTAGGAGATCAAAGTCCCAAGTATCTTAACCCTGCTTCTGAAGGGGCTGTAAGGTCCTCTGACGTACTTTACCCCTTCGATGAGTCCCAAGACTATGTGGTGGTCTGTGAAGGCCCCCTGGACGCTGTAGCGCTTCTCAGGCAACGTATTAACGCCACCTGCACCATCGGCAGTAGTTGCTCTAAAGCGCAGGCAGAAATACTTCGTGATTTTGGAGGGAAAATTATCCTAGGATACGATAATGACGCTGCAGGGCAAAAAGGTATTAGATCATTCGAGCGTCTTAGAAAAGAAATGAGGATGACAGGATTTGCGGTCTGCCCACCACCCTCGGGATACAAGGATTGGAATGAAGCTCATATTGATGGGGAGAACCTCAACTCCTGGGTTGTTAATAATTCAGTACCTTATGATTTCGAGTACCAAATTAAAGCTGGACTAAACTAATATCAAAATTCGGGCACTGAGTTTGCGCTGCTTCCGCAACTTTCATAAAGTTTGAATTAAATTGACTAGAAGTGTCGAGGGGAGTATTTAGCGTATACGCTCCTGGAATTCTGCTTGTTACAACATTAGCATTTCGTGAACAATTACTTGCAACATCTGTAATTAGTGCTTTTCGTCTCGTTATTCCCGCTGCCGTAGTCCAGAAAGTTCCTGATAAGCCCCATCCGCCAACGTCACTGTCAGAGATGTAATCTATATCCATAGCAGAAAACCCACCGCTACAATAGGAAGCAGGTATAATTGATTGATTTACTTGTACGTCGAAATTTACGTCAACATAAGTAAAAGAAATTGAGGGACACCCAGAGAGTGCCCCGCCCCCTGCTGCTTGTGGAGTACTATTAAAAACCCAAGCTCGTGTCCACATCCCCGTTAGGTTTTGAATGCTAAAGAACCAATCAATAAATTCGCATGAAGATGAGTCTCCTGATGCATTAAGTTGGTTAAAACTGGGGTTAAAAGCTGAATTTTCTTTTGCTGTTCTTGAGCCTGCTAGTGCCATAAAAAATGTCCTCTAACTTATGTACCGTGCAGAGAACCTTTTTTGGTTATTCTTTTTATAAAATTATTTTATAACAAAGTAGAAGGGACCTTGAATATAATTTTGATCTAAAATCGAGTATGCACAATTTATAGCATATGTCCCCACTGGTCCTCCCAAAGTATCGGCATTGGCTGCTGTAGCGATAGCTTGGGTATCAAAATTGTATAGCATGGTGTTATCTGATGTTACTGTAATGCTGCCTTCGCTATCACTATACTCAACTACGGTCACTCGTGCAGGTAAATTAACAGAACCGTCATTAAGTTTTTGAACCCTAAATTGCGCGTTTCTTAAAGCAGAGTCCTCTAGGATAGCTTTTGTTGCATTATCTAAACTGCCATTTTGGACTGTAATATCGGTTGTTACTTTTAAGTCTGTCTGTGAGCCTAAATTAACATGTTTATTTATTAAGCGACTTGTAGCCGTAAATATAACGGGCTCTGTTATAGTTTGAAATACATCATTATACAGATGAAAACCATTTATCATAACTTGATATTCAGAGGCTTGAGCAAACTTAACCGTCCAAGCATCAAGGTAATCTAAAACAGCCGAAGCAGAGTTCTGCACTTCGATAGAACTACTATTCAAGTAGTAAGCGCCAGAAAGATCTAACTGCCCATCAAGAACGCATAAATAATCCCCAACCCCTAGTCGTATAATACCACTAGCTTCGGGAGAGGGGACATAAGCGGGAAACCACCCAACATCCGCTAAGAAATTCGACGTAACTCTATATCGTTCATTAGTAGCATCATACCCTCCATCATGGGGATCCAAGGCTGTTCCTGAGATTCCATACGACATTTTAATCATATCGGACGTTAGAGTACTTTTGAGTAACCCAGTAGAGCTATCTATTAAGCTGTCAGGAGCTAAATTATCTAATTTAGAGAAGATTACTACACTACTAACATCGTAGGGATCAACATATTCTCCTCCATTAAGAAAAAAAGTTCTAAGTGCTACTTTTTGAGTAACGCTTGGCCTATTCTGCCTGTCAGCTAAATCTTCACCGTTTAATCGCATCGTTTTGTCTCTCTATATCTTCTTTTAAAAGCTTTATGAAGGAACTTCTCTCCAATCTAGTCATGCTCTTAACGTCACTGTAGGAGAAAAAACCTTTGTTCACAAGTATATAGGCTTCTTGTAGAAGAGACTCTACATCAATAACTCCCTCTAATTCGCGTCGAAAAAATTTGCGTCGATAGGCAACTCCATAACTGATTGAGTATTGCAGGAATTACAGTCAAATCGAATTTTTGTTTCAACTCCATAATCGGTTTTCATAGCATTTAAAATAGTCCTCATATCCTTAATGGGGAGTTTTTTCAAAACTTCAACAATGATCTGCTTATCTGTATAATCTTCAATCTGAACTACAAATCTCCAAATATTGGATAATGCGTCTGAAGTAGTTTTCATGTATTTTTCGTCTCGAAGCCTAGGAATACGAACTTTTACATTTTTTTGAAGAGTAGGAAGTATAACTTCTATAGGGTCAGTAAAATCGTCTGGCACAGGATTAACATTTAAATCTGATAATGTAATAGTTGTGGGATTTTCCGATTTACAGGAAGGACAAATTAAAAGTGTATTATAATCATCTCCATAAGAAATTTCTCTTAATTTCATTATGATATATAATTTATCCATAGGAAGAAGATCCCCAATATTTATATTTGTGGTACATCTTTCAATAATTAAATTAATTGGATCTTGATTAGGAGAAGCACTTACTAACGCTTTCTCATCTTCAAACGTCATCGGACGTAATGTGATAATTCCGTCTGGGTCAGGTAAGGTGTATACTCTGTTTTCAGAAGGTAGCTCGATCTCTACCGCTGTTTCAGGGGGCAAGTTTTTTAATAACTCTTCAATAATATCTTGCTTCGCAGCATGGTCAGGCGCAATAGGTTTCATATAAGTTTCTCCAATAAATAGAAATGTTCCTATTACTATAATAGTAAGGATGAAAATATATGTAAAAAATTTAAAGTCTAGACTAGAGACCGATAACCCCGACCTATTTAAAGCTCTTTATGACCTGTACTCCCATAGAGTGCCAGGTGCGTCGTATTCTCCTGCGTATAAACGCAGGCAGTGGGACGGAAAGATCCACTTTCTTTCCAGAAATGGAGCGTTTAGAACAGGGCTACTTTCAAAATTACTTGAAGATCTTAAAAAAATTGATTGCATTCCTGAAATTATAGAAGAAGAGATTTTTAATAAAAGTACTCCCAGCACCCCTAAAATCAAAGGATTCGAGTATTATTCATATCAAAAACAGCTAATAGACATCGCCCTAAAAGAGAAACGAGGAATTGTTAAGTCTCCCACGGGGTCTGGTAAAACCTTAATTATGGCGGGAATAATCAAGGCATTGCGTGGAAAAAAGATGGTGATCCTATTTAATGCGAAACAACTACTTACCCAAACTCATTCGTTTCTAAAGAACTCTTGTGGTATAAAGAATTTGGGTATTTGTTATGGGGAAGGTTATGAGTACGGAGATATTATGCTGTGTACTGTTCAAAGTATAGAAAAAATACTTGAAACCCATTTAGAAGATACCGAAGTCCTTTTAATTGATGAATGCCATGAATTCGCCAACGGTAAAACTACACTTCCCGCAATACAATCGTTTTCTAAAGCGCAGTATAGAATGGGCTTTACAGCTACCCCTCCTTCCGAAGATATCCCACGAAAAAATCTAGAGGGAGCTTTGGGGCCTGTATGGCAGGTCGTTGATACTGCTTCGTTAGTCGATGAAGGGAAGCTTAGTAAGCCCATAATTCAATTAATTAATCGCTCATACACCGCAAGCGGCTTAGACGAGGACTTAGGGTACCTGGATATATACAATGAATATATCGTCTATAATACAGAGAGAAATGAGATTATTAGGAATATCGTAAATGACATCAAAACAAAACACCCAGAAGCTCGTATACTTATACTTACCAAATCACTTGATCATGGAAGAGCCCTGGAAGACTTATTTGGAGGCGAATGCCAGTTCCTGGAGGGGGCTGATTCGATTGAAGAAAGGTATGAAGCTATATCTAGATTCAGAGGATGTAGAGAATCTAGCATCCTCATTGGTACTAAAATACTCCAAACAGGGATTAACATTGAAGAAATCACCCACTTCATAAATGCTAGGGGAATGAAATCAGAAATAGCTACTTTACAAGCATTAGGAAGAGCGTTGCGGCGTCATGCTTCTAAAGACAAAGTATATGTATATGATTTTTTAGATAAAGAGAAATATCTTAGAGAGCATTCTATAGCAAGAAGACGGCATTACGAGAGAGAGGGACACACCGTAGAGGTATTATGAAACATATTAATGATATTAAAAAATTAGAATTTTCTATTGTAGAAGAAGAGCGAAAGATATTTCAAACTTGTAAAGAAGAATTAGATATCTTAGAAAAACAAGGAAAAGTTAATGAAGAATTAGTAAAAAAATTAGGAGTACTTATAACTCAACTAAATTCATTAAGAGAAGGGTACCTATGGAGAGTTATTAACTCAGCCAAACAAAATCATATGCTAAACTAGCATACTTAGGCACCTTTTCAGCAGTGCGCGGTTCTAGGCCACATCCACTTTTTCATTATTATTATTCTATTACTCCTGGGACTATAATATCTGGGTTCTCTAATTTAAGTTTTAGTCCCCAATTCTCCATATCTCGTTGAGTCCACTGTTCGTCCAGACTATTCTCTAACATATCTAGCTTATAATTAATATTAGTAAGCTGGCTACTTATCCAAACTACACCTCCACAAAGGGCAATCACCATACCCATCGGCATTAATGTTTCTTTCGAGAGTACGTTTTTTTTATCTTGTGTAGCCATTATTTTAATCTTTTAACCGTCATTGTCGAACCTGTGATAGCGTTTACTGTTGCCGCTCCTGTAGCTTCATATGTAATATTAGTGTTCGAGTCCGCAGTCATAGTGAAAACCGCTCTAATTGTATGTTCCAATGGATCGACAGTGCCATGAACTCTAGGGGACCCTACCAAAACATCAGATCCATTTCTCTTAACTGAAAGGTCAACTAGAGAGGATCCCCCCTCTAAAATAACAACCCCAACAACTTCATAGGTTCCCGCTGCTGCGCAAACAAAGTATTTGTTAGTATCATCCCAAGTAATATCATCTGTGTTAGAAATAATGGAAGTTGGAGTATTGGAATAGGCTAAATTCTTTTCGTCGGATGAGGCAACATCATCTGAATCTAATTGAATATATCCAAAGGGATTAGGAATAGGACACGCAGTAGGTTCCCCTACTTCTAAGGCATACGCACTAACCGTAATATTCCCAACACCTAGAGCCACTGATGTAGCATTGGAGGTAAAAGTACCTGTCTCAATAGACTTAGCCTCTATCCCACTAGCTATAAGATTACTCTTTCCGCCACTCGTTAAATTAAACGATAAATTATTATCCCCACCAGGAATAGTGATATTTGCACCGTCTCTGATGAGCGCAGGTAACCTCCACGCAATCTTTTCTGCTCCGTGATCAAAAGAAGGAACAGAATAATTCAAAGTACTATCTCCTGTAGAACTTATAGCAATAGCAGAGAAGCTTCCTCCTCCATTAAGTTGCATTGAGCCAGAAAGAGCCCCATAGCCGTGTGTAACGCCGCTTGCGGCTGTGGTCGCAGCGTAGTCCCAATCGGCCTCCTTAGCGTCTACCGTACTCTTTGTTGAGTTCCACGCAGCCGAAGTAGAGAAAACTCTATACCATGCTCCCATCCACCCAGCACCTCCATAAGGATCGAAACCAGACCACGATGCTACGGAATCATGTGCCGCTCCATATTCGTCAGCACTAGCTGTAGATCCTATATTAGCTGATACAGGGCTAAGGTTATTAATTACACCTCCAACTAAAGTAGTATTAGTAGCAATATTTCCTGATACACCCCCAACTACTGCTACGTTATCAGCGTTATCGCTGATATTAGCTGCGTTAGTAGTAATGTTACCTGTATTAGTAGCGATATTAGCTGATACAGGCCCAACATTATCAATTACGCCTGTTATCTTTTGCCATGTTCCTGAATAAGCCTGAACAGTATCGTGCGCTGCTCCATACTCGTCAGCACTTGCGCCTCCACCCCAGCCACCCGAGTTATTATAAACCGTCGAGGAAGTACTCATTACAGACGCAACTACTCCAGCACTTACTGAATGAGTTCCCCACGAACCTGAGTTATCAAAAACGGTTTCCCTTAAGAGGAGAGTTTGTGGATCAAGATTCGTTGGATCCATAAACTCAGAAGAGCCTGTGTCAATTGCAGCAAATTCTGTGGGATTATTCTCACTGTCTAATATAAAATAGACAATGTTTGTCTTATTATTTCCCATCTAGATTGTTCCTACTCTTCTTCTTCTTCTTCAGTTTTTTTAGGGGAGTTTCCACTTAATTCTTGTGTAATATCTGCAACCATGTTCTCCAGAGAAGCAATATCCGTAATTACATCGTTCTGAGTCATAGCTGAAGGCTCTTCTTTGGAGCCTGGAGCGTCCTCCGCAGCAGTCTCCTCAGGCTGCTCTAGAGGTCCTGATGATGCAGCCGCTTTGTCTTGTACAGGCGACTTAGGCTCTTCAGAAGCTGTATCTTCTTTCTCGGATTTAGCAAGTTTCTTCTGATCAACATTCTCATCAGACGAGTACTCTGGCTCCTCATTATTTTTTACTTGATCTTTTAACGAGTCCATAGTCTTTTTCATATCTCCTAAGTCCTTGGAAACTCTTTTAAAATCAACTTTAGAGTAACGACCTAAGGTTTTTGTAGCTTCTAAAAGCTCACTATAAGAAGCTTCCGTAAAGAGTTGCTGTAAGTACTCATTAACATCGATACTCTCAACCCCTCCTTTATTTTTCATAGAAGTGGCTACTTCAGAGAGAACTTGTTTTAAAATACTTCGTTTAGGAGTAAGCCGTGATAAAGCTTCAAAAATAACAACTTGAGTATTCACTAAACTTTTAAAGCTAGGAACTTCTTGAAGATTTTGAATATTTACTCCATACTTCTCATTAATGCTTTGAATAAAGTTATCTTTTACTTCTTTTTTATATTCAAAGATTTTTGCTGAAAACTGTTGAACGTCCTTTTCCGACACCCCTAGACCATCCGCATCTCCTAAACAGTTAGAAAATGTTTCAAATAAAGATTTTTTAGAAGCAATTGCAATGTATGGAACTTCCTGAAAAACTTCACACATAGTTTCTACAATTTTTTCATCACTTTCAAAAATCATACTTGCAAGTTTTTTAACTGAAGAATTAGAAGCCCATACAAGATTAAATTCTTGCTTAGATTCTAATAATTCTCGTTTAACCAGTTCTTGACGGCAAATCATCTCATAGATTGACTCACTAACTCCGTCTTTAAGAATATAACTCTTTTTTTCCTCTAACTCTTCGTGAGTTAGTGCTGGGAAATCGAAGGCTTCGGCGACAGTGTTTGATAAGGTAATCCCGTTTCTAATTTCAGGTACTGTAATAATCTCATCTCTGTTTTCTTTCAGAAAATCTACAAGTTGAGGAGTAATTTCAAGTAAGCGAGCAAATTCAGGAGCAGAAGTAATGCTAGTATTTTCTGATAATTTTTGAGATTTATTATGTAATTTAACTTGAAGATTATCTAATTTAATACGATTCTCCCACAAAGAGAGAAGGTCACTAAATGCCGTCTCCGCAGAGTTAAACTCTGTATAGTGAACATTTTCAATCAATGTATGTATTTTTTCATTTACATACTGATCGTATAACGTCTCATCCTCAAAAATAGAAGAGTCTTGGACTTTAATCTCTTCAAAGACTACATCTTTTCCGATATTATATCTCCCTGTTATAACTTTATCACTTTCAGTAAGATAGCTTACTTCTTCGTTTGCTCCATCTAAGGAAAACAAAGTTACATTCTCTCTGAGGGATCTACCTAAGCAGTCCCCTAACTTAACCAAAATTGAAATCTTTTTATCTCTTTCTTCAAAAATATTCGAAAACATAATAATCTCCCCAAAAAATGGGCTACTGTTTTATATAGATAAGCTATTTATTTATTTTTTCTAAATTACTTCTCTGTTTTTCAAGGATTCTATATAGGATCGCTTCTTTTTTTTCATTTAGAGTTTTTTTACCAATAAGCGACTCTATTCCTTGTGTTCGTTCTTCTGCCGTAGTAGTTGTTGGGGGTTGATTTTCCGCAGGCTCTTGTCCTCCTGCCTCTCCGTACCCTGGCCCAGCCATCTGTGCCGCTCCGACATCAGCCGATTGTTGATCTTGTTCTTCTTTCGTTTGTTGTTCCATTTCGTCTTTCATTCGTTCAATTTCTTCGTCTGTCATATCATAGTACTCTCTGTAGATCTCATCTTTAGAGAAAAGTCCTAGTTGCTGTACTGCTGCTATAACTCTAGTTTTTTGTTCGTCTAAATCGAGCTTTCTCTTTGCAGACATATCAGAAGGCTCGGGTAGTCTAATCCTTAGTTCTCTAATCAATAAAGCAGGAAATCCCTTTAATTGAAGATGGCGTTTAGCTATATTTTCTAATCCAACTTGTATATTTACTTGAACTCTTTGAATTGTTCTTGCAAACTTAACATCAAGTTGAGAGAGGTTAGCCTTGCGCTCAGGAGAAGAGTCCTTCTCTACAATATAATCTTTAGGAACCTTTAACGCCGCAAGAAGCTTATCACGATAATACCGCACATCTTCAATCTCACCTAAGTTTTGAGCACCAGGGAGCGTGTCAATCTTTGTCCCTGCTCCGTTCCTAGTAGGAACAAAGAAATCCTCGTCCATAGATAAGGGGTTATATCTTGCATCTATAGTACCTTGTCCTGAGTTATAAAATTTTTCTTTCTTAAATTTCTGCTTAATGCGCTCAATAAACATCTCAGCTTTGCTTGTAGGAAGATTACCTGTATCTACATAAAAAATCCGTCTTTCGGGGGCTCTAGAAAGACGGTAAATCATCATAGCATCTTCCATCATTTTTAACGATCTAAAAACTCTATGACATAAAGCGGCAATCGATTTGCCGTATGGATAGAATACAGGATCTGAAGTATGAAGACGGAAATGAGCAATTTGATTTTTGTCTAAGCGAATATACTTAATAGGCTCTTCTGTATTATAAGTAGATTTATAATTAAATGTTTCATTATTGGGAACTTCTTGAAGAAAGTTTTTTAAGTAACCAAACTCATTTTCTACTCTCAAAACAAAGCTAGGATTAAGAATTTTAATTTTCCTAATACCCTGTTGTGGTTCATTTACATCTAAAATAAGCTCTGTAAAACAATCCCCATATTTCACAGTATTTCTTACGATATCCCATAAAAAAGTGTCTAATCTAATTTTATCAAATAAAGCATTTATCTCATCTACTACCATCGAATTTTCAGAATTAATAGTCCATCTTTCATTTCTTGGACCTCTTTGAGTAGCGTCATCAGCATAAATATCAAAAGCTGCTCCAATTTCGGGATACTCATCCATCTCCTCATACTCTTTGTACCGTCTCTTACGGTTCATCTCCATTTGAGGAAGAACAGGATTTCTAGCTACTCCTCCTACAGCAGGATGAGAAGGATCATTATCTTTTATTACATCTGTACTGGTAATAGTGTCCCCACCAAGAGAGGCACCACCTTGGTCCATTAATTTAAGGGCTTTTGCCTGCGCTGTTGATGCAAAGAATTTAGCAAAGAACTTCCCTAAAGGACCTGTAGGAGTGAAAAATGAGCCTCCTCGCGCTGCGGTTCCACCAAACTCAGTATAACCTTCTTCTAATAATTCTTCTTTTTTTATTTCATCAGCCATCGTAAATCTTCTACTTCTATTTGTCCATTTGAACCTCTATATGCATATTTCGTTTGCTTGGAAGGCATAGGTAATCCATCTTTGTGTGGAATTTTTGAGATATGCTCAAGAGGTGTAGTTTCTAATAAATTTCTATATAAATATATAGCTAAGGCTAAACTCATAACCAAATCATCATGCTTTCCTCTTTCTGCCGTGGGCTTTCCTCCCTCATTAATAATAAAGGTTAAAAGCTCATCTGCTGTTCTTCCTGAGTTAATTTTAATTTGATTAGTTCGTATAGACTCTTCTAAAGTTGCTAGTAGTTGTTCTCGGTTTTGTGCTGTAACCTGAAATCCAAATAACCCCCGATCATCAGCCCATATGTTTTCGTATTCTAAGTTCGTGTATAACCAATCAATCAGGTTATTTCCAATAGTATTTCGCTCACAAATTACGTGCGCTATATTATATAGCATCGCTTCAGTGCCTATAATTTCCGCAAACGTATTAATAGGAGTTTTATTTGAATAAAACTCAGCTACCTGTTGACCATTATAGGCGTTAATAATATGAAACGCTGAATAATCTCTGTCTCGACCTAACGCGACATCGCAAGCTAAAACATAAGTATAGTAAGGTTTTGGGTCTTGCCAAACCCTCATTCGATTATTATATTTGGAGTAATAATCTTCACTTACATTTTCTACTACATCTTTTAAAATTTCTCCATCGATATAAGTATCCCCTGTACCTAAAAACGAGCACTCATACTCCTGGAGCCATTGTTTAACAGGCATGTTTGCTCGCGTAGTCTTTTCCCAAGCGTCCACGTTCAACCCCTTTTCTTCCATCTCTTTATAAAGTTCAGAGAAGCCTTCTTGTTTCTTATACTCTGGGTGATCGATCCATTCTATGTCAATCGCATTAAAAGAATTTTTATTTTCTAAAGCTTTGGTGTATACATCATGATACCAATTACCAATACCGTTAACTGTAGAAAGTACAAATGCGCGACCACCCGTGGAGATAATTGGATAAACTGCAGCCCAGATAGTGTCAATATTTTCAATAAATGCAGCTTCGTCAATAATCAGCAACGATCCCGCAAGAGATCGACCTGACTGCTTTCCAGAAGGTCTGGATTTAATTATTGACCCAGTATTCAGTTTTAACGTGTGCTTGTTATCTTCAGCTATTCCAGGTTTAAAAACTTTCGGTAGCTCATCATACATAAGTTTAATTCTATCTAACACCTCAGTAGCTTCTGTATCTCCTTTAGAGAGAATAACAACTTGCTTGTGTTTCTGGAAAATAATCATCCACAATGCGTAACTAGCTGCAATTGTGGTACACCCAGCCTGCCTAAATTTTCGAAGAATATTGAATCTATTAGTCTCTAGTGCATTTAGAATTGAGTGCTGGAAGGGGTACAGCTTAAAAGGTACTAATCCCCGAATAGGATGGACCACCTTGATATAATTAGATATGAAGTAGATTGGGTCCTCTTTACATCTCTTAAATTCTTCGATTAATTCTTGTTTTTCCATAAAATTTACTGTCTTACTATTATAATTATAGTATGAACATCTATGCATATATATGTACTCGATCAATAGAGGATATGACGGAGACTACAGATAAATTACTCTCTTATTTTGCCAAATGTGAAATTCAGTCATTCCTTCTTCCTAAAGCTTCCTCCATCTTTATCGCTTACCAACATGCATACTTAACTACTGCTCCTAAAGAAGACGATATCATCATCATGTGTCATGACGATATAGAAATTAGAGAAAAACCAGAAATCTTTAAATCAAAATTGATTAAGTTATTATCCGAAGATAAAATTGGTTTTGTAGGCCCCGCAGGAACGTCACTTTTAGGTAGAGACGCTGTTTGGTGGAACCAGCAGCACTGGGCGATGAAGAAGCACCACGGACGAGTCTACCACTTAGACCCACAGGGAAAAGAATACGAAACTTATTATGGAAAACCTAGCGAAGTTGTTGTTTTAGATGGATTATTTTTAGCAACAACAGGAAAAGTTATAGAATCTGTAAGTCTTACAAAGCCCCCCTACTTTTCAGGGGAATGGGACTTCTATGATCTCCACTATACCTCTTCTGCCTTCTTACAAGGCTATAAAAATAAAATAATTGATATAAATATATTACATAACTCCAGAGGAGAACTTGTTGGCCGAGATTCGTGGCATAAAAATCGAGATTCCTTCATAAGACATACAAAACTTCCTTTAAGTGTTGAAAAATGAGTAAATTCCTTTGGCCTCATCCTACAAATGCGGAATTTAATGAAAAAATCCGCTCTATCGTTAAATTATATGGGAGTGCTCCTCCTAGAGATAAAGAACTTCTTCAAAAAGCTAAGGATTTTTTGTCTGGATGTGTTAAAAACCTGCTAACTCACAAAGTAAAACGAGATACAGAAAAATATTTTCAATTAATGAACCTAGAAATGGAGCACTGTTACGAAAAAAATATTTCAGAACGAAATCAGGCGATTTATAAATCAAGTGTGCTATTTTTTACAGGCGATTGGAGGGAACACCCAGACTGCATGGAGGATTACAAGTACGCAGCGTTGCTAGAGAAGCCAAAACTTGAAATAATACATAAATCAAATCTCCCGCTTAAGAATATTATTCGGTTTTTAGAACCAATTAGACCTATAGAAGACACTTCCTGGGACGCTAGAAAAACTTCTGATATTCTAGTCTACGAAAATTCAGACGGAGAATATGAAGTAATAGATGGCAACCATCGAGTAGAGTTTGCTCAACGCCTAAAATCAGTTGAAACACTTAGCGGATGGATAATTAAAGATATTTAATCTTTTTTAGCCGCTTTCTTCGTAGTCTTTTTCTTCTTCTTTGGAGCAGCCTTTACTTCTTCCACAACAGGAACACTTCGCTTCAATTTTCCAAGTTTAGCTTCTATAACTCTTTTATGACCACCTCTCGCATTGGTAAGCCTGTTCTCTAATTTTTTTATTCTAGCACTAATATCCATGTTTATCTCCTAAAGTTTTTACCATGTATTCTTTTTGATTCTTCTATAAACAACCTCTTAATAAGTTTACGTTTTATAGAAAGCTTCTCACAGTATCTAGGGTCTTTGTTTCGAAATCCGTTCTGTTTTTTCAAATCTTAAGGTTTAAGAGGTCTAGTTGGCCTTGGCGTCCCAGGGGGCCTCGTTGGAGGTGGCTTTCTTAGCGGTCGCGTAGGTACGGTAATCCTATCCCCAACTCCTCCTCTAGGGGTAGTTGGAAGAGGGGTTGGAATTCTATCTTCTTGTACAGGCTTCGCTGATCTAGTGGGAATTATTGGTCTACGTTCAATTATTCTAGTAGAAGGCTCCTGACATACACGAACACAATCAGCTAAAGTATTATAAATCCCATTAGGGTCTTTTGTACATACTAAGTCCCGTACATTGCAGGCCCATTTCTGTATAGAACCATGGCCTTGGGGAGTGGTTGGGGGAGCAAACGCAGGAAAATCATTAGACCCCATATCTTCGGGGACAGGCCGAGGGGTGGTCCCCGTTGGTTGCGGACTCCCGCACCTCGCGTTGCAGGCCCTAAGATCCTTATACGTCGCACCATCCGCCACTTTTACACATTCATAGTAAGTTAGATCAACTCCCGACTGCCTGCAAATATACCCAGGGGTGCGCGGTGGAGGCGGCGGAGGCTCAATACAAACCCTCTCACAACCTTCTTTAGTGTTATGAACGCCACCCACTCCGTCCGCAGGCACACAGGCCCAGGTGCTCTCATCGCACCACCAACCGTGATTCCCAGGCCACTCAGCACTATGACTCATCCTGTCCTTGGAGGGATTGTAGGCCTGGGAGAGTCCCTCCTCTCATAGTCAGATTGACAGTTTTCTTGACATTCAGCTAAAGTACTGTATACTCCACTAGGAGGTATAGCGCCATAGTTCACGAACACTTTTTTACATGTTCGGAACTTGCCGATGAATCCTCCTGTCACAGGGGACTCCTTACAGACCCAATATTCCCTAGCTGCGCCACCTGTGATAGGAGATGTTGGTGGAAGACAAAAGCTCTCGCATGCATCTTTGGTGTCATATTGACTTTCGTTAGGTCCAAAGAGTGCTGCTGGTTGTGCTATGCATCCCCATACACCCTGCGTATTTACACAACGCCACTTATCTCCCCTCCTTGGCAATCTGATTTGGTTTTCACAAAACGTCTGGCATTCACTCAAAGTCGCATGACCGTCAAATCGAGACCCGTACTTCCCAACACAACGTCTCTCCAGAACGTTTGACTGCGCGTTGAAGCCCCAGTCCACGCAGTGATACCTAAACGCGCCACCTAAGCCTTGCCCCCCTGGCCCTTGAGGAAATTGAGGAAATTGAGCCATACGAATTAACCTTTGATTGCGCTTTCAGCCGTAACAGATTTTTCTACTTGTGGTATAAGACTTTTTATTCCTAAAGTAGCTCCGCATCCTATTCCAAAAATCATACTACCTAAAATAAGTAATTCAGCAAAACTCATTTTATAAACACTAAACGGTGTTCTATATTTATCTTTAAACCAAAAACCCCAAAACCAATTCATTTCAATAATCCTCTCTTTTTAGCTTCGTCATGAAGCGCTTCTTCCTTAGCGTCTCCATTCTCTACGATTCCTTTAAGAATGGTCGATAAATTCGTTACAACAAGCGTAATTAACCCTGCGACAACTGCAATACTCGTTTCAGGCACAAATTGTATTGAAAAAATGAACATGCAAACAAGGAAAGTTAGGTAAAAACCTGCGAACTTTGCTAAGTGTTTTGATGCAGTTTCTTTTGCACTCTCTTTAATAAGAAGTTCTCTGAATTTTGCATCAGATTCAGCATTCATTTTCTCTACCTCGACGCGCCCCTCAGCTTCCTTAAGCTTTAAAGCTGAATTAACGTCTATATAACCTTTATCATTAATCATTGGTTTATCACCCATGGTGTAATCCTTTTATTCCACACGCCTCATATTTATATAGTGCCCCGTAGGGGCTCCCAAATTTTTTTTTAGCCATAGGAGCTTTTCATCCCAGCGCTCAAAATCCGAGCCCCGCACGCATGCTACACCAACAAGGTTGTACATTTTGTCCATCAGACCCCTCGTTATAACCTCTACTTCGCAGCCCAGGGGGCGTATAATCACCCAAAGGATTCCGATACCGTTCGGCAATACCTAATCCAGGAACCACATCTTCAAGAACATCTCCTAGACCAGGATCCTCACTACCCTGCATATCAGGCATCTCCATATCCCTATCTTTGCCCTCCCACTTACACAAACAATTAACTAACTTTCCCATCATACCTTTCATAGCAGGATTTTTAACCACTTCTTGCATAAAATCAGTTCCACAACTGTCAGTAATGATTCTCCCGACATGACCAATTACGCCGAATGTTCCTCCGCCCTGTCCAATAACACCTGTAAGATCAGCCAAATCTCTCCTAAATGTAATCTCAAAATCTACGTCTTTAACTTCTCTTTTGAAACAACAACAATTTGGTCTAGGGTCACCAGTGTACTCCCAACCAGGGGCAGTCTCAGGAGGTTGGTAATTAGGACAATCCTCAATTTCACTCACATCTGCTTCGCATGGTTGAGCACACTGTTCCCAGTTAACATGATACCATGACATATCACACTGAGCGACGGCGACCTGCGGTCCGCCACCAAAGTGAACTAAAGGTTTTACTTTTCCTTTTTCAGACTCAGGATACTCACCACCCATACAATCAAGTGTTATCCCTTTAAATGCGTTAGGCCAGGGTGTAAATTGAGGTCGTATTGTTTCTCCCGACTCAGGAATGCACATCTTACTCCCAGTAATAACTGAAAACCCCGCGATTTTATATCGTTTTTCCCCTCCTATATCGTATATGTTATGAAGAGGATAGATCTTCAAGTCTCCTTCAACTTCTGTTACTATTACACAACACTGATTCGTGGATTCTGCTTCCGTTGTTGGTATATCTCCAAATGCCATAATAAGCTCCTACTTTATGTAGGAACTCTATTCAAAAATAAATTTAAATAACTCAGGATTAAGTCCTGCTAACATTTGAACCATGTTGGATGTTACTGTGGTTAAATATTCATTACTTACCTGGGGCATCTCGTCATCATCACCTAATCCAAACAGGTCAAAACCAATGTGACAAATTTCGTGGAGAAGGGTCCATTTATAATCTTCTAAAGATTGGTTTGGATCTATTGTGAGCGTGTTCTTAGGAAATTCTACACAACCATACAAACTATCCTTGGTTAATGATTTCTGAATAATTTGGAATTTTTTGAAACCGAGATTTACTTCTAAAGGATGTTGTGGGAGTTTTGGTGCCATATTTTATTATAGTAATTTTTTTTGGGACCCCTTTAATGATAATAAGGTTCCATGTGTGGGGGGATTGGGGGTAGCCCTAGGAGTCCCTTTTACGCGAAATTTTCCGCAAGCCTTTGTCCCATAAGCACTTACACTCGCGCCCTAGGATGACCCAATATAAATCATGGAAATCACCTTCGGTTGGCCGAGTTTTGCCCCTTATACCTATATGAGACAAGTACTATTAGACATGCTCTTCTTCGCGCTCCTATTTGCTGCCTGCCTGATTGTGTGAATAAATCACAGAAAAGGCTTGCACTCTAACCCCAAACAAGGTACAATACACACATGAACAGAACGCTCACCATCGACGCTCTCCCCTCTGACCCTAAAGGCATCTGCTCTGTCTGGGTCTCACAGGACAACATCGTGATTCACTCAGTCGATTGGGTCAACTACGGAATCGCAATCACTAACATCATGCAAGAGTGGGACGCTTCTTCCCTGAAGTACACCAACAGAGCCAAGAGAAAATTTCTTGGAGATTCTTCTTGCACCCTCACCCCAAACAAGGTATAATAGACGCATGATCAAGAACGACTACACCGCAGAGATGGGCTTCATCCTTGGAGATGCCATCACAGAATTCGAGGAGAGTGCGGTCCTCGACGCTATGGCTGACGAGACAGAGATGACCGATGAGGTTGTCGATGACTGGTACGCTACTCTATTGGACCAAGCTCTTGCCTATGAAGAGCGTGAGGCTTGGGCTGATTTCTGGAATGACAAGGAGCGAGCATGAATCGCACTCAATACGACGCTGCACACAACGCAGCCTTTCTTCTTATCCTTTGCGCCTTCGTGGCAGTCACCCTTCTCTGGACTCTCTAATGCAACTACTCACTGACAAAATCAAAAAGGCTTTGCCTTCTCTCTACTCCACTGAAGACATTCCTTGCGAGGATAAGCAGATCGTGGTGAAATTCTTCAACCCCCTGGGCTCTCAGACTTGGGAGATCACAGAGGGATCATACCAAGAGGACATGGACACATGGCTGCTCTTTGGTAAGTGCGACCTTGGCTATGGTGCTGAGTGGGGATATGTTACCCTCTCTGAGCTTGAGTCCGTAGATGTTGGCTTAGGTATGGGCATTGAGCGTGATATCTGCTGGAACTCTCACCTCCACGATGAATGGAACACGATGGAGGCTTGAATTAGCCAATAACCCCCCAATCATGGCTCTATTGCCCGATTGGCGGCCGCCCCGCCCGTCCTAACCCCTTGTGGATCAACAACTTACGATACCGTACCCACATTTCTTTTATTTAGTGCTTGCAAGTGCTCCCAGCCCGTGGTATAATGTGTCCTGTTGATGAGGGTCGTACCTCATTTTTCCCCTTTTCTGCTGGACAGCCAGCCCACCATTTGGTATAATACACCCATGGAAAAACGAACTCAAAGAACTCCGCAAGAGATCATCGCGGAGACAGAGGCCAAGCTGGCTCGCCTTCAAATGAAGGCAGCAAAGGCTGAAGCCAAATCAAACCCCGCAGTTGCTGATCTCTACGAGCAACTGGACACCGTCAACAAGGACATTCGTGAGGCCAAGAAGGGCCTTGGGTCTGGTCCCCAATCGTTCGATGCTCGGATTGAGAAGCATCAGGTCTGGATCGAGAAGATCGAATCAGCCCGTGAGGACGCGCAGGAGCTTCTTGGCTTGGCCGAGGCGCAAAAGACTGCTCTCACCTCTGAGATCCAAACGGTGATCTCTTCAATCGTCACCCCTAAAGAAATCTCCGAAGGGGCTTGAATTCTCCGAGGGGCCATGGTATAATGGTCCCTCACAACAACAAAGGAAAAGATGCTCAACAACATCACCAACATCGTGCGCTCGAATCAGAACGCAGTCATGGTCAAGGTCGGTAGTGCTACGAATTCGGTGTACACGATCTTTGATCTCCGCTCACGTAGCAACAGCTACACAGGCACTCTTTCAGGGGCCAAGTCCGCTTGGAATCGGAAATACAAAAACTCTAGGCAATTCGTTGCCAAGGGTAACCACAGGTATCTTACAGCCTAAAGGGTAAGACTCGTCTGGGCGAGTATAAACAGCCATCAGGCCCAGAGCGTCCCAAAGGGAATGGAGAGAATTGCGATAACGCTACCTCTTCCCTGCGGGGGTTGGAAATTCAGAGAGGTATCGGGAGGCATTCCGATACGGGTCGCATAATAAGAGTTTTATGGCTCTCTAGTGCATCGTAGCCAAAACCCAGAGTGGTATCCCATGAGGTATGGCGCGAGTTGTGATCGAACCAGTCATATGGTAGCTTGCAGGTAATACATTAAATCCTGTCCCTTTCTCTCTGGGTTTCCTTTCCCCTATCTTGCTCCCGCTCTTTTTCTACGCATTATCAATTGAAAAAGAAAACGAGCAAGTGAGGGGTTTTTTGTTGACAAATTTCGGGGGCCGCCCCGAGCCCCCTAACCCCTTGTGGATCAACAACTTAGGTGCTGAACCAATCTTAGGACTACCCAAAAGAAATCAGAGAAATCACCTTCGGTTTGCCGAGTTTTGCCCCTTATACTTATATGAACACCAAAACCCACAACATCTGTGACCAATGTGACCGTCCCCATCTCGCCTCTCACTCCAAGCTGGTAGGCTGGTTCTACCTCTGCTATCCGTGCTGGGCCTCTCACCCTTGGAACAAAAACAGCAAATAGTTCTTGACCTGCCCTCTCAAATCAGGTATAATACACGCATGACCCAGATGACCGAAACAACTTTCTTCTCTTCTCTCCTAGGTGATAACATGAAAACCTATTCTCTCAAGAATCCCTATACGGGTGTCGAGCTTGTCCAGTGCGATGCATCTGAACTTGCTTCCTTCCTCTCCTACTTCCGTGGTCTGATCGGTGTGTGGGACATCCCTTACGAGGTGCTGGCCTAATGTACTTCAATCTCGCTATGGACCTGTCGGACAATATGTTCGCCTATCACCTCTGCGGCGTTATGATCTCACGTTCCAGAAATGGTGGCATCTGCCCTGACCCTGAGGCTGAGGCTCTGGCCTACCTCGAAACCTTCTACGCGGAGGCTTTGGCTGATAAGCTGGAAGCTGACGCAAACAACGCAACCCCTGAATTGGAGCTTTCCTGATGGATCAAGTATTCCTCGAAATGAAACTCTCTGAGTTTCAACGCATCTGCCA
>Ga0080013_1000395_pt1 | contig 61887 bp, 50 predicted proteins | sample ETNvirenome_6_85_FD_69236 | JGI IMG/M metagenome (GOLD analysis project Ga0080013, IMG submission 69236) | Marine viral communities from the Pacific Ocean - ETNP_6_85 (SPADES assembly) (version 2) | ecosystem: Environmental > Aquatic > Marine > Oceanic | place: Pacific Ocean | collected 2013-06-19 | reverse complement strand
ATCGGAGAACTCCATTTGGAGTCCGAAGTCCTCAACCATTCCAAAATCTTCTGCTTCTACCTGTTCGTGATAATGATCCACTTCCTGGGTGAAAGAGGGTGGCGGCTCTGCGGGGGGCAGAAAGTCAAACTCGTCTTTGTTGTCGGGGTCGCTCATATATTATCCTTTAAAAGTTTCTGTAGTTCCTCTTTGACAATTCTTTTTAGTTTCTTGCGAGAGATGGATTCATACGCTTCGCCCCGCTCCTGGCCATGTCCCTCACGGATCGGGGGGCCGGAGTACCATTGATCGCGCCACTCGTCTCGGTCGCCTGGACCACCGCACTCCTTCTCCCAGGGCCTTTCTTTGCACATGTCGTACTTCCACGAGCCATGACGTTCTTTGGAATCTCTCCTTTGGATTCTTAGGCGTTCTTCTTCGTCTTCAGCTTTTTCTTTGGCGCGCTCAGCCCATATAGCTTCCTGTTCTAATTGCTGCTGCATCTCTGAGTTTCCCACGGAGCCGGCAATTTGCGCGAGATGGGACGTAGCAGCCCGAATGGCGGTGAGGACTTTTGGTTTCTTAAAAAACTTCCTTCCCCATCCGGTGCCGCGGAGGGCGTCTGAGAAGTTGTCTCTTGCTTTGTCTATCAATTTCAGGTAATGCTCTGTCGTCTCGAGGTCGACGTCGAACTCGTCACCGAACTCCAACTGGTCAGACAAAGTGTCCATGGCATTCTTGACGGCTTTTACTCGGCGGTGGATCTCTTTACCTGGAGTTGCTAACTGTTTTGCGTAATCTGCAATATCGCCAAGGGCGCCTTCTTCTACTTGGAGAGTTTCTATTTCTTCTTTAACAATCTGTTGAAGTTGTTTCTTGGTTATTTTCATCTCGCCTCTCCTATATCGCTGACAGCAAATTCAACAATAAATAGTTGTCTCCATCAATAAAGGAAGCTTTTTGCTTTCGCTCATTGAAAACGCCTCGAGGCATTGAGCCTACATCTTCATAACCCTCCACATCTATCTTATAAAGTTCAACGTCATACTTGAGTAAAGTCTCGATAATTTTATTTTCTTTCGCGCGAGCATCCGGGTCTAAGGCGACGAAGACCGGCGTGTCGTTATAGACGATTTTTTGGATGAGTCTCGCATCTTTTTGTAGAGTCGAACCAAGAATAGGAGTAGCATTACCCGCCACCATCGCATCGAAAACACCTTCCACTATAGTCAAATCTTCATTCCAGTCAATAAATAGTTCATTGAAAACAATGTTTTTTGAAGAGCGCGGGTTCTTGTATTTATAGGAGTCTCCGTTGTAAGAACGAGCAATAAAATAGCTGGCATCGCCATCGTCATCAAACGAAGGAACAACCACACGATTGCGATATTCTCCCTCAAAACAATAACCAATTTTCCATCGCACAATATCATCGTCTGTTAAGCCACGTTTGTGAAGATAACTGCGGGCATGCCTGCCTGTAGCTGGAATGTTTGAAGAACAAAGCGAAATAAACTCTTCGGGAATTTCTACTTTTGGCTTGTCTTCGCGGATCTTTTCGTCCGAGAACAACGCTTCAAACTTATCAAAATCAATTCTGCCGGAGAATGAATCCCATTTTTGAAGTTGGGTGAACGTTCCAAAACGTCTTACAAGACGCCGGATGTTCCTTCCGCGGTAATCACAGATCCAACATTTAAAAACGTTTTTATCTATATTAACTGAAAGTTTGCGTTTGCGATGATTGCATGCCGGGCAATTAAAAAGCAGTTCTTGACGTTGGACATACGCATCGCCCAAAACATCACAAAGTATTCTGTTCTTTTCCTTTCTGCTCAAGCACCCATCCCGCTTTGGCAACTACAATCGCATCTGCCCGGTCAAACGACTCGGGCTTCGGATTGCCATACTTTGTATATTCTACATTAAAAGCAGGCTCGTTGTCAAGCAAAAACTGCAACACGACTTCCTTTGCTTTCTTGCCTCGCAAACCTGTAATGCCAGCTTGTTTGCGGGCTGAGGATGCGGCAATGAATGTGGGCTCTATTTCAAACAATTCATATAACAACCATGAGACAGTCCCATTAAATCGCTGAAGAGTCGAGAGCGTTTTGGCTGAGGATTTTCCGGACATAAACATATGAAGCGATTGCTCAATATAAATGCGCTCTATAGGAAATTGAGCTTCTCCAACCAAGGTATCATTATTACACTGATAGGCTTCAAAAATATCAGTTAGTTTATTTTTGATAACTTCTGCTTTCTCAAAAAAGTTCTTATACTTTCTCAAATCAATAGAGTCATAATAGAGCAATTGGCCATCTGCTACGATGGCGAAACCAGTAATGCTCGTTGAAATATCAACGCCAAGGATCATATATCCAACTTGATTTTAAATGTTAAGTCTTCGTCTTCAGCTTTTCGAACAGGGTTGGACAAAGTTGCAACGCCAATTAAGTTCTTATTATCATCATATATGCCAACGCGCGAAATGTATACCTGTCTCTTAAAAGAAGCTGAATAATCTGACGCACTGGAGCTTACAAAATTAACAATAGTTCTGGTATCGTTTTCTTCAAAAGCAAACGAAGATGTTGTAACCCATGCGCCCAAATCGGCCGTTCCGTCGCTGTTGACGCTAGAGCTATAGTTTAAATACGTAGGATTGTTAGAGTAATTAGCCTCGCCTCTTTTCGCGTTGGCAAACATCGTCATTGTTTGTACTTCGGATGTCCCCTTGAAAGAAAGAGTATAAGAGGCATTGGCGAAATCGGCTGGCGTTCCCCCTGTAAAAGAAGCTTGAGTTATTCCATCAGCGGCGCCAATGCCAAAATATATCCATGACGGATTGGCGCCCGGGGTGCCACCGGGTTTGAGAGGCATTGTTTTATCGTTTAATGCCCACGACCCTGTTAATAAAATAAACCCTTCATTATATAACACGACTCCCGCAACACTAGCGAGGCCATCCGCTTCACCGAATCCTTGAGAATTCCCGGAGACTTGTATAAGCTCTCCATTTTGTCGAGTATCTTGTAATTCTCCTGCCAAAGAGCCTGTATAATACCATTTTAATGAGACAGTTCCTGGCTTAATTTGAGTCCCATAAAAGATTGACGGAATAGATATTAAATTGATCTGTTGTTGATCTTTGTATACAATACTTTCGTTTACAGAGGCAGTAACTTTAAAATGTTCACTCATATATCCATATGAATCTAGAGTTGACTTAAGGGCCCAATAGTGGCGATACCTTGGTTTATTGCAAGAAATACTACCATCTACTTCTGGAAAGCCATCATTAGGATTGGGGCCCAATGACAGCCCATCCTCATCGTAAAGCCATGGCGATGCATCACTGCATTGGAGACTTCGCCATGTACGGGCGCCGGGATCGTTGGCGGTGCCTTGCGAAGTTGGCAATAGATTAAAGTCCCCCGTCATCAGTTCGCCGGCTGTTCCACTAAAAAATTCACGAGTTATAGAAGCAGACATCGCATAACTACTTGAGATAACATCCCCATATTCGTAGTCGGTATAATAGTTCTCATAGCTTGCTGTGTGTATCTTATTAAAAACTTGATTCGAACCATCTTTGGTGATCCATGGATAAATAAGGCCATTGTCAACAACATCAGAACGAATGAAACCGCCGCGTACGTCGTATACAGCCTTCGATGCCTCATAGAGCGCCTTAACCTCGTCCTCGGGCAGCAGTTGATTCCATACGGCTACTTGAGCTATAAAACCATCGAAACCTCTATCAATGCCTCCTTGGGCGAGATTTCCTATTGCACACTCACTGCCGGCAAAGGTGCTGTAAGTTCCTGCTGGTCCTGTACCAGCTTCGGTAAGGGAAATAGAAACTCCATCAACGTAAATAACCGGATCATTGGTCGTAGATGTGGCGTCATAAACAACCACAATATGTTGCCATTGTAAGGTTTTTATTACGTCGACTGCAGTGAGCCAATCGCCACTAGCAGTGCTCCAAGCCCCGCACTTGAAGTAGAGGGCCCCGTCGGGGTTAGCATAAAGAGTGATGTCCCCCCAACTAAAATCTATAATATACACATACTCGCCAGACGGTGGCATGTTTATAGGAAGAATCCACGCTTGAAGCGTCATCTTGGCAGTTCCGCCATCGCCAGTAGGCCCAATGAGCGCACTCCAGGTAGCGGCGCTTCCAATGTTCATCGCGTCGTCGTCGTCGCGGTCGAAGTACTCTACAAGTCCAGGTGCTCCAGCCACCTCTGCTGGCGCCCAGGTGATCTGACGCGGACAGTCAGTGCATGTTATGGCGTTGGAGTTGTTATCCGAATGATCGGTGTACGTACCGTCTCCATTAATCCACCATCCTTGCAGTGCAGATCCAGTGTTCGCGGTGTAAGAATATTGAGTACCTACCCCCGGATTACCGGGGATTGCGCCAACCCCGCCAACCCAAGTAGTATTGAGATCATATGTTGTAGGGGTATTGGGCTCTGCATGTCCTCCTAGAAACCTATCAGTGCTGCCCGATATCCTATCGATATTCATCTCGTAGAGACTTGCGTACCCTGAAGTAATAGGGACGGGTGAACCGCCTTGAGGTATATCTAAATCGCCGCCATGCTCCGATGCATTGTATCCTATGTTATAAGTTCCCGAAATCTCCGGAGTGTTGTTGTAATAGACATTCCCATCAAAAACGAAAAACTCACAACTAGGGTGAGTTTTCATTGTGTTCAGAAGTACATCTCTGGGTCGGAACTTCTTAATGGACATTTTAGTAGTCCAGTCTAACGCGCAGTGTCACCTCGTTTGATGGATCTTTCTTAAGCGGCTCTGACAGTTTTGCAATTGCCATTAGTTCGTTGCTAGCATTGTATAAGCCAACCGTTGTAATAAAAGAAACTGGAGTATCTGTTGCAACATCTTTAACTCTTATTTTGCTGCCGGTAGTGTAAGTGGTGTTGGCGCTATAGTTAAACTTGTTGGCAGACGCTCGGCAGAAGTAAATGGTAGAATTGATTTCTGTAGTGTTATTATAAGAAAGGTTATAGATTCTACGGCGAATAGCATCGCACGAGGAGGAAATAGGCAAGTCAGTCCAAGAACCTGTAATACCATACATGGTGCCGTTGTTGTCATTAAACTGGTCTTGACTACCAGATGCTGGTGTGCTAGCATTCGCTACTGAAGCGCTGGCAAAAATAGATGCTGTGACAACTGCCACCCCTGCTTGATAAAAGACAACACCAACTGCGGATGCGGTAAAGGGTGAATGATAGAGCAAGCCATAATCACCACTCACAATTGTTGAATTAGTTCCTTGAGTATCAGAAGCAGAAAGATCTGTTAGGGTCACTCCTATAGGCGCAACCACAAAAGGATCTGCCCAAGAGCCTGTGCCAATCTGTAAGCTAAATGAACCCTTTTTAACCTGGTCTTTAGTTAATAATCTCGAGAAGTTAAGAAAGAAAACTTCGCGCATTTGGTTGCTATCATCGGAAGTATTAAGATCATTTTCAAAAACTTCGATGGCGCCAGTCAAATCATAACCCAACAACGTTTGGGCCATTTCGTTATAAACGTTAATCTTTTTAGCATTTTGTTCATTTGAAGAGCTACTCAAAGGAGAATTATTAGAATACCCCATTGTAACATCAAAAATATGATTAGAAGAAGAACTCAAATAAGCATAATCATATACTGACTGAAACATGCCGTGAGAATAATTCTTGATATTAGTTTCACCGGTCGCTGTGTAATCTTCAAAATAAGTTCCCGAAACAATTGCACCAGTAAGGGGGATTGCTTCATGCAAGAGTGTCCTAGTGGTGGTTACATCAGTGTTGGTATTGAGTGTTTCGTAATTCTTGACTGCCATTCATTTTCTCCAAATTTTTAGGTGTCTCTTTTAATAAGAGTAATAGGAATACTTATTGTAGCAGCGCTGCTGTTTGTGGTGACTTCTAACTCAAGCGCTATGGTTGAATAAGTTCTCGTTGCACTAAGACCAGTAACTGTAATGCCTGTATTTCCAAACTTTGTCCATTTTGTAGAAGCAGTTTGGTCTTTGGTGGTTGTTAGCGCCGGATCGAGGCCTATATTGAGATAAGCCATACTTCCTATAACTCCTGCTGATTGTACAAAGGTTGATATATCCCCACTAGTGGGGGTGAAAATAGAAGCTCGACTAAGGCTTCCGACAGCAGTACTATAACCAACTCTACTGGCTGGTGATATATTGGCCAAAGAGCGAAGAGGTGTTGCGGTGCCCGTCCAAGACCCATCTTCACCGGTGCTAAATCTAGTTCCCGGCGTCGATGCCAACGGAAAAGTAATAAAATTATTATCAAAAGTAATCTTCATACTTGTATCTAACATATTTTTACTTGCCAAATAAGTGGTTTGATTTGTTTGAGTCCTAGAGATGTCTGCATTATTTATGCCCGATTCTATAGTAATAAATTTACCGCCGCCGCGGCTGCCAGCCAGCATAGCGTAACCAGTACCAAACCCGAGACTGGCATTATTTAAGCTAGACATCGTTTCCGAATTAACAGCTATATAAATTGTATTATTTTGTCTTTTAACAGCAGTATCTAATTTTTCGTTAAGCAATAAAGAGGGCAAATATAATATATCATCGTTAGCCAATGTCATCAATGAAGAATTTAATCCAACTTGTGTTGCTGCCTCCATTACAGGAGTTTGCAAGATTTCTAAGTCTGCATATGCTGAGCCGGATGGATGATTAAGATTGAATAAACTATAGTCAATCTCATCGTCTCCCAAAGCAAATTTTACAATTTTAAAGTTGCCTTCGGCCATTTTACGTCGACCGGTCTCTGTTAGGACGGCGTCTAAAATAATGTCGCCGGAGTTATCTAAAAAAGCCATTTATGTACCTCTCTCACCTAAATAGTTTGTGTTTTTTTTAATTACTATCATACTCGTATTTATAAGTAACATTTAGATCCATTTTTCTGCCTGTTTTTTTGGATGTCAAACGAATCTTGAAAGTCTTATCCCAAATTAATTCATCCGCATTTCCTAAACTCATATTGATTAATTGGTCTGATGCTGTGGAGCTATAATCGACGTCATCAGTATTTAAGTCGACTTGGGCTATGTTTGGTTGCAATTGAATTAATTTTTTAAATGAAAGGGATGGAGCTATAAATTTTTCTTCTTGTAAGTCTTCTTCAAACAAAACTTCGAAAGTAGGATAAGTATAACCCCCATCATTAATTAACTCTGCTTCATAAATTTCCGACAACCAGCCGGGCATCGAATTTTCGCTCAATACCCTAAATACATAATAATATTTCTTATTAACATTTATCATATCATATAATATTGTATTTGATAAGGTATAGGTAGAATCTTTAAGTTTTAGATCAATTGTCTTTATTAAATTAGTATCAAAATCGGTATATGAAGTTGGTCGTTCGGCAAGCCTATAAACTTCTAAATATCGCTGTTGAGAGACCGAAGCTTCAAATAAATCATCTTCATATAGAAGATTTTTAGCATTTAAATATTCATCTTTTAAAGTAAGATCTGCAGAAGAAATTGTTTTGGGATATGACTGTTCAACAAATGTGTTGTAGCGCGTTTCATATCCCAGCGTTTGAGATTCATCTATAACAAAAAACGGGTCTATTGACAATTGATTGGGTGGATTATCTAATACTTTAAGAGTTTTTGTACCATAAGGCACCTCCATCAATAAAATAGAAGGCTCATAAGTCACATAAAGTTCAGCCTTCGCTGGAGTGGGAGTATGATCTAAAGTATCTGGAATGTCTGTGTCGAGCCCCGCTATTATCAACTTAGAGGAAGTATCCCCAGTAAAGGGATTGTAAAATTCCAAACAATAGGGTTCGGCGGCGCCTTCAATTACATTAATTTGACGACTAATGGTTAAATCTGAAAGTTTATACTTTATTCCCAATGATAATTGATATGCGTAAATATTATATGTATAGTTTTCTCCATACTTCACTTGAGAATCTAATAAATTAATATCCGCAAGATCGGGAGAATTAAATATCCAATAGTTTTGCAAAACATTTTGAGTTTTTACATCTCCTGTCGGGGGGCCACCAATTTTTTCAATCCTATAAGCGAGTATTTCATTATATTTACCATCATCTCGCCAACCATTCATCAGTCCATCCATATTATAAATATCCGGGGCAATGGTAGGCTTGTTTAAAATCTCGAGGGCCCCTTCGAGAGTGTTCAGTGTATCGGATGAGCGTAGGTATCGATATGAACCAGTTGGGTTCATAGCGACTTCTCTATCTATTAGTCTTTCTCCAACAAAATAACAATTACCTGCTTGTACATCGCGATTTTTATATCCTTCCACTAATAAATCAAGATAATTAATAGAACGAAAAGAACTATTGTTTGTCGCTATTATTTGGTCATCAACAGTACTATTGATCGAAGAACTTTGATAATCCACCGACAAAACATAGTCCCGAGTTTCAGGGCTTAAGCCTTCTATTTCTTCATTAAAGGCTTCTTTTAAAAGTCTAAGAAATTGTGAAGAATAGTTGTTCTCACTCAAAGATGTGGCAAAAAGCTCCAAGGCGGCGCCGGTGCCGGCCTCGACCGCTGGCCTCGACGGAAAGCTTATATCAATATAGTAAGGAAACAAACTTTTAGTTTCTTGTATAGTGTTAAAAGTTTGGATAGTGGTTCCCCCTTTGATGGAATACTCATCAAAAAACATGTTTTGAAATGCATTTGTTGCATATTCTGCTGTTGAGGATGATAATTCATTTATTACCACCGATTGAGACAAATATCCATGCAATACATAATCTGGTAATTCTGAGCCCCACACTGTATCAATATCAGTTAGCAAATCGTTGATGTTCCCTAAAGGATTTGACGCATCATCCTCTGTAGTATATACTCCTTCTAAACTCACAAAATTCACTACATTGGGATCGAATACTCGAGAATCTACCGATTCACTTTCAGTTAGCAAACCTTCCGGATCTGTAGTGCTCGATATATCAACAGCATTAAACATATCGATCAAATACATGTTAGGAATAAGCAATTCAGAATCTAAACTTGCTACATGTTCCTGGTATCGAGGCAAATAATAATTGTATTCACAAGAAATATTTAATATATGAGCTACACTTTCCTTTTCAACGAGAAGGTTTGCCTCTTCTTGGGAATATGGAAATGCCGTCTCAAACCAATAATCATCCCACACTGTTTCGTTGTAAATTCCTGGGTATTCTTCACTTCCATAAGAACCTCCCACTAAATAAGTTTTCCAAAAATTATCATCAATATATTCATTATCGTATTGGAACAAACATATAGGAAATTTATAGTTAGGGATTATAACGTCGTTAGTTACAACCATTCTTTCGCCGCCGGCGTCTATACCGGGGTCGGCGGTGGTCCCGGCGTACGCGCCATTGACATATGTCATCGATGGATTGTCAAAGAGTTCAGTTTGGAACGGTGAAAAAATGACCTCTTGTCCTTCCGTCGTGGCGCCACTCGCGTCGGTCGTGGTGTCAATATCTTCAATTTTAAAATAACCACCCACGGCCGTTCTAAATTTATCCGCTGATCCAGAAAACAAATTTAAGTCTAAAATCTTTACATCTTTCTGCTCAATGGACATTTAATTTTTCCTTATTAATAACTAGTAGTCATTGTAGTTGCTACGTTTATCACCTGTGTGGTTGTACCCTCTGTGTCTTCAGCATCAAAAACCGAAAGCATGCTTTTATCTAATGGAGTGTGTATAATTTTCTTAAAAGTGAAAGTTTGTGGCTCGGTGGTACCGATGCCTGCCACCACATTCGTCACTATAGTATCAATTTGCGCACTTAAAATATCGCTTATCTCATCGGCACTGTCCACCGCGGTGCCATAGGTGCCTACGCGCCCTTCTTCAACTCCAAATAAAGACTTTAGCTTCTCTATCTCTGGGGTGGGGGCATCGGTGGTGCCAACGTCATATATGTACTCTGGGGCGGGCCCATTAGTATAAGATATATTGGCGGTGGCCGTGTCACTCGAATATGAAGTAGTCATCCTTGGAATCCCGGTCAAATTACCAGCGAATCCCATGGTTGAATTGACCACGGGCTGATAAATTCTCACATCCACCGTATCGTCGGTGTCGTCATCCCAAACTGTCGCTAATTTTTCATACACTAGACTTACATCTCCAACCTCCACGTCGACGTTGGTGGCGTCCAAAGTGTCTTCTAAACTGGTATACGCCCCCCGGGCCCGGAACCTCCAGTCTATCGGAAGGGTGTCATACACTTCGTTGGCTGGTTCTGCAGCATCTGTAATGCCATCTATACGCCACCAGCCGCTGCTAGTGCCACTTGTCTCTTCAAATTCCGCTTCATATGAAGCATACAGATGTACGCAGGCACCCTCATCATAAGATGGATTTAAGCCGTCTATAGGCGCATAGCCTGTGGCACATTCACAGGTATATTGAATCTCAGAAGAGCCATCGTCGTTTTCATATAAATCCGCCACACCGTGTGCGGTTGTTGTTGCGCATCCCTCACAATCATCTAAACTACTCGTCCGCAAACCATATTCATCTTCTCCTTCAAAGTTATAGCTAGCACTGTCAAGGTCATCCAAAAAGGCCCATGTCATGGCCGCGGCGTCCGAATAATCATATCCCCAGTTCTCATGGTCCGCCCCTAAATAAGTTTCAGCGCACGTAGCCCATGCACAAGGATTGTTGTATATGCAATCATAAAAACTCGTACTATTAACACAATGTGACATCCCAGAAAAGATGGCACCCGTCGCCGTCCACGCAGCGCCGTCGGCGGTATCCGAGTCCCAGGAGAATGTTTGGGAGATCTCTCCTCCCATATCACACGCCCACAGTCCCTCCATACATTTAAATGCTTCGACGCATTTACAGCAGCCGGTTGTATTCTCAAAACCAGTAGCATTGACATCAACGAGGTCGGTGCCGGCACAATAGATACTTTCACAGGCGGAGGTATATTGCCCAAAACAATACTTAATATCATCATCTGTGATATTACCAAGTCCGCCGCGGACGATGGAATAAAATTCAATGCACCCCTCATCTCCCCCCATGAAGTACAAGTGCTCAGGATCATCTTGAATACATATACCTGAGATACACGAATAATATATACCATTATCTGGATCGGCGTAAACATCGCAATCGGTGTCGATATTACACTCTCCATCATCATCGTCCGGTTCAGGGAAATCATCACCACCGCCGCCGGTGCCGTCGTCGTCGTCAGTGGGGTCTTCATCTTCAGACGCATCCTCGAGGATCTCGCCGCCATCAGCCCCATCACCCAACCCGATATCGATATCGAAGTCTGCGATGCATCCTTGATCGGCACCAGTCCAGTCACCAAGGCCTTCTTTGCAGTCACAGCCGGTCCCATCAATCCCAGCGTGGTCATCCCCCTTCCATTCTGTGTCTGAGTCATATTCTTCTTCACAGTCGTCATTGCTGGCAGGGTATGGGTCGCTCTCGACTGAGTCTTCGTGGAAAGTGCAGTCCATCCCTTCTGGGCAGGTCCAAAATGCACTTCCTACGTCGCAACATATCTCACTTTCGCTGGCAGAGAAATCCCACGGCATAAATCCAAAAGTATCTTCACAGCCCGCACACTGAGTTGCTGGCCAGCGGGGCCTGGTCACCCACGGCGGCGTCCCGGATTCGCAGACGGGGATGGCTCGACCTAACTCAATGGTACTTGACCACGTGGTCAGGTCCACGCATGCGGTGCCGGTATCAAAGCAAGAAGTACACAGTGAGTATCCATCATAACCATCGCACTTGTCCGCGACGCTCTCGAGAGCGTCACAATATTCTTCCGCATATGATAGTTCTTCCGCCTCCCACCACTCGCTCCAACAGGTCGTAGAAACAACTTGATAGTTATCGCCACCGGGATCCGAATAGCCACACTGGCTGTATAGGGTATCGATGCCGTCGCACTTATGATCGTCGCAGTCGGACTGGTAGATGCCATAGTCGTCTATACAATCTAAAATAGAGTTGTTTTCTGTGGTTGTGCAACTCATTTGTGTGTTTCCTTTTTTATCCTCATGATGCAGCCAAGGCGGCCGCCAATCTTATAAAACTAGGCTCTTGAGATTTTTCTTCTTGAGCTTTTTCAACTTGATATTTGTCGGGAAGCTCGTCATCCAGTTGATAAAATGGATCATTAACATCAGTAAAACTTTGGAGTGCCGGAATTTCTTCGGGTGAGAGTGTTTTATAGCGCTCTTCATCCATAATATTTTCGTTGTCAATGGTCTCTGTGACGTCATCGGTTAAAACAAAATCAAAAGTTTCTGTCGAGAGTCCACAATCCAATTCGCTTAAAAGCATCAAGCCGGCCGCATTTGCAGAAATTGTCGAACTTACGTTCAAATTTCTCTTCGCTAAAGACATTTGAATAATAGCGCTATCTGATGATTTTTTATATATTTGACCATTTACAACAATATTGCTTGTATCTGGGGTAGGTTGTGTCTGTTTGCGGCGGCGCCTCGTAGTTCCCTGTGTCCCTGTGGTTGTGGTACTAGGTGTTGGTGAAGTGGTATAAGTGGGGGGCATATTTTTCTCCTTTTAAGTAGTAGCCCATGGGTCAGAAGGGTCTACTGCATATGGAAGCATCGCTACACCATTATCGTCAGGGATTTGATATATACTTATCAGTTCAGGATCAAGTGAGCATTCAAAAGTATGTTCAAAAGTCTCACCAGTGAAGGATTCGGCGCCGAGGCCATTGGGCCCCAACGCATCAGCCAACACAGCAAAACTTTCATTAAAAAGCTCCAGTTGTGGAATATTTCCTGTGAGGGGGCTAATGTTATATTCTGTCTGTATCGCAGCATTTTGAATTACGTCCAAATCTCCTTCATATACATCATATAAAATATCCAAATAATAATGATAAAGCACGGCACCCTTCACCCAGGGAGCGCTCGCATAATCCTCACTATATTTTGCCTCCATTTGATCAATAAAAAATTGGTTAAAAGTATTGCTAACGCTATTCCAGGAGCATACTTCCTTTGCGGTTTCATAATATTCCTCGAATTCTTCGCTGAGAACTGTAAAGTGGTCAAGCACTGCTTCGAGGGCTGCATTGGTACTGTCTTCCATTGTAACAGTCATTGTATAAGAATAATCTTCCCCCGCTTGAGCATCATAACTCATTAAGTCCTGAAATTCAAAAGCCATCAAACGAAAGGCGCCCGCACTTACATACCCAGTGCCGGTTGAGGTGCCGTAGGGGTACCTTTCAGCAATGCGCGGGCCGGAGGCCACTCCAGTACCCTCAAAATGGCGCAAAAGTAAAAAGCTGTTGGCGACGAGGCCGCCGCCCCCGGCGTCGTCGTAAATATTATGGTAACCATAGTCAGCTGAATTTGTAGCGGTCCTCCCGTTAGTCTCCCAGTCAGTTCTATCCACTTCGGGATAATTATTATCATATGTATAATGAGTCGTCATAGCCATGGCTCCTGGCCACGCGTCGTGCGAGCGCTCCAAATTAACAGATTTCAATCTATAATTAACGTTAAAAACATCTGGGCCAAAATATTTGATTAACTTGTTAACGTCTATCTTGCTTGCTATATGAGATGTATAATAAAACGCCCTATCGTAGTCAAAAAAGGCCCAGCCATAAGTTGAACCATAAGGAAAATCTTCGTCAAATTCGCCCATGTCGTCGGGTGTGGTGAAAACATAACGATTTATCATATATGTGTTCTGGGGGCTTACTTGAAATTTAAGAATTTCACATTCGCCACAGGATGGGCACTCCCCGGGGGGAACATATTCCGTAGAGTAGGTTTCCCTTAAATCAATAACTTTGGTACCAACAACTACTTTCTTATAAAGCTCTTCTCCGAGTATTATAACTTCATTAGCTGAGTATATTTTCTTTCTATATTTACCATATAATTTACCGAGAGTTGTAGCGCTCGTTTTACTTGCAAAAACTTTTCTATATTCATTTAATTGAGATAATAGATCAACGTCTTCGCCATAAGTTAAAAGAATATACGAAATATTATTAATCGCATCTAACACAGCTTCATCGTTAGCTGCGGCATCTTGATATTCATTCACCAACGCCTGAAAGGAGCTAACGATTTGTGCATGCGATAGTTTATCTATTTTATAATAATGACCCTGAATAGATTGGAGAGGGGTTTTGCCATATACGGCGGTGGCGCTGTCCATCCACACCACTTCTTCAGGATGAACCACTTGAAAGGTTCCAGCAGCGTCTCTTTCCATGACCGGTTCATAAGATATATTGCTCATTTCGGTCTTTAAAAAAGTAGTCCATTTACTATTTGCATACGCATTATCAGTAACCTGGAGGTCCGCCCAATGGTCTTCCGTAAATCCCTCAGCAGTAGAGAAGGTGTATATGTAAATATTCTCGTGAGTACTTTGGAGGTTAGTCCATGTAGAAGTGGGTGAATCCTTGGCCCACTCTCCCTTATAAGTAAATTTTAATATTCTATCTCCATTTTCATCATAAAAGACGTCATAACCCAAAGCGCCCTCATCATTCATAAGAAATCCATTCATTTCCTCCACAGCTAGATCGTTAAAAGTAAATAAAGTTGAGATATTCGTATAATATTTGTCATAATCAAAAATAAACGTCCCCCCCATATAATCATCGGGAGTATAATCAAGCCCCACAAACCAATAAAAATTAAGCTTTTTCAGATTCTCTATCAACGTCAGTTCGTCAGTCTCTTCTGTAGCCTTAACAAAGATATGTATTTCAACTTCTATAAGTGCTTCATCGGTGCCGGCTACATTAGTTAACGTAACTTTATCTATATAAGGATCGGGAAGATATTCCCCGAAATTAACATCTGTATCACCTTGATAAACTAACTTTGACATATCTCAGGCTCCGTAACGCTTCCATAAATATCATAAAACACACTATCTCCAGTTTGAGTATCGCACTCAAAGTCAAAATCAATATAATAACCCTTTTTCTCAAATATGGCTTCAGATTCACAAGCTATTGTCTGGTTAATAGAGCTATCAGTTAAAACATCAAAATAATATTCTACACTTGCAGTAGTTAAAGTTGCATCATTATTTGTAGGGGGAGTTTCAGCTAACATAAAGCCGTTTTGAATTTGTGGATCCGTTTTCTCAAAATATTTACGTTGTAATGTGGGACTATATAAACCTCCCGCTGTTCCGCTCAGTACTTCGAAAACTTCAATATCAAAATTTTCAGTAAGCATTTGAGTGTTAATTTCATTAAAATAAATAATAGGATCATCTTCTTCGAGTCGGATTATTTTATTATCTATAAATGTCTCACTTTCATCTATTACATCTCTTGCATTGGATGCATCAAAATCAAATTCCGGATCTGCCACTTTTAAAACATATTTTGCTTGAATATTTATTTGAGGTATTGCCGAATTAACTAATACGCCAGGAGCGTCAGGTCGTTCAGATAACCCTGAAGTTCGATAAACAGAAGAAGAAATATTGCTATTCAACATTAATACTTGCCATGCGGGTGCGGCATTATTGGTTTCCCCGTCTAAATAAGCATCTCCAATAACAGAATTAAATTTAAAAACATCGGCGTCAGGAGTAACTTTAGTGGGAGTGGCATTAATATCGAAAAAGTTAAGTGTTTCTCCTTCATTGTTTGTAATAAATTCTTCTACATCTCTAAAGAGCACTTGGCTTCCCATGTAGGGGGTTTCCTCTTTAATTCGTTTGTTTATACTATTTTGACTTTCTTTGGGCGCAGTACCACCAGCCACAGTGGGGCCGGCGCCGGCTCTGTAACGCGCATCGTACAAAACATTATCGTCAAAGAATGCATAATAACTTGGTTTAAATGTGCCTATCGAAAGCAAGTGTCTCCCATAGGGAGTCAACTTGAGATCATAAACTTGTTCTTTTTTGTCGAGGAATTTGGTCATTTTAAAATCTTTTTTGTCTCACTATAAATATATCGTTCTGCTATTTCTTATATAAAACTTGTACATCTAGTTTCGCCATTTCTACAATAGAAACGTAATCATAAGGCCAGTTGAACATTACTTCATATTCTTTTTCTTCGGTCGTTTCTTTATCAAAAATATCTTCAGAGGCTTCGCCTAGTTGAGTTGCAACTTTATCATAGTAATTACTAGATGCTCTCTGTTTAATTTTGAACACGAGCCAACGAAGGTTTTCCTTCTCTAAAATAGATGTATCCAAAAGCTCTGTGTTTATTAAATCATGCGCCACGCTATAACTTTCTAGCGAAATCTTTTGGTAATCTCGAGGTGCCAAATTTTGCCAAATATAAGCAAGATCATCTTTATCTAATTCGTACTCAAACTCAAACAAATACATCACCATGGGACGAATATCGGGATTATTAATAAAGTCAAATTGTGGCGGTAAAACATAACGTCCCATTTTTTGCACTAGTTCTCGAATAGAAGCGCCGGCGGCATCTAAAGAGTCGCCAGTGGCGGTATTTTTACTCATCGCAGCCTCCAATCTTTCTTTTGGAATGCTTATAAACTTTTTACGTTGGGTGGCAGCTTCTCCAGACATTGAACTTATCTCACTTTGTATAACATTCTCCGTTATATATGGAACTGCCACTACAGCTTCTTTAATTATTTGTTTTGAAGCTAACTCTCCGAGTCTGGTTTTAACTTCGTTTCTCTCGAAGCCCATTAGCTGTGGCAGTGACTTCAGTTTTCTATGAAGCTTCTTTCCGTTTACACCTGCATTATTGTTGTTATAAATAGTATCATTAGTGATCACATCATAATGATATTTCAACCAATTGGTGGGAATATCACCAATCTTAAGAAAAACACCATTATCAGTTTCAGTAGGAGGTACGCCAAATTGATGCCACATTCCTCGAGGTACAGAGGCCGAGCCATAAGTTGGCAATGTTAATGTGGAATTTGCGGTTGAAATAGGATGAACTGGATCATTATCACTAAAATTCATCATTGGTGTCTCAAACTTGGATTGGATAACCCATTTCTTTCCAACAGCTTTATTGGTATCCGCTATTAAATTACCAAATTCATCAAGCGTTTGTTCTGTTACTCTTTCAACGCCGAAGATATTAACGCTAGCGCTTAGCTGCATGGCATTTGAATTAATATTGGCGCCACCATATGGAGGGCCTGGATCATTGCTGCCTGTTGCTCCCTTGGGAATCAAAGCATGTTTTGTAACGTCAGATGCATAAAGCACGCCTCCCGGGTCAGCGCGCCAATAGGCAGCACTTGTTTCCGATAGAATTCGTTCTAAAGAATAAGTTTGGCCAGCAACAGGCCTAAAAATCAAATCACACCATGCTTCTCCATAAAAATAGGGAGGGGTATAAGCCCAAGCATGACCATTAAAACCGTCTCGCACTCCATAATTATCGCCCTGCTGTGCCATAGACGACGTTAGCCCTTGGCCCACACTCCACGCTGGGCGGCCGGCGACAGGAGGGCCATATGCAGTTGGGCGAGTATATGGAACAAACTTAGGCTTGAAGTCTACATTCTTAATAGGATCTTGAGGGATGGGATAATAACCACGAAGGGCTGTAGCCGAAGCTCCAGAGCCACTATAAGCCTGAGCCCCTGCTTCAGTAAAGCCGGTATTGTCTCCGGCCGAGCCCGATTCAGACCCATAAGTTCTCTCACCATCCCAAGTGCGCTGCATTACAATCCTGGCGCCAAAAATATCACCTCTTTCAAACTCCAAGTCGTCGGTGACAATGCCCGACTTTAGGGTGGAGAACTCTTGGTTCTTTAAAAAGAAATTAGCAATCTCGCCAAAGAAGTTGGTAGACATCTTAGAATATATACCATCAGATTCGCCCGTAAATGAAGCGCTTGTACTTAAACTAACGGAAGGGTGTGGTTCACAATCGATGAATAGAACTTCTTTAATATGAGACTCTGGTTCAATAATAGCCTCGAAAGGTAAGCGTTGATCATACCATTCGCCTCCATTATATCCTTCTGTTGTGCTCAGTGCATTTGTTGCATTGTGGTGTAACAGAGCCCAATTATTAGTTGTTTCTGACGACCCTGTCCATCCAACAGGTATGAACTTAGTGTCATCTATTAAAACAGGATAATCTACAGCGCAGCCGGCTTTAATGGTGTTGTATAGAATTCCTGGAGCAAACAAGGGTTGTACCAATGGCCTCAATAATGAACCCGAATATGTCAGCAACTTCTGATGCACCTTCATATTGCCGGCCTTTTTCTTGCCGACAAAGCCGGTACCATAAGATTTAGAAAATTGCGAGACTAAGTTTAGACTTCTTTGTGCTGGGTAAAATCCTTTATATGGATTAAATCTAATCGCGGCACTCATTACAAGTCGTATTCCGGAGGCATTTAACCTCGTTTCAGAGGGAATATTTGCGAAATCTTTCATAAATTCAGAATTAGAGTAGTCTTTATAAAAATTATCTTGTGTACTATTGATAGAAGTACCAGGAATTTCAAATGTATTTGTTTGAGCCAATACTCCATAATTGATATAATCTTCAACATGCTCGCTAATTCTAAATTCCGGAATAATAGAATAATCTTTTGCCATAAGTTTTAAATCATATCTAAAATCATCATAATTATTAAACCAGGGCTTTGAAGCGGTAACCTCAAACCTAACTTGAGACCCACTTTTAATAACTCTTCCAGCTTGTGTGTCGGCTTCCCAGAAAGCTTCCCCTGCGTAAGGTTCTGGTACGATGCCCTCCATCGAGGCAGTTGAAAATTCTCCAATGTTAGGGTTGCTTCCTGTTTCAGGTATGTTTGTCCATGGACTAACAGATTTGGGGGATTCTAACATGTGTTTTCTAGCATACAAGGCGCCTGGGGCCAATGTACCATATTTAACTTCCACAGGGTGTATCGTCGGCGTATCCGTATCCCAGTAGAAGAAATAATTATTTTGTAGTTCGCCTGCGGCGCCGGAAACAACCAAACCTTGATCATAGCCGGGAGGAATCGAGGAAGTATGCCAAATTGGAACAGGCAGAGTGGCCGCAGTACGAGTTAAAAAGTTTTCCTGGGCGTCGAGGGCCCAACAACTTTGTGAAATGGATCTGCTAAAAGAGTTTCTAAGGACAGAGCCTACTGTTTGACGATTGAGTCCTGCTGTTCGGGCCGCGGGTAGCTTATCCAATAAAGTCGCCGTTCCTCTAGTATCTCTCCAAAACTCATTATTATAATCCGTCCGAGTGGTTGTTCGTGATAAAAATTCATTTTGGTTTGAAGGATATACGGCTTGAGAATAAAGAACCCATTGCAGATTAAAACCCTTACGTGCAGCTACCCGTATAAGTTTGTCAAAAGCAGTGCGATTCCTTACTTCCGGATTTATTAAGAGGTTGTCTAATTCGTTATTGTTGTAATAAATGTTTTTATTGTTATCAGTCGCCTTAAGCGTCAGATTATTGATACCCATTTTAGTTTTATATTCTCTAGAATTTGGAGTATTGAGATTTATTAAAACAGGGCGCCCCTTTAAAGACACAGGGCTCAAGGTATAACTCGAAATTGTGTCGGTGCCAGGATTTGCTGTTAAACTCAACTTAGAGCTTGTCATCTCTGTAACTAAAATAGGATGATCATTTTGACGAAGCTTTTGCCAATTCCATCCATACGTATTTCCCCGACGAGTCATTAAAAGATTAAAATAGTTGGCGGCTGACCCGGTAACCGTGTTCGAATCAGCAGCAGATAATTTTTCAATTAACTGTGAATTAAAATAAGCAGTGCCGGCCGAAGTGGATGGATATCCCAACACATTAGTTGTGGAACTCGTGACTGGATCAAGAGTAAAAATATTCAATCTCGTGGTAGGCTGAAACATTCCCACTGAGGTGTCTATGGCGCTTCCTGTAATAAAATCAAAATAATCTACATATCCAGAAGATCCAGAAAACAGGTTATAAGGAAAATTTCTTCCCGTTGGTTGGAAACGATAATAACGCACATCACTAGAAGATACCAAGGAAGATGTAAACCAAGAATATTGACGATCTGATCTAGGAATAGGATGGACTACATAAGCATTATCAAACTGTGAACCACTAGAATATCCTGAATCATCCGCATATGCTGTTGAAGATGATTTGATCACCATCCAACGATTGCGATTATTCTGTTGAAAACTTGGCAACTGATTATATGTTGCGCCTGGGGACGCCGTTTCAAATATCGAATCTCGACCAAATCTCGCCGAGTGTCGAGCGAGGAGTCCATTCAAACCATAAGACTTGCCATGAATATCGTATACGCGGATACCTGGCACTCCAGAACCCGTTGCTTGGGAGATAGTACCACTAGGGGGCTGCCATGGCCGCAGAACAGAAAGGTTACGCCAGGGAAGAGCATTGTACGGAGAGTATTCGGCGCCTCGAATATCCAAGAATCCGCGAGACATAACATCTGGGCCGCCGGGCGCAGCAAACCGACCCACAAAGACAGTCTTGTTGGTTGTACCAGTGAGTTCTATGGGGGTATAATCTAAGTCCCAATTAAAGTGATAGTTTTCTGTGCGGCGGATCCAAGGAAAAAATCCTACCACATTTGTTGAAGCTGAAGGAACAGTGTGAAGAAGATTTACAACTGGTGTTGGAAGAGGTGGCTGATATTCCAAGAAATGACGCGGTGTTGAATAAGTGCCAACCGATTGAACAACCTGCGCAGCATGAGTATAATTGCCCAGAACAGAGTTCATGGAACTGGTGATGTTGCGAATGTTAACAGGACGCTTGGCAATAAAACCACGATAATATATCGCCTTTTGAGAGCCTGTCATTGGGTATGGCCGAGCTTCGAGTGCATTAGCCTCGGGCCATGGATAATCGGGGCCGGCCATACCAATGGCGCCTGTGCCAATGCCCCTTCCTAGAAGTATCTTCCACGCTTCTGGGCGCGTAAGGTATGTGTCTAACACAGATCCGGTATTCAGCGAAACGTGGCGAGATTGCATACCGCCAACATTATGTTCAGTAAACGGCCCCTGCATGGGAACTTCCATATCGGGTCCATAAACATCATTATGTAAATTGGTTACCTCAATACTAGACGTTACTCTATTAATTACTTGCTTGTTGTAGCCGGATACAACAGAAGAACTCATAATATTAAAAGGAAAAGAGTATGTAGATTTTGTGTTTGCGTAACCACTACCGTCTTCCCAGTCGCGGCCGTGTTGCACTCTACCAAAAATCCTTTTCAACTTCCTGCTAGAGGGGAAGTTAGCCACATTAGCTGTAATTTCATCTAATGGCTCTAAGTCATCTGTAAGTGCTAATAAAACATTTTTAGGGACAAAAACACTATCGTCTGTATTTACAGGGCCTCCTGGACGGAGAGCATTGAGTGTAAATTGAAGGTTTTTGCTTTCTGGGAAATTAGTGCCTCCCCAATAGCTTCCGGAGCCACGGCGCGCCAACGTGCTCGAAAACTTTTCATTTTGAGTATTTTGGGCAACATCTTGCATTCCCTTATAGGTGGTGCCGTCTACACTCTTAAAATTCGGCAATGCTTGGGGTACAGTTGGGAAACTAGCTGCAATCCTTCGAATGTTATCTCGTTGACTATCGATAGTAGCATCGCCAGAAGTAAGCTCCGGTGACGACCTAAGAGCCCTATCTTCCCAAAATGGAGCATGTTTATTAGTGGGGCGTGGACTGCCAGCTACAGTGCTCGTGCTACCAAAACCTGCGTCAGAACTCCCCAGAAGACCTTCCACTGTGGGCTCTTCATAATCAAGCATCGGAAACTTGCTACGATATTTGTTTCTTTCAAGAACGTGGCTTTCAATCGTATTATATGCATCGGGCGTAAAGTCGCCGCTCGCTGGTAAGAGTTGGCCAATTACTTCGGCAATTGCATCATCGAACCATTTGTAATATTCGATAAATTTCTCTACTTGTTTAACTTCAGTAACTCTTCTAAAGAATATCTCTCTTAATTTTTCAAGTGTTTTATATCTTCCTCGATATCGATTAATGGGTTCGCCGATCACATTATTAAAGTCAACCACCCCCGCAAAGAAATTAAGCATTTCCTCAGAGATGGCATTATACATGCTCTTTTCAAGCAGATAAGTAAACTGTGGGGGAGTTTCGGAGACTCCAAAATAAGTGTCGTCTTCAGATAGTATCTGTATCATGTCCGAAGAAACCGCTATCTCTGGATTAATAAACTGGTATGCATTCACTGACTGGCTTTGAATTATAGTTTGGGAACTATTAGACCACCCCGACCCAGAGCCTGCCATTTGATATCCTGCAATTTCACCAACCCATCCATAATTATTACGTATTTCTGCCGAGCCAGAACTAATATCCGTTGTTATAAGAGAGCCGTTGGCATCTGAAGAAGAAAGTTCTCCAAAGTTCCAGTTTAAAGCCAGCATATTAGAGTTCAATACGCTGCCGCTGTTTTGTAAGTTTATATCAAATGGCGACGTGTATTGATAAGACCCCGAAATACCATAGTTGTCAATATCGTAGGCGTGCTGATTTAAACTCAAATCATCAAGATATTTTAGCCAATATCTTGCGCCTTCAAAAATTACATCGCACGACGAAGAGAGAGAGCCGGTAAGATTATGCTTTCTGGCGCCAATATATAATCGTTTAGCTGCTTTTAAGAAGTTCTGCCCAACAGTTTTTGTAATCGAGGAAGAAAGTTCAAAACTGTTGCGAACCACTCCCAATTCAGCATTAATTCCTTTAAAAATTACATCATAAGTATAAGCTGTGGCACCGGTTACTACTTGAGCCAGTGGCCACTGACTCGGCTTGAGTCTAACTGAAAAGTTCCAAGCTTGATCATCATATACATCATAAAAGGTTTCACTTGCCATAGTTGGGAACGGCTGATCAACATCGGGACCAAATGCCGAGGTCAACTGAAATTTAACATTCTTAGAATTTGGTTCATCTCTGATAGCAAATACCTGGAAACTTGCATTGTCGGAAGCATACCAAGTTGTATCATTTAGTGGGCGCTCGCCTGCATTGTCCGTCGAAGCCGAGCACATTCCAAATAAAGAAATGTTGGTAGGTTGGCGACTAGTCGGCATTGCCGGATCTTCAAAGTTAGGGAAAATAACATCCGCTTCCGCAGTAAACCCATATTTGCTTTCGTAAGGGACGCCGGATGGGACACCTACACCTTCGCTACCAGAGATATATCCAAATGTTTCAGCGTTTGCAGGATCCTGTGCTTGATAAACAACACCCCCAACGTTAGCAGATTCGTTGAAGTTCAACATCTTTTGATTGACTAATGTTTGTCGTAAATTATTTTTAAGCTCATAAACTTGTTTATCAGAATAAACGTTTAAGCGAATCAATTTATCGTCAATGTTAAAGCAACGTAAAACATTTCTAATTGCTTTTTCTGTGCCTTTTGACTTATAAATGTTTGTGAGATTATTATAAATGTTTTGATAAATAAGGTTCTTAGTTTCGGTAAGATCTCCTTCGAATAACATATTGTCCGTTCGATTTAAAAACTTCTCCATCACATTTGCATCTACAAAAATCTCAGGCATATACAAACCTAATGATTGTGGTAAATGTTGTGCAAACGCAGTAGGTGGGTTGGAAGCACTAGCATAGTTGAGATATCTAAGCTTGGGAGTTGTTTGAATCATCAACCTTAAGTTATCAAAATACGTCCCCAAAATGTGTGATACCATTTCAATATTGCTTGGATTCGGGTTTACATATTGTCCATCTCTCGTATCAGCTTCTTCTACTACCCAACTAGGGATTAGACCCTGGAAGGAGGCGTTGTTATTGAAATCGTAATTTGCGCCTTTTTTCTCTAATGTATCTTTGAGACTAATAACATCTGGGTTGTTACTGCGGATAATGGGGTCTTTATATTCTGTTGCTGAGGCAGAAGACTGGACTATAGCAGAGTTAAGAGAACGAGAGTCTGAATCATATCCAACCCAATTACCGTTGGTTATTCTTCCGCTATAATCTAGAACACTATTATCGATACTAGCGGTGCCAGTGATACCTTCATTAAATTTATAATATACACCCAAAGTGGTGTTGGAGATATCTGTGTTGGTGCCGCCGCGAACTTGTGTGAACCAATTTTTGTAAATCTCGTCGCCATTTCTGGCCGCTTTCCAAAAGCGGAACTCATCCATAGACGCACTTAATTTACCGGCGCCCGGTTTTGCGGCCTGCCCTGGTAAATTATAAAGAAGGGCCCCAATACGAGCTTCCGTATTTTTAGAGTTTAAAGCGCCGATGGTTGAAGTGGTATATTCGTTAATGTCATCTAATGCTCCTGTCACATATAACTTAGATATAAAATCGCTCCCCGAATTTTGCAGGGTCAGTGCATAATGTTTCCATTCTCCATTAACCACGTACGTGGCTATTTCTGCGCTTCCGATCTCCCGCTCTTTGAAACCGTTACTTCCCGAACGAACTGTTAAAATAAAAGGAGAAGTGGTATATCCGGATGATACGAGGGATAATGATAATCGAGCATAATCATGTTGGTTGGCTGCTGTTATCCCATTCCACATGTCAAAAATTACTTCTTTTTTGGTACCGCCGGCGATGCCCACAAAAGCATCTTTCTTGAGCCAAAATTCAATTGTGACACCTTTATCAAAATTGCTTTCTAAGTTAGATTCTCGCGACCCTGTTCCATAATTGGATTCTAAACCTTCCGTTGTATAAATATCGGCATCATAAACGTTGGCATAATTTCTTTGTGCTGTTGCGGGATCGTCGAATAAACCAGCGCTTGTGCTGGAAGTTATAGTGTGGGGGCCCCCTTTAAATGCTATATATTCTTGTTCATCGGGAAGTCCATATCCGTTAGCTGTAGACGTCTGACCTCCCCAGCCATCAGCACTTAAAAGAGCATATCCATTCGTACGAGGATAGTCGTTATCGAAAATATACTTTTCTATATTAAGTGATTCGTTATAGAACCCATTGATTTCAGCGTCAGACCCATCATAAGGAAAGTAATCAATAATTCTGTCTATAGCAGACTTATAATATAAGTTTGCAGAACCATATTTGACAAAGTTTTTAGGCTCGCTATAATCGAGCGGCGGTATAAAAGAGGTTTGCTTTTCGCGAATCTCCGCAACATTTTTGGCGGATTCTACATCTTTAAAGGCATCCTTCTGATTTGTATCAGAAAGATAATTTCGAGATGTGTCTGTGGACTGGAAAAGTTTTTTAATACTCATAGTTTTCTACTCTAAACTTAAAAGTGTCTGGCTGTTCAACCCAAGAATTAAGTCCATTATCATAGAAAGAGAATTTAAATGCGTACTCATAGCCGGCCTCTAGCAAATTCATATCTAAATCAAAATAATTACCCGAAACATCATAAGACATTAGCGTTTGTAAATCGCTTCCAGTTCCATATGGAATGGCATCATAAGCATCTAAAGTTCTATACACTCTATAAGATGCGCTTAAAATGCTCGTTGTCGGGGGAGTAACATTGGCCACCGTGTACACAGTCGGTTGCCAATTTTTGTCTCTCACATACAAATTAAATCGTGCGTTTTCATTCGCGCGATACTTGTCTTTAAGATTCGTAATATTCATATAATAAGTTGGACGACTAATAGTGTTTTCGGCGCGCAATGTATGGCACTCAATCGCGCCCGTAAAATACTGAACATAAGCATCACTAGCGTTTGTAGTAGTATGGCTACCTGTAAACCATACATCATAAATGGTTTTAAGTGACGGGTTTTGGGTACCAGTGAACGCAAAAGAGGCGCTATAAATACCCGTTGAAACAATACCTCCTGTTATAACTGTTTGGTTATCTGAACCAACATGGCTTTCGTTGTCGAGTGATAAGATTTGTGCGCTTCCGGTATTGGCTATCGATCCAAATGCACCCGAGAGAGAACCGGAAACAGGAATGTCTGAGGGGGGTACGTCATCTCCATCGCCCCCTTCATAAAAACCGCCGGTTGAACCGGAATAAATGCTTACATATACAACCTTTTTAAAAGTGCCAGTATGTGATTGGGGAATATCCGCCAATTGTCCATCCACATAGTTATACATGTAAATGGTGTTTAGGTTTTTAGCAGCAGAGGCTAAAGAACTACTAAAGAAAAAGTTAGCTCTATCATCGGCTTTGGCCGAGTTCCATCGAGCTTCAATGGTCGGTTTCTTAAAGAAATATTCAGTTCCTCGACCAAAAAACCTCTTGGTATAGTATGAAGTAGTAGATCCGCTCGGGTTGTAGATAACACTCTGTGTTGTATCGTCTCCGTCAAGTGCTAGTTGGCCAGGAATTCGGCTCGTCACGGTATTAGCAGAGCCCGATTCATATGCCTCATAACTTGCAGATAAATGAACTCCAATACCATAGTTAGAATAAGTCCCAGCTATCCATTGTTCTACCAAGGGGGTGATATCTAATTCTAAATCTTCTAAACCTGTAGAAAAATCTTTAGTAAAAGTAAAGATCTCTGTATCCACTATTCCTGTGACAGCGCCTCCCGTAAGATATGATCCTCCAGCCAATACTGTACTATTAATATCAGTCCAATATGCAGTATTAGAAGCACTCATCCAGTTAGAGCCTTGGTTTTCGAGGGTTAAATCTTTATACCCTTCGAGATCTAGGCCTACGCCTTCCTGCCATGATTGTGAAACTGTAAGAACTGTTAAAGTATAATCTCGTGGCACAGTTTTTGAGTGTTCAGCATTATACATGCGTAAATAAAAACTTACACTCCCGCTTGCCGGCACATCACCATTGGTTCTGTCGGTAGAAATATCCGTAACTGGAAACTTAATAAGAATCCGAGATAGCTCTTGGGAGCTTGTGGTGACGCGTCCATAAATAGAAAAGGTTTCTAAAACATCGGATTGGCCCGCGTTGGCGCCCGTGCCACGAGTTTTTAAGTTGGCATCGTAAGCATTAACAACAGTATTGTCAGCATCAGCGACATATCTTTTGATGGTCATTATACAACCTTTCCTCTTATATCCGTAGCGGGATATTTGATTTCTACTAAAGCATTAGCCGGCACAACCAAATAACTTCCATCTGGTGATAAGTTATCGTTGATATCAATATTAGCAAAGGAATAATTAGCGCCTGTTTTATTAACAAGCTTTACTGTTAGAACATCTAATAAGCCCGTAACATTTTTTAATTCGCTATAAATATCGCTGATATAAAACGGTTCTCCAATATAATAAGGAGTGCTATATTTATCTGCCAGTGCATTAACCGCATTATCTAATAAAACAAATTTGTCCGTGCCCGTCGCTGCTTTAATGGTGAACTCAATTCCTATATTCAAAATATATGGATCCAAAATATCAATAGTATCATTAATCATTCTATATTGATTTAACCATGTTTTTACATTATCTTTAATAGTACTGTTGGTTTTTATCAACTTTCCTTGACTATCTTCGGATACAATGTATAGATTAAGATTTCTTTTTAATGAATTGGGGTCTTTTTGTATGGAAACCCTTTTAACAGAACCAAATTTTGCTGGCATTCTATAAACAACATTTTCATAGTCAGCTTGTGTGACTGCTCGATTTTGAGTGGGAAAAGTATCAAAAATTCTTCTCTTAACTTCTCCGGAGGAGGGCGCTGTCACGTCCCCCATAATTGGCTCTTCATTAGAAACCTCTAACGAATCAATAACAGTTCTCATTGTGGTACTGGTGAGTGATTCGGGATTTTTAAATTCCATCTTAGCGTTGCCGACCGAATTTAAAGCAGACACGGCAACATTAGAATTGGCGGCATTTGTAACCCTGTAAGTTACTGTTAAAACTGTATTCGATGGAACTATTCCCAGACTTTCATTTCTTGATAGCCGAGTGGGATCAAAAGTGGTATCTGTTACGTATGCTTTCCCAAATGCATTCAAAGCAACCGATTGAGGATCAGCCACCACATTCGATTCTCCCGCCTTGCCGCTTCCAAACTGCAAATAAGAGGCCACTCGAGTTCGTTCCACAACGAATTTTCTCGATGTTAAAAATGGTTTTAAAATAGAAGGTACATTATCGCTCTTAAAGTTTGTATTCCCCATTTCTTTTAGTACCATATCCTGCGCCAAGTAATCTACTTCAAAATATTCGTGGCCTTCCGCATCAGTTACTGCTATAATCTCAGCCACATTTGTGGTTGCCAATGGTACTTGTAAAAATTTTTGATATGCTCCTACTCTAATTTGCTCTTGGCTAAAATATCCAGACACCACATTTCCATATGCTTTAATCGCATAATAAGTGGGTGCACCAGTACTCGTATCCACTGTAGCCACTACCACTGGGTTTTTGGAGTCACTAAAATCCACATTCTCTGTTAAAACAAAATTAGTGCCATTTGTAGCTGTAAAGCGGGAGCCTCTTTTTAAAAGGGGAGTATAATTTGTATCTGGGCCCAGACCGGTGCTAGACGCAGGCACTACGGCAAAAAGCGCAACCTGACCATAGGTTGAAGGAGTGCCTGTGTATTTATACCCTAGAACCCGGCCATGGCGTAGAATGTTGTTATATTGATATGCTGTATCTAAAAAAGATTCATTAACATTATAATCTAAGTAAAATGAAAGCTGGTCTCCCACATACGCGACAGCATCAAGCATGATGGAGCCGAAAGACGCCTCGCTCCAGTCTTTAAACGTATCCGGATAAAAGCGCTCAGCTATTTGCATTAAATCTTCGCGAATACTTTCATACTCGCGATGAGTGTAGTCTATTGGTATTATCTTTTTTTGTTCATTTGGCATCAAAAAACCCTCGTTTTTTAATTAGTTATTTCCAAGAAATCTGAAGCTCCCACCCCTGGAATGGTGTATCTTATTTGTAAACCTAAGTGGTTGTTGTCTGGATCGGTTGTGCCAAAAAATATTTCTTGAATTTGAACAGCGGGCATATAAATGCGCACCTGTTCTCTAATTTTGGCCTCAATCTCTGCGGTGGCACCCACACCAAAATTTTCAAATAAATAAGTTTTAATGCCAACTCCAAAGCGAGGTTCCATCACTCTTTCCCCAGGGTTGGTGTAAAGTAGCATTTTTAAATTTTGTTTTACTAGCGGCTTAAAACCTGTAATCATTTTAAACCCAGTGGAGTAATTTATTTCTAGCGGAAGCGCTGTGGCAAGTGAACTCATATTATATCCTTTTTAATAAATACTCCTTAATCCTTTTCTTCACACAATTCTCCATTAGCATTAAATGGATTTGTGCGAAGCATCCTTCTCTTCCAGAAGGGAAGAAGCTCTTTTCCTGGCCGCGGGCGGAACTTTTCTTTGAGTTGGTTCGTAATAATTATTCCTCCGCTATCTGCTGGTTCATCTTCTTCATCATCCAGATCTCTCGACTTATAATAGTTTTTAAACATTCTTTTTATTTTACTTTTCGAATTTCGCAATAAAACTTGATCCCACTCATCGTAGCTCACAACACCCATGCCAGCCAGAGGATTGAGTAAACTGCCTGGAGTTCGATCCACTTTGTTGGCCCAGCCATCAACGCCATCAACTTCTGGTGTAATGACGCCGGCAACCGCCTCGTCGGTGGTCACTTCCATCTCACCGGTACCGTCGTCGAACCCATACATTGTGAAACCAACATTAGAGCCAGGTTTAACAGCTAAACTGTCGGAATTAACCGCACCAATGGGTACCACTTTTTCACCAATAGAAGGAAGAAAAGCTTCTCCATTATAAATAGCTGTCATAGCTGTCAGCTTGCTCAGTGGGAAAATATAATGAGCCACCATTTTAAATTTTTCATCTTTCTTGAGCATTTTAATCAAACACAACAGAAGTAAACTATCTTTGTCAAAGGGATCGACTTGATTGATTTTTAAATCTAAAGAGTCGACTTCGACTTCTGTGATGGTGTAAGATCCGCTATCAAGAACAAGCGAAAACCTCAACCCATACCTAACGCCCAGTTCTCCAGTTAAGCCGGCCGTGTGTCCGTTACTATCGGTTACTAGTTCTAAGGTTCCCGGATAATAATCTGAAATATTTGCGGAGGGGTCTTTTGCTTGTATTGAAATAAGGGCACTAGATGCAGACTGGGGATCCCCATCATTAAGTCTCATATATTTTTCAATTTTAAAAGGAGGAGTCCAGCCAGCGGACACGCCTTCTGTACTAAGGACATCCATTGGACCGACAGCGGCAGCGGCGCCGAGATCTGCTATATCTCCCACATTCACTGTGACCTTGTTGGCGAACGGAGTCAAAGTATCGTCTAAGGCTGATGCTTCGCCAGTATCAAATTCTCCTGTCATATACACAGGATTTCCTTCGACATCCATTATAACATGATAATATCCGATATATTCACTTCCATCTGAGGCTGCGAATTCGCCTCCACTTGTGTAGTGTTCATCGCCTTCAGTTGGAAGGTCTACATACGTGCGCACCAATTCCTCATTAAGTGTAAGGCTGCTGCCGCCTTGGGAAAGATATTGTAAAATGTAATAATCTAAATCATAAATACTCGGACTCATTCCTACGAGCTTAAGATTTTCAATGAGTTTGGCTCCCATAAAGTTCAGTTCTTCTTTGACTAACTCTTTAAAAATTAACTTAGCATCTTCTTCGGTCTTTTGGATGGCTTCGTAATTTTTATCTATGCGATATTTTTTTAAACTCTCGAAGAGGCCGGCCATCTCTCCCTTTTCTTCATTTAATTCTGTTTGATCGGGATAAGCATATCCTTGTTGCATATTATTTAGGCGCCCCAATGCATCAAGAACATCTTCGGGGGGATCGATTATGGAACCGTCATCGACTTTTCTTCCATAGAGTTGAACAGTTTGCTCTAAAAAACCATACCAAAACTTACTATCTTTAAAAGGATTGAAAAACTCCCAAAAAGCCTTTTGGGCGCCTTTAAAGCTATCTTCCATATCTTCAACAATATATTGCGCATAAAGAGAACTAAATACGTCAGGGAAGCTAGGATTAAACTTTGTAAACGTTGCTATTGATTTTATAAAGTTTGTGCTCGCATAAATTCTAATAGCTGCACTAATAAGTGCTTCTAACCCTGCCACATCCGCACGATTTAAAATTCTATTATAAGGCAATTCTACGGCACAATCGGGGTCGTCCCTCAACCGTTCATCTTCTGGAATGAAAGGGTAAGCATCATCAATCTTTTGTTGAATATCTTTGAAATCAATTAGATCTGTTGTATAAGGTTTGCAAGGACTCATCTCGGGGAACATCACCTCCACAAACCCAAGCCACCCTGTGCTTTGGCTTGGGGACATATAGAGAGGGGGATTCACATAAGATCCTCCATAAGTTAACGGATCTAAATAAAATACTCTATTTGTTGGGGTTGGGATGGGCTCGCCGGCGTCCTTTGCGGCGGCCGCCAAAACATTATCATTATATTGCATACGACTTATACCCATGATCTGATCCTTAGGTAGTATGGGACGCCACCCCAATTTAAAAATGAGTCGGAGGGGGTCAAGTAATGGTACATCAAGTTTTACATCGTAATAGTTTGAGCCAGCTTCATAAGTCATAGCATTGCCCGTCGTCCCATCCACCCCCGCCACTGGCTCTTCTAACACGTATTCAATGTCATTAGTACTCAAATCATCATATGTGGCGCCATATTTAAAAGCATTTTCATTTTCGGCTACTTCTCTCGCAATCAACAGTGTGAGATTAGTCATAATGGTATCATAGTTGGTTTGCAAGGTACTTATATCCAGATCATTTCCATTGTTTTTTAATATTTCGTGTAATAAAACCACTTGTGGTGGGTATGATTGATAACTCGAAAATGTAGAAAGAAATTGAGGATACCTATCAAAATTTATGCCATCTAATGTGTCATCAACTGATAGAAATTCATATTTTACATCTTGCATTGCAATTGTGGGAAAGGTAAAATAAGGCGTGAGGGCGCCGGCCGGGGTGGTGAGCCCGGGTGGTATCCATCCATCTCCCCATTTTGATATATACCGTAAAAAATCAAGCGGCCCATCTACCGTGTCTGTGCTGTTCTTTGGTGTCAATGCTTCCTGTATCGGAGCAAATAGTTCTATGCTCTTTTTAAATATTTTAACACGAACCACGGGAACCATTGCTGCCAACTTGGTAAATGTTACCCCCGTCAAATTAGATTTTTCTAAGATTTTAATTCGTGCTGTGTCTCGCGGCTGATTTGTTGTGCCGGGTGTTTTTCCTAAAGAAGCTTCTAAAAGAGTATGAGTGTGACACTGGCCCACTTCATCACATACTTCTTCAACAACCCCGTTCGCAATTGAATGAGTATGCCCATCCGCCCAGGAAGTTTCTCCATTCAGAGTAGGGTTCTTATCCGTATTAAGATCTCCTATAGTATAAGTGTGCCGGTGTCCATCATCCAATGAAGTAATGGTTTCTTTTAAACTAGCAAGAGAACCGCGGTTTCTTGCGCCAGTTATTACGCCATCATCCGAAACCAAATCTGACAAATAAAGTTCCAAATCAAATCCTTTAGAATATGCGTCTCCCGTATCGTAATACCACGTTGGATCTTCGTCGGCGCTATCGGTGGCATAAGCCTTGTTACTGTCGGATGCGGTGTCTTCGTTGAAGTCGGCTTGTAACCCTTTACAATTGTCTTGAAAACTTAGTACAAGATCTGCGGTGGATTTTCGTGCTTGTTCAACGAATTTAATTTCTTTAGTCTCAAAATCCGGCTCAAAGGTAGTGTTATAACCAAGAACGTCTGAATCGAGTCGTAATAAATTAACTCCACTTCCAACAGTTCTTACGCCGGCACGGGCAAAACTAGAACTGGTGCTTACATTTCCTATAAATTCATTATTTGATGCAAATGTTACAGTAGGAGGTAGATTTCGGCCTAGGCCGTTGTCCTCTCGCGACGACGCGTCAGGGGTAACCATCGGCGGCAGATCGGTTTTCACATTTCCCAAGAGATAATCCTGTAACCATTCTCCAATTTTAGTTGGGAAAGCGCCCTCTTGCTTGCTGAGTTTGGGTGGGTTAGGGAAAATAGCGTTAAAAATACCTTTGTCGCTGTCGATGTCCTCTAAAATGTCTTGATCATTTTGATCTATATAAAAATCAACATATCCCCTTCTATTGGAAGCTTTTCTATTATGAGCAGTTAAGGGAAGTCCCATCGTATCAGACAAAACCATGTTCATCAACCCATATTTTGATTCCCATGGCCCGTTTCCAATCATATCGTAAGCAAATTCCATTTTTAATGCTTCCAAATCTCCACTTAAACCGGCTGTTGTGACAGACACTGATTCTGCAGGCTCAATAGGCAAAACCCCATTATCGCAGCCGGGATCAGAGAATAAGGGAGGAAGTGCTGCCTCTGGAATTCCCCCTTGTAATGCATTGGCTATATCTGATAAATCGTTTGATGGCACACATATTTGTGTTATTTGTTCTGCTGTCGCTCTTCCTGAAAGTATTTGACTTCTTAGATCGCAGAACTCTTCTACTTGTTCTGGTGAGGCACATGCACACAAACCAGCAGCTTGGGGTATGGCGTCAGGAAAGGAATCCAAAAAGTCTTGCAATTTCTCTTTAAAAGCTCCCGGGAATAAATTGCCCATATTACAAAAGAAGCTTTTAATAGTGTCGTCATTCCTCAGGCCGGCCTCAAATTCAGGATATTCATAATGGATTATTTGGCGAACAATCTGTAGAAACTCTGCAGATGGCTCGCACAAAAAAGCACTATAAAGTTCTTCGGTGGTTACAGCATTAGATACATCGCCTGCCAAGTTTAAGACCTGTTCTGTGTCGGCCAATGCGGCAGTCCCAACTCCCAAATCACTAAACATATCTACAAGCGTATCATCAATTACTTCGTCTGGGACGTCGTCTCCACAAATAGAATCTCTAATGGCATCAACAATTTTGGTGCGACCACCGCTAGCCAACGCAGCGAGAGCTTGTCCGGTGGCACCCGCTGCTTTACATGCGGCGCCTCCCAATATATCACAAATCTTTGTGAAAATCATTATTAATATTTTTAACAATGCCTGTTGAATAGCATATTTGGCCGCTTCCATCAATAATCTTTGAAAATCATTTCGTGATGGCATCCATCCGTAAGGGTTTTCATATCGCGGCATTGTAATGCCGTGGGTCGTCGTACAAAATGGTATTTCGAAATCCTTAATGAAATCCACATAGGAAGGATTAAAAGGAGGAGGAACTGGACAATCTAAAGTGGCAATGATATAAGAGACCATTTGAGCGCCAGGAAGCTTATTCAATTCCGCTAGCAAATCCATATAGGCATCAGCATATAACTCCAAATATGCCAAAATTACGGCTTCCATAACTAGGTTAGGATCCAGCTTTCCAGTCGCGCCGCTTGCATCTAATGTTTTTCCTAAAGTGCGTTCATCACGGCGGGCACCTGAACCCCACGTTAACGGCTCACCGCCGGTAGTTTGTGGCGGGTCTCCTTGCATGTCCGACTTCTGCTGTTCGGTAACCATTGCTTCATCTTCAAACGGGTATCCGGCATCTGGGGTTGGGTTTGCATCAGATGCAATCTGATCGGAAGTATACTGTAGATCAGAACCTTGTTGGAAAACGTCTCCACTTTCTAATTTTTTCTTAATTAATGCATCTAATTCTGCTTGCTTAGAGGGAGGAAGCCCAACAAATAATTTATCAAAATTCTCCAGACTCATTGCTCGCAATGCGCTTTCAATAATAGTGGCCATGGCCTGTTCAAAAGTCAAGCCCGAGAACAAACACGATACCGTTGACATCATTAATTCTGTCATACCACAGAATTTAATTTTATCAAAAGCCTCTTCCCATAACTCTTCTATAGAGTCTACAGAGTCCGTCAGGGCAGCACAAAACGCCAAAGTAGATTTAGAATCTATTGATTCGTAAGCCTGCATTTTGGCCATTTTCATAATATCCACATTCTGTTGTATGTCTGAATCCCAAACTTGGCCAATCTTAATTTTCTCGTCTATAATTCCTTGAATATCTTCACTGCATAAGTTTTTATTAAATTGATAAGCAATAGCGTCGCCTAAGTTGAAAACTTCATCTAGAATATCCTCACCTAGTTGTTTTCCTTCGTCTGCTAGGGCGGCCGCTACACAGCTAACTACTGTATTTTGAGGGTCGGTGTTGGCATATGCTTGATTGGTGGTAGAGTAGATGGTGGGATAAGTATATTTTTTAACAAATTCTAGCCATGGCAATGGCTCACGGGCCATCAAATCGGATTCCATATCATCCAATTGGGCCAAATATGCCATCGCTGTTGGATCTGTCCATGCGGAGCCCGGGCGCAGAAGTGGTCCTAATTTACTATCTTTCTTGAAAAATATAGGAGTGTTTTCACATCCTTCTGTATAAACGGTTAACTTTATAAGTTCATAATCGCTATTAAAACTAAAAGTTACTTCTTCAATTTTTTCTCTTCTCCATATACGCCCGAAAGCTCCACCACCGCTCCCTCCAATTTTATAGTTTTTAGTATTTAAAAATTCGTCCAACTCGGGAAGTAATTTGGCAGTTATAGAACCCTTGAGTATACCCCAGTCTCCATAATTCTCTAAAGCAAAAAGCAGTCCTTCATAAGGTGCATCTTGATAATAAAGATTTCCATCTTCAATTTTAGTGTATAGTTTGTTATACCAACTGTAAAGTTTCAATCCTTTTCTTATGCGCAACAACTTTAGTTTTAAGTCATCTATAGTATAGGTGACTTCAATCTCTGCTGATTCATCTTCATCGTCTTCCTCATCTTGGGCGCCATCTTCAAGATTATAAATTACATCAAATGGCACTGAATAAAGCAAACGAAGTCGCGACATTGCGCGCGGTTCTAAATAATAATCTGTTTTAACATCCCAAATGGTAGCTTCTTCGACAATTTTCTTATTCGCCTCAGAATCATCTTTGTTATTATCCCCTAAGAATGCAACAACTGCATCGTTTAAATATTCTTCAAAGCGCCTATTTAAAGATCCATCAGCTTCTTCTTCTGGTAAATCAGTTTCTTTTAGTAATTTTTCCTCAATAGTGGTTGTATATGGAGTCTCAATGGGAACTTGAAAATAACAAATTTTTTCATTTAAAAAAGAAACACTAGAGGGACTTCGTCGCCAATTGGGTGTAATCGCAGTGCCATAAGGAATACACGGACTTTCGTCACATATAGCCTCTGGAACTTCTATTACTTCATCGCATACATCGAGAAGGCCCGTTCCTGTTGTATCTTGGTATTTTAAAAATTTTGATTCTGACATTGTTGTGCCTTTTTATTTAAGTTGTCTTTACGTTTCTACTGCAAATGTATTTGCTGCCCGCGGGGTTAAGATAATTTAACTCCCACAACATTAAATTTACGCGCGTATGATATAACGGATTGATGGTTTTGTTTCGCATTTTATTTACATATTGTTCTATAGTATTGGCTGCGGGGGGAGCAAACGGCTCCAACGCAAGTCGTATAGTATCCACAATGCGAGTATTTAAAAGAGCATAATTATATGTAGCACTCTGTATATCTTCTATATATTTATGCAATTCTTTTATACCATCTAAAGTATTGCCTCCAAGTAAAACAGGTTGAATCGCTTTTATTGTGGTAGCTTTTAAAAACTTTCCACCGGGTACGGTGCGCTCACCAGAAAAATTACCAGCGTTTAATTCAATGGGAGGTGCCGGCAGTATTTTGTGACCTAAAGAGTTGGTTTCTCCGTCGTTACCATATCCCTTAAATCCTTTACCTGTTCCGGTAACTATTCTAACGCCTTCTCTCCCAATAATTCTCACCCCATCTGCCTTAATCCCAATTCCAGAACCAGGAGAGGGCATATCAACCCCTTCTATTCCAAAGTTTTTATCCAGATGTGTTAGTTGGCTGATGTATATTCTTGCTGCATCGGCTACAAAACTATTGTTAACCACCGTTCCGGGGGCGGCGCCTTTGCCACCGCCAGCCGATGACATTCTTCCAACTACTATATCAATCGCATTCGCATTTTGGGCGCCTTGTGCGCCAAAGCCCGAAGCCACGCCGGTGGGCCTATCGGCTCCTAAGACTATATAAGAACCTGCTCGCTGCATCCAGCTTTCATTGGGAGCTTTATAAAACTGAATTTCTGGGCCGGCCACAGCATTATGAAATAAACCACTTCGAGAGGGCACTGTGTTAACCGTACCTTCCTCTATTATTTGCTCTACAGTCGGATTACTTTTAGGATCTAGAGTATTTTCTGGATCATATAGTTTTTTAGTAGACATTTTTTTTAATTTAGCTGTCCTTTATCGCATGATTTATTCATAAAGTTAAGAAACAATAGATTTTATTACCGCACCCGACGTAGAGTTTTGAGCTAATGTAATGGGATTGCCAGCCGCTTCGGCCTGAGTTGCTTCTATGAAAATATCCCAATCCCATCCAGATGGATGGCCCACTTGCGCAGTATTACGAGACGCAAATGTGCCGGGGTCGCGGCGGCGGGCATTGTCGCCACTATAGTACTCATCATGGCCTACAATATGAGTCCTATCTATTGGAATGCTATGTCTTCCAGCAATCTCAGAAACTAATGCAGCCAATGTATTCATCAACGTAGGGGTAAACATTGATGGTTTGCAACTAGGATGTTTCTCGAGATTATCAGAGCCATTTATTTCAATTCCTATTGAACGAGAATTAACGCCGGCGGCATGATATGCCACATCTTTTTCTAATACCCCTGCTACTATATTGCCGCCTTGGTCTATGGCATAATGTATTGATGTCTTAACCACCTTTTCAAGGGCTGCGCCGCCGATATTATTGTACATAGAGCGCTTCATACATGTTAAATCCTCGTTAGTAGAAGAGCCTCCCACCGGAGTACAAGGCACAAGCTGGCCATTTACTTCATATCTTAGTGTCGGGCCTTCGGCCATGCGATCAATTGTTTGCTGGGCTCTACCGCTGCCGCAGTTGCCATCAGTAAAGTGTATTACAATTCTATCGATAGTGCGCTCTCCCTCTGCTACAGGCGTATAAGATTGTGCTTGATTCCTCCCAAGCGATGTGGCTGTCCCGGGAGAGACCTCCCCCATTGTCGAAGCATTTTCTTCATCAAAGTTAGCCACAGCACTATAACATTGTTCACTTTGTCCCGCTCCCGGTGCGGTAGATCGCGCAGACCAAGTACGGGTGGGTCCAAGATAGGCCCCACTTTGTAAATCATAAGGTCCATTAGAAGCTGGCTTTAGCTGAACCCTTACAATATCTCCTACTGCTGGTATTTCGCTGTTTATCCCTTCACTAATGAACTCGGTATGATCGCTAATAAGTCTCTTAATCGCGTGGGGGCATGTTGCAGTACTCAAGTCACATGGGTCATCCAAAAATTGGCCATGGAGTTGTTCAATTCTTCCTTTAAAATAAAAACTTGTTACTCTTTTTTGATTAGCTTTAGTAGCTGCGTCTACTGCAGTTTTGCTTACCTTTGGGTCTAAGTTTAACATACTAGCCATTTGGTCTGCATTCAGAGGCAACGGAGTACTAAGGACTTTTGCAAAATATGTTGGCCCAGTGAGTGCGTCATAATTAAATGACTTTCTAACACTATTGTTAAAAAGATCTAATGCAGACACATTATCAGTAAAAACAGAAGGGTCGTGAAAGTCTTTAGCCATTATTAACTTCTCCCTGAATCATATCAAACAGATCATTCTTATCTTGGTCGGACAGTCCTGTATTTTGGTTTTGTCCTTTTTGTCTTAGACTGATCAACTTTACTAGTTGTTCGTTGGATCTTTGCAATGATTCTACATGTTTAGCTGCAACAGGACTCAAGTATTTATTTTGTTCGGGTTCTTTAACTATCTGGTTGGCTACCTCATTTAGAAATTCTCTTGCAAGCTTCCTATCATTCCGAATGTTAGTTAGCGCCTCATTGATCAAATTTTCTAAATTTTGGTTGCTCATATTGTTCCAGTATCCCAATCTTGCTTAAAATTATAATATCTCTTCCGAAATTTCTTTAAGGAGTTAACAATCTGTTTGGTGTTGAGGCCTGTAATTTCTCGAAGGTATAAATAAATAGCCTTTTTGTTAAAAATATCAATATCATCTTTTGACTCAAAAAGAATGATAATAGCTTTATATACTTTTAAATCGTTCTCCTTCATTTGAGAAGTGTCCCATGACTGTAATTCAGCGTAAAACTTTTTCCAAAATTCATCTTCTTCCCTGTGAGTTAAGTACGACTCCTCAGTTGAAAGATATTGTTCTTCATAACTTTTAGAAATGTTATTTAGATCCACCTCTCGTTTATTTTGTTTCTGCTGTTTCTTAACCTTATGAATAAACCAGTTTTTGGTGATAACCGAAAAATAAGAAAACGCGGCAGAGCCGCGATTAGGGTCATACTTATCTAATATTGTCATCAACCATATTTTACATTCATCTCGCAATGAATCAATATTAGGCAAGCTAGTGAACTTATAGGTAAATACTATCTTGTCAACCATCTCATTAAAAGCTGGTCCTATATATTCAACATATAGTTCTGTTCTTTCTCTTAAACAATTCGTACGAGCATATCTGACGATAGCTTCTTCGTGTTTATGAGTAAAGTAATAATTTTTTTTACGCTTCTTCGGCATCGGTTCTGACTTCTGTGTCATCATCAAGTAACTCTTCTGTAGATGTTTTTTCTGGGTCTTCAGTTAAAGAATAAATATATTCAAACGTTTCTAATTGTTCATTGAATGATACAGCATGTTCCAATAAGTGCGCAAGTGTATCATCACCATAAAACATCTCTAACTCATATACCTTTTTGGCATGAGTGGCAAAAGAATTAATCATCTGCTGGAGGTCACCTAGCTCTTCCGATATAGCAAGTAAACGCACGATGGCGCCCTTCACATAATATATTAAACCGATGTTTAAAATTACGGAAAATAATAAGACAGCGCTTAGTATCATTTCAAGACGAGTCATTAGCTTTTCTGGTGGCCTCTTTTTTTTGTTGTTCTAGAACCTTTCGGTTCTCTTCAATATATTCTTTTGTCAACTCACCAATCTTTTTATTCGGGTGACCAGTGGATTTTTTTTTAATAGTAAGCGGCGTTGATAATATTCTTTGCATTGTGTTGAGTTGTTCACACTTTTCGCAATCCGAAAAGGTTTCTTCAAAGCTATGAAAAGCTATTATCAAATCGCCACAATTTTTACATTCATAGCGGTAACGCGGCATTACGGAGCGTTAGCGTCAGACTGTGTTTCATTCGGGACATGTACTGTGGGGGGGTTATCCACCACAAGTCCATCATTGGTGTCAGTTAATTCAAATTTTTGAAAAACAGGAACAATGTCTGACTGGTTCATCAAAGACTCCTGTAGAGCCATCATAATAGCACCAATTGCTTGATTAGATAATTTCATCTTATTCTCCTTTAAGTAGCTGCAACAATTCAGCTTTATTGTGTTTGGTGTAACCTTTCATTCCTCTTTCTTTCGCTATAGCTCGCAATTCAACGACCTTCAAACTAGAAAGATCTATTTCAGGTTCAACAGGCGTTGTATCTGGGCCTGTAAGCCAGTTTTTGATTTTATTTAAAAAGTTCATTTGTTTCCTTTATTACCATTTAAAATTGTTTTTATAATGTTCAACAATTTGCTCAATCTCATGATCAAAGTTTTTTTGGGGTCTCCATCCAAGAGACTTTAGTTTATCATCATTAAGTGCATATCTCACATCCTGCCCTTCGCGAGTGTAAGATAAGTCTATATACTCGCTCCAATCTCTTTTCTCACCAAAATAACATTCCAATACTTTGCTGACTGTCTCAATATTCTTTTGCTCAAAACCACCAGCAACGTTGTAAATACCATGATTCTGCTCGGTCTCTATCAAGGTAGCTACTGCGGTCGCAGTGTCAGCCGAGTGAAGCCAATTTCGTATTGGCTCCCCTTTATCGTGAAGTTTAATTTTCTTACCTCTCATTAAGAGCTTGACAGTAAGGGGAATGAGCTTTTCTGGGTATTGTCCTATTCCGTAATTATTCGTTGGTCTTAAAATAAGATATTTTAAATCATAAGTTCTAGCCCACGCCATCACTAGCATATCCGCTGCAGCTTTGGATGCGGAATATGGGTTGCTTGGTTGGAGGATATCGGTTTCAATGTGTTCACCGTTTGTGATATCTCCATAAACCTCGTCGGTACTGAAATGGAAGAACACAGGCCGGTCGCTCACATTTGCTTGCTTTTGGCGTATTAAATCCAAGAGGTTCTTGACGCCTACGACGTTAGAAGTTATAAAGTCTGTACTGTCAATAATGCTATTTCCAACATGTGATTCTGCCGCTATATTAATCACGTAATCACAATCGGGCAAATATTTTAAAGTAGCGATATCCTTTTCAACAAATGTAAAATTGGGGCTCCTGTGGAAGTCCGTTAAAAACTCTTCATTGGCGGCATATGTACAACAATCAATTCCGTATACTTTCCAGCCTTTTTTGAGACATTCACGAGTTACATGAGAACCAATAAGCCCCAAACAACCTGTTATAACAACGAGCTTCACTTAGTCTCCATTTATAATCCTATAAGAATCAGTATCAAAATGTTGAGTGGAAAATTCAAACAACTCTGTGTCTTGTAGTGCTAGTATTTGATGTCGGAGGCCTCGATAAACATGGAAGTTCTCGCCCGGTTGAAGAATGCATTGGTCGGCTTTTTCTATATCGTTGTGTCCGGAATATTTTACAATTATCAACCCCGACTGAACGTAAAAGACCTCATCCTTTAGTTTGTGATAATGCCACGAGGAACGCTTATCTTGATTAAAAAACAGCAATTTGCCACAATATTCTTTATTATTGACGATCCACTGTTCCCATCCCCATCCTTTCTCAACCTGTTTCATTGGCAAGCTTGCGTTCATTTTATGGTTTCCTTGGGTTCTTATTGCAGTGGGGACATCTTAGAGTCGCATATCCGTAGTCCAGTAGAAATCCCATCACAAGGGTTTGCAGGAATGTAAGCAGCCAAGGTTCCATGTATTGCCCCCAATGGCCAGAACGTCCTTTGTTTGCGGTGCGTTGAATTTTAAGCATTTTAGTTTTATCATTCCATGCAGCTTCTTTGGGAGTCATACCATCGGCTGCCGCAGGAGCGTGTTCAATTAAACCCTCAGCCTCGTTGACTACTCTCTCTAATGTTTCTCTAGGGTATAAATCAACGTTTAATTTTAAGAAAGACACCAAAGCGCGGGTCTCCTCCACAGGATGCATTTTGTATTTTTCATATCCCCAAAAATATGTATTTTCTGAGTTAGTTTCTGGAATGTGGTTATATTGTTGTAACCACATAATATTGTCGGTGATGTGTCTAACTATTCCGTTGAGGGTGTATACCAATTCATCGTCGCGAAGCTCCTCAGTTCTCGAGAAAAGTGGATCTATGTTTATCTCGTTGACATTTTTTATACCTTCCTTTAACATCCAACTCAAAGTTGTATCGCGAATATCTCTTAGGGAGACAATATAATAATCAAAACCAGGGCAACGGGTGTGGTCTTTGTGTAAACGATGAGTGATAGTTGAATCCGTTGTGTTGGAAGTGTTGATTTCTAAAAGCAAACGAACTATATTATACAAAAGGGTACTCCCCGATTGCGACATACCTCCAACTTGGATAGATATCTCATTTTTAGTCATTTGATTGCCCCCACATAGTCACTGCACACTGCATAAATATTCAAGTCTTTGGTTTGTTCTAATGCTTCTAAATCTTTAGAAACAATAACCGTTTTCTCACAAGTTGGCTTTCCCGGGAAAGTCCAAATATATCCTTTGCTCGTCAATGTGAAATCATCCCCTTGGTGCCAGAAGCAATGTATCCCATATTCTACCATAGTTTCCAAAGCATTTAAATTCTTGGCATGACACCAGAGGTTAGGATGTTCTAAAAAGTCTCTATCGATTCGATATCCACCAGCATCATGGCCAAGATACCACTTATCATCATGGTACCAAACATCTGTTTCGACGTCGTAACCTTTCTCGATGGCAGTCAGTAGATAAAAGGGGCTATTCTCCAACTCTGGTTGGGGGCCATTGATGTTTCCTCTGTGTGCTATTAATTTCATTTCATATATCCGGGTGTGCGTCAATTCTCGTTAACAAATTTATTTTTTTAATCTTACAAAAATTATTAATATAAAGCCACAATATCCTTTCTATGCCGATGCCCTCTTCTGTATTCATTCCGGTACTTACTTCAGAATCGGGATCATTAACCTCATTTATCATAAAGTCTAAAAGCTGAGAATATTTGTACATGTTATCAGAGGACGAGATAGCAAATTGGTCATTACAAACATGAGTTTCATCGAAAGTGATAACCTTCGATAAACTTTTTGTCCATTCGTCGAAGTTTTTATTCGGATGGTCAGGGTGAGCGCGGCGGAAGGTCCTCTGCAAGGATTCTCGAATCGCAGGGTCGGCCATGCCTTTAGCAATTTCTTCGCTTGTGGCAAATCCCAAGTTGTGTCCATTGCTGTGTGGAACTCCCATGTGACTCGTTGAGCATTCTTCGTATTCCAGTAAAGAGAGAATGTTTAAATCGGTTCGGGCGCGCATCACATAATCATATTTAAAGCCGTGCTTAAGTTCATGCTGACGGCATAACTCATGGGCCGCTTTAACCGAATGATATTGACTATTGTAATTGTAGGGAGTGTTAGGTTTTGAATGTTTGAAATTTTTTAAGGGATAGTTGTTTGTATTAAGAGGATTATCAAATAAAATATCTACAGGATTTATTTCCTCCAAAAATGACTGTAAAAATATATTATACTTATGTATATCCATATTCTGGAGAGAATTTAATAGATGTTCGGCATTCTTTTCTTTGAGGCCAAAATAATAACACGTCGGAATACTAAGGGAGCGCCAAAAGTGCACAAAGCAATCAATCTCGTACTCTCTATCTTTGAATGGAGAAATAATGTTTTTTTTAAAATTATTCCACACCCCTCTATTAAGGCGGGGTTGTCCGGAAAAACAAATAGCTAATCTTTTTTTCATTTCTCTTTTAAAAACCTCCGAAGATCTTCCGGAGTTCCTATCCCCCACATTTCATGAACGTAAAACGGAACAAGAGTCTTGCCGGCATCTATCAATTCATTATAAACTGGCGCGATGTAGAACTCATTATTAACTCTGATGTCTTTCTCTATCATCTGATTGGCGTATCTTACAAAGTCACTGCCCTTGCGATACCAATAGATACCACAAGTTGCAATATTAGAAATAGGCCGTTTTTCGGCCACTTCCACCACAAAACCTCGCGAATTTGTTTTGACAAAAGACCACTTGGGGTGTACCGCATTAAACGTAAAAACCATTGCATCCACAGAAGTTAAATTCTTTAATATGTTAAAGTTCTGCGGCTCATATTCGATATACTGATCAGAATTAGCTATTAAAAGATCCTCATCGTTATTGATATATTCTTCAGCCAGCAATGCGGTGCATGCTGCCCCTTCGGTTAAATCCTTAACCGATACATATTTAAATTTGCCGTTGGTGATTCTATCGAGTGTATCAATAAGCCCGCTATATTGTTCGACGTGCTCGCTTCTTACCAAGAAGATATACTCACAATCAAAATCGAGGTTTTCTACAACAGTCTGAATCATGGGTTTTCCATTAACATCAATTAGCGGTTTTGGAAAAGTGTATCCTTCTTTTACGAAACGACTTCCCTCACCTGCCATAGGAATTAAAATTTTCATTCATGTGCTCCTTAAAAAATTCTATATTTACATCTGTTGGGTTCTTTACCCGCATAACATGACAACCCGAGGCATATGCTGCTTCCAAGCCTTTAGGAGAGTCTTCTATAATAATAGTTGATGTTTTATCAATATTAAAATGTTCTAGAACTTTTATATATCCCTCTGGGTCAGGCTTTGCTTTTTCTACATCCTGGTTGGTCACAACCATTTCTAATAAATCATATACCCCGGTTTTCTTTAGCATGAGATGTGCCGTCTCTCTGATGCTATTCGTAAAACACGCTACTTTTATGTCTTTGGCTTTAAGCCATTTAATTAGTTCCATTTTGTCTACTGCTATCGAAGCTTTTTGTTCGACCACCTCAATAGTTTTTTGTTGTTTCAAATGATATATGCTATTATGCATGTCCTCCGAAATGATGCCGCCCTGAGTTAATTTATTTAATTTTACCTGGGTTGGAAGACCATTGAAGACATTATAGTGATCCTCTAAAGAAATTTCATATCCGCATATTTCTTTCAATGATTCATTTAAAGCTGCTCGATGCCATTCACATGCATCTACGAGAACGCCATCTAAATCAAATATTACGAGTTTTAGTGTTAACATGTTCCTCTCACGTCAAAGTCTATGCCGTTTTCTTCTAAAACCGGCTTTAATTTGCTTTCATATTCTGTAAAATTCCACTTACCTTTGACAACCGCTGTCGCAAAATAAGGATAAATACTGCTATCCCAATGGTATTCACCTCTTTTAGCATCCTGTGGGGAATGGGTCATACCTGTGCGTATATTATAGTAATGACTAACTGCTGAAGAGTACGCTTCAAATTCCCATATGTTGTTACCACCTGTTTTATCATATATTAACCTAAGCTTAGATTTATTACACAAACTAGGCTGAATGGCAAACTGTAAGCGAGATGGATTTTTGTATATACATGGGACTGAGGTTGTGTTTTTAAATGTAATAGGGCCGTAACTCGCGCAGATTAATTTAACAATATCTATTTCATTATTATGAATAGTGTTTGCTATTTGAAGTAAAGTCTCATATTGTGGTGGGTTATATAAAAACATATCTTCATGATGAAATAAGATTATCTCTTCTTCAACTTGGTCTAAACAAAATACCATACGTTGTTGATAACGCAGAGTATCATCATATGTTATGAGGGTCCAATTGTCTCTTTCTACAGCCGTTGTAGTTTGATCGGAAAATAAGTATTTCTTACAAGAAGGAAGATGTTTGTCCATTTGTTCAAACATCACAGGCCACACATCCGAATAATCAGAGTGGGAATAAAAAACAGCTACATACATTTTTATCTCACAAGTTCATAAAGTCTTCATCAGCCTGTTTTCCACAAGCATCCATTTGTTCAAAGAAAGACTCCGAAAGCCATCTGTTGGCGTGGTTAATAAATGGCGAAAATTTATCATAGTTTATCGTCTTTTTCTCAAAGGACGATAAGAGTTTGGAATCTTCTTTGAAAATCTCATCCCAGACTCGCGTTCCAATAGTGGGAACCGCCCCAAGATTACATACACGCTCTAACCCTTCAATAGTACGCATGCTTCCTGCTATAATTTCGGCTGAGTCGTTTTTTCTCTTTTGTGCAAAAGCCAAATGGGCGCATGCATCTATACCTTGTTCCTCCATTCGACCTGGAATAAGACTAACATATCTTACATTATAAGTAAAGCATGAAAGGGCGGTGCTGCAATCGGCCACACCAGTTACATTTACCTCCATAAGTTCATTTAATTCATCTACTACCTCTAAAACAGGATGAAAAGGCGCTATCTTAAGCCCTAGGGGAGTCTGTCCATCGGTGAAAGTGTGGATATAGTCAGCCCAACGTAGAACGTCTTGAGGGCTCATATGGGAGTTGGGCGCTTGCACATATACAACTCCTTGATCATCACCTCGAATCGTTGATACCAACTCACATAGCTTTGGTAAATGGGCTGTCCACTCTTCAAGTCTATGCATGTCTTCCTTCATAAAGGCATTGGGATTTGTAGTAATCCCTCTTACATGTGTGGGATCAATCGTAGCGTTCAGCGCGGACCATGCGCTCTGAATATATAATATATCAGCAGTATCAAAAAAGAAATCAAACATTTTTCTCCTCCTCGGCGTTTAATAATGTATCTTTAACATCTTTCCAATTTGTAAATTTTATCCCTTTGTCGTCAATAAAGAAATCGACATGGGGTTTTCCAAATAACAGTTCATCATAGGGAACACAATATTTCTCTAACCAATCAATTACAATCTTTCCTTGGTTCGCTATGATACGGCCTAAATTATTCTCACACGTACGCATATTGCGCGCCGTGAAAATAACAATATAATAACCGCGTTGTTTTAAAAATTCTAATGTGTCAATGGCGCCAGGCAGAGGCTTCACATCTCTATAGCTCTGGCTGCTTTCTTTCGTCTCACAAATAGTGCCGTCTAGGTCTACGCAAATCTTCATTCCGAAAGTGCCTCATTGAGTAAACGAACCCCGTTGGTATACATCACCGTCTGTCGTTTCTCACTATCATAATGACGCGAGCACATTCCAATATAAATTAGCCCTTCAATTAACCGGGCACTCGGGGGCCCAAAATCACCAAATATTTCTTTAATGCGATGATGGTTGGCGTTCGGATAGGCGATGTGGAATTCCGTAAGACTTTCGTTTTCTTCAAGAGCAAATTGATCATAGATGATGTATTCATACTTCCCTTCATAAGAATGAATGAGTTTTGCATAATCATAAAGAGGATCACCAAAAATACCACTAGCACCGAAGTGGCCGCGTGGGTCTACAAACTTTAAGATACAAGTATCTGTCTTTGAGTTAATGCCACACAAGATATTAGAAAAACACATATCTCCGTGAATGACGCTCATCTGTTGAAGGTTAGCAAGTTCTTTTTCAATCTTAACCTTCACATCATCCCAAATTTCTCCGAAATTAAGATACTGTTCTCCATTTATCTTAAGCGTTCCATTCTCACTCATGGCTTTAAATTTGGAGTTTTTTAATAGATCTAGATAATATTTCTCGGTTTTATCGATGTACATAGCTCGAGCATAGGAAGAAAAGTCTCCCTTTTGTCGAGTTTCTGCAAATCGCCCCAAAACGGTCTGAAGGGATCGAGCTACTTTCTCCCAAAAGTCACGGTTAAAAGGTTCATAAACCATGTAGTCTCCCAAGTTCTTATAGGCATAATATTCCAACTCCATTTTATACATTCCATCTTCGAACCGAGAGCCCAAAAAGCGCGGGAAGAAAATGGTATGGGGTGTATTCCGCATTGCTTCATAATAAACAATCTCGTCCCGAAGGCGGGGTTCTTTACTCTGTTTGGTAATGGTACCGCCGGAAGAATCTACATAAAAAGAATTATAAGCTCTCGTTATATGCTGCTTCATAGACTTCCTCGATAGAAATTATACTCAGACCATGATCAACAGCAAACTTATTAAGATCGCCGCCCTTAGCCATGGTGCCATCATCATTCATAATTTCACAAATCATAGCCATTGGCTGTAAGCCGGCTAGGTGCATTAGTTGAATGGAACCCTCAGTGTGCCCTCGTCGTTCTCTTAAGAGTTTAGGGCGGGCCCGAAGTGGAAAGAGATGTCCTGGACGCGTCAGTTCGTCGGGGGCAGACTCTAGGTCTAAGAGCACACTGAGGGTTTTTAATCTATCCTGCACAGACATTCCAGTTGTTGTGTCATCTCGAGCATCTACCGATACTGTGAAGGGTGTTTCGTTTTTGTCGGTATTATCTGTTACCATGGGAGGAATTTCTAACCTATCAAGAATACTACCTGCGCATGGGATGCACATAAGTCCTCGAGCGTTGTTCATAGTAAACACTAAATTGTCTACCGAACACATTTCTGCTGCAATAACAATGTCGCCTTCGTTTTCGCGATCATATTCATCTACCAGAATGATAGGCTTTCCTTGTCGTATTTCTTCTAATACATTTTGCATCTTTCTACTTTTTAACATGTTTTTATCCTTATTCTTTAGTCTTGGAGTTGCAATAAACTTCTCTACTTTTGACGATACTTTTTTAATCTCTAACCATTTCTTAAAGTCCTTTAGATCCCCCGGGGTGTCCATGGACCTCATCGCGAGAATATTGTAATCACAAATGATCTTACCATCACTTATAGCTTCATTAAAAGTGGGAGTAATATAAAACTCATTATTAATACGGACATCTTTATCGATCATCGACTTAGTGTATTTAACGAAGTCGGAACCTCGGCGCCAATAAAATGCGCCAGCTAAGGCAGTGTCAGAAATAGCTTCCTTTTCCGCCACTCGAATAACGCGGCCATCATCATCTACCTGAGCATAGCTCCAGCCAGGATTTCCCGAATCATCTTTGAAAGTAAAGATCATACCATCGAAATCATTATGAGAAGTTTTGTCTAAAAATTGATCGACTTCCCATAAAAAATAATTATCACAATTAACGATTAACAATTCTTCATTATTATCGATATGTTTTTCTGCTAAAAGAGCGCTACAAGCTTGACCCTCTGTTAGGCCATCCAAAGTTACGATCTTACAATGAGGAGCAATCTTTCTTAGTGTTACATCTAGATGATATCTTTCTATGTGTTTCTCTTGAACAACAAAGATATAGTTTCCATCTATATTCAATCCCTCTATCACTCGTTCTATCATTGGTTTTCCGTGGACATCAATCAAAGGCTTCGGTAAGCTATATCCTACTTCCTTAAATCTTCTTCCTAAACCAGCCATTGGTATTAATATGTTCATTTTTTCTCCTTTTAGTCCCATTCTGCTTCGAGAGCTATAGCTTTGTTCCACAGTCCGGTGTCCATTAAAAACCACTTCATTAAAAGAATTCCATTCACTGTTAGGAATGGGGGATATCGATGAAGATTTGATGTTCTGTCGTTTGGTAGTTTAAACATTTCATTACTACGATAATCGTTTAACTTAGACTCTGGCCATCCACTCATAGCAGTCAGCCTATAATCACTATTTACTTGCAAATATTCCTTTAAAACTTTGTGATATAACTCACAAAAATTATCCATGTTCTCAGAACTAGAGTAGAACCACATGTCGGCGGGCCCTTCATTAAAAAGATCCCAGTAAACCATATAGAGTTTCTCCATGTTTAATGTGGGGTCAAATTTAATACATTGACACGCATAAGGGTTAACTTTTCCTGGGCCGCTAGTGCTTCTATTGATTCGCCCCAGATCAAAGCGTGACTTAATAACACAGTCATATTTAAAATCATTTTCTTCTTCATACTCTTTCTTAAGTTCAAAAGACTTCTGTGTGGAGTAATATTGGCTTAGCAAACGCTCAGGGCCTACATATCCGGCGCCCTGCTTGGAAGTCATCGTCCAGTTTCCCAACTGATTATATGGGTCTAAATGACGGCGGCTTACTTTATTGCGTTCTGCTACCTCGACGAAATCGATTTGAGGCTCAACAATATAGCCTTTTGGTTCATAAATCTTGGTGATGTGATCCTCTAAGTGAGGTTCCCAATTGTGAAAGAACACGTCTATACCTTCGTCAGCGGCGGGATGGTTAAATATTTGCCTTTGCATGTACTCATAACCGTCCTGTCCCTTAGAAGAACCATCTTTAAAGGAGTCAAAATACCCCGACAAACACAAGGCAATTTTCATATCATATATCCTTTTTGTTGCAACCAATTTTCAGCAAGTTCTTCAATGGCTTTAATCTCAATAGGGTATAAAGTATCTTTATATCCCCCCACAATTCCTTGATTGGTTATGTGCCCTTTACTAAGCATGCTGCTTTGGGTTAATAAGGGATATTCAATATCTTGAGCAACTGCTGTCGGTAAAAGTACTTCTACATAATGTAGAAGGTCCGCGGCCAGTGAAATTTCAGGAGTTAAATTTAAAACTTGGGCTATATTCAGAATAATAGAGATTTTTTTATTATCATCTCCATTTTTATATACTTCATAAATAAATTCAAAATCCGATCTATCTTTCCAATCATTATAAGCATTTAACGTATGTATTGTATAGGCTCTAATATATTTTTCACGGTTAGATTGCGGATAGTCATCGGCGATATTGCTGAGGCCCTGAGTCTTTTGTTTTCTAATGTTAGAAGCTACACAATCTCTTATGTCTCTACGCGTAGTAAAAATTTTTATATTTTCATGTTGAAGTATAATTTCACAATTAAGGTCGCGACAGTGGCTTTTCCACACGCCAATTCCTTTTCTTGATGAGTGTAATGTAAGAAGGTTAGCGGCACTCATCGTGGCCGAGGAGGCGCCGCAAGAGACCGGCTCGGAAGTGGTAGCTCTAAAAAGATTCAAAATTATATTGTATAATAAAGTACTACCAGATTGGGGCATGCCGGCTACTAAGATAACTTCTTTCATCTTTGATCTCTAAATAATTTAAATTCTCGCAAATCTCTATAGGGGGGATCTTCCGGAATATCTTCGTTATGGTGAGGGTAATTTTGCATCAACATTAGGCCGCGCGCGGCTTGTTCTGGTGTCATATATGCATTCCAGCCATTAACTCCAATATCGTCATCGTGATATTTCACTTCCCCTCGACCTTCATATCGCCCCTTCATGAGCCATTGATAGGCGTGAAAATCATCTGTCAATATCATGCCTCCTTTTCCGATCTTTAAATGTTTTTTAATATGAAAAGAAAGACACATGTAGCTTCGAGGGATATACATACCCGAAGTAAAGCGTTTGGCGGCGTCGTATATGGCGTATGGTTTAAGTTGATAGATCCCTTTCCATTTTCGGTCGTCAAAATTTACCGTTCCTCCCGCATGTAAAATAGATTGTGGCACAGATAAATAAGTATGTGCAGGAATAGTTACCTCTTCTACGTGAAGATATTCACAACAAAGTAACAATGCGTCAGTACAGTTATCAGTAGCCACAGCGTATGGGGCGCCCGTATAATGAGAAACCTCCTGCTCAAACATTTTAACAATTTTGTAGGGATTGTGTAGCATATTTTTATTTTATATTATAAAGCCAATAACGTACAGTGATTTCATCACCTTTTTTGATTTTTTTGGTAGCTCGTAATTTAATAAATTCTTCTTCTTGGTAAGCCTCGCAATTTGGTTTCTCACAGTGGTTAAAAAAACCTCCCAATGGGGTACGAATATAACCATCTTCAAATCTTTCATCTTGAACGTGTGAAATACCAAATTCATGATTCTCTTCAATATCTTCTTTCACGAACAAACCAAGGCCATGAATTGGAGATTTTTTGATTGTCAATATGTCCGACAAAGGTTTATACATCTATTCTCTCTCTAAGAGGTAATATTTCTTCTTAAATCCGCATCTCTCAAACAAACGCAAACTCGCTTCGTTATCTAATTTCACCTTTGCATATGCAGTAGGGCACATTTTCATAACCTGGTTAATCATAAACGAACCTACACCTTTTCCTTGGTAATCGGGGTGAGTTGCAACGCGAATGTCATTATCAATAACTCCAACATATCCTGCCGGCTGCTTATCAACAATGCATATCCAATAGTTGTTATTATATTTTAGCATATATTCAGCCTGTTCGATATCAGTAATTTCCTTTTGTTGAATAAAACCTTCTCGTACGCCTTTCGTATTGCGTAAATTTCTTATGAATTCCCAAAACTTAGGGCCGTTCTTAACTAACTCCATATATCCACCTGTGACCCAAACGGGCTTTGTGCATTTAACCAATAGCTTGTAAGATATCCTCTAGTGAACTTCCAACCCTCTAAATCTAGCAAAGGATTAAGACAACTACCAATATCCAAAAACGTATTCTCGCTGCTCTCTCGGAAGCATTCATAAATCACATAGTTACTTAAACTTGCCGCAGAACACAAAATAATGTGGTCTTTAATATTGTTGTCGGCAATGTAAGTCTTAATATCCTCAACTACATTATAGTCGTTTATCATGCAATTTGTACCAATTTCAAAGGTTTTTTTAACTTCAAATGGAAGCTTGGAGACATTTGCTAGTTTATTGACCACATAGATAATATCTCGCCCCACAAACAACGGAACCATCTCTTCAATAAATCGTTGATAGTTGGCATTAATCAAGAGATTAGAATAAGTTAGATTCTCATGATCGCCGCCGTGGTACTCTACCATCCAATCAAAGTTTTCCTTTCCTACATGACCATCTGTTGATGTGCATATGCCCTTGTAATAATGGCCCTGTGTATGGCGGTAAGCTTCAATAAGCTTCTCGCGATAAAACTGATGTTCATCGGGCTTGAATTCTTTCTGCTCTTCGGCGGTATACCGATTGGGGCCGGTGATGTCGCCAGTAACATAGTGGTTCTCAGCCAAGAGAAGGTGCTTGTTTTGCATAATGAACAGTTCCCCATCGGAAAACCGCGTAAACGCAAAGTTCTCTCTATTTCGTACCTTTTGTAAAAGGGTGTCAAAAGCACCATGAAAGTCTTTCATAGTTTCACCCCACGCACAGTTTGCCATCCTCTACTCAGGCCAGCTTGTACACAACTATCCCTCTCGCTAAAAAACTGTTGATGAGATACAGCATCGTTTGTGGAGGTTGCTTTATTGTCTATTCCAAGCTCGTTGCCTAATATCGATCCGTGCATCTCCCTGTTGCCAGGAGGGTGTGGAGGGCAGTAAGTCGGAATGCCGCCATGAATCTTTGCCATGAAAGCAAACTGAATATCTTCACCGTTTTCCCATGTGGTCGGCTTCTCTTGCCAAAGATATCGAAGCCATTCTCTCTTGAAGAACCAAGCATGACCCACAAGGTCCACTTCGGTTGTCTCTTTGTTCTGTGAAGGCCACCCGCAACGCTCGTGCTGGACATAGTGTTTATCGTTCAGAATGATGCCGGCGCTGCCGAGAATACCCTCATGAGTGTCCATGGTGCTCAAGCAGTTTTCGAACCATTTAGAGCCGGGTATTGTATCATCATCCAATATGGCAATATACTCTGTATCCGCCAACAAAGCGGCCGCAAATCTACCATAAAATTTCCAATTGTAATCATTATGAAATATCCTATCAACTCCTAAACTTTTAAAGTCAAAACCTTCGTTATCTTCATGAGCATTCACCCACAGCCAGATCTGTTTGGGTGGAGCAGTTTGGTTGCGAACAGCTTCAATCTGCATCTTAAGGTTATAGGGGCGCCTATAGGCATTTAATATCACTGTGGTGTGCAGGCCCCGTGGTATTTCTTTTGTCTCCAAAATTGCGGTTTTAATATCGTTATAGACTCTGAGTCTCTGCTCTCGTACAAATTCAATAAGTTCTTTGCCTTTATATTGTTTAAACCAATCTTCTGAGATACATCCATTTAAGTTTGTGGTCTTAACTTTACAGTCTAGCATACGCGCTTCGAGTAAAACCCGGTTAAAACTTTCCAATACTCTCGGAATAAAAACATAAGTTTCATGAGACGACAATTGCTGAATAAATTCAGCATAGTTTTTGGAGCTAATAAGAGTATATGGAATTGACTTCTCTTCACAATGGCTAATGGTGGCTGATGTGTTTTTTGTTGGATTTTTGCTGTCAACCACTGCAGCATCGGGCTGCTTCGAATTCGAAAGGTTTTTTTCTATAATTTCTAATTGTTCATCCGTCCACAAGCTCATTCCTAAATTTATAACATTATTAATCTTAAGATTCTTTCGAATACACTCAGCTTGAATTTTAGATTGAGCAAAAACACACTTAGCATTTGTAAACATTTCTCTATTGACGATATCTTGAATTGGCGCCAAATAATCTTTATATACAGCAGGATTTCTTGTTTTCACATACTTGTGATCGTGTTCCATAATGCTATATGAATTGGGAACACGAACCAGTTCGAGAGAAACAGGATCAGACATTAAAGTAAAATTAGATACTATAAAGTGATATCCACATGAACGATATAATTTAATATGTTTTTCTGTGATGTTGGTTGATTTGAATTTTATTACGCGGAACTCGTCAGCACGAAGAAAGTTAATTAAAATATCATCACATATTTCTGCGCCACCGCTTATTTCCTCAACAAAAAAATCAGATATAAAGAGGATCTTTTTCATCATTCAAAGTCCAATACCTCTTCTTGAACCTCTTCGGTGCTTATTCCTAAAGTATCGCATATTTCAGCCACCATTAAGGCATATTGCTTTTCTTCTGAAAACTTTTCTCGTAAATATTCTGCATGGCTTTGTGTCGTCGCCATGGTTTCTTCCAGTTTGTCGTCTTTTAATTCAGCATAACATCGACGCATTTGTTGTTTGGCGGAATGTTCTCTTGGGTATGCCCACATAGTTTCTTTAGCAATAACACCTTCCCAAACCACTTGTTCGGGGACGGGCCCAATGTCATATTCTACATTGTAAAACTCTGAAGCTCCCGTGTCGGTATTCACTAAGAAATCCAGCTGGCCCGACCATCCAGGAGCTATAACAGGCATTCCCACATAAGCCGCTTCAAAAATAGGAAGCCCAAAACCTTCACCGTGTGTCAAAGTTAGAAATGCTTTAATTTTCGGATGTTCAAATAGCGAATGAATTTCTTTATCACTCATATCGCCGTGTAAGAGATATACCTTACATGTGCGGTCGGGATAATCATGCAAAAAAGCTTTAAAATCGTTAAAAAGACGCTCTCGGTCCATCAAACAATTTTTGGCAATATTAGATTTAACTACAAGTCCAATTTCTTCATCATGGAATTCTTCAACGAACCATTTTAAGGTATTGGGTAAATTTTTGCGGGGGCCGGCTTGGGCCATAACAAAAAAGTTGGTGTCATACTCCAGGTCAATTCCCAAGTCTAATGGGGTTCCAAAATCTTTAACTGGGTAATTGATAGTTTTGATTGGGGTATTAAGTTTAACTTCTATTTCTTGACCAGTTTGTGTGTTTGTTGCTATAAATTGAGTACTTCGATAAGTATTAGCCGAGTGGTTAGACACTACCAAAATCTTATCTACCTCGTTTCCCTTTTGGATCCACTCATGAGTTACACTGGTTGTTTCTATTCCAGCCGTATAGCCAATATTCACGGGTGCTATTCTTTCCCATTCATTGGGGATGGTTACTTGAAATGAGGCGTCGAATTGGCCGCCTTGTTGCAAAAACCCAATTGTTTTTTCAATTGTGTGGTCGATCCAGTCCTTTTCTTCGTCCGCACCACTAATCCATGAAGTCTGACCCCATTGTAGTGGTTGTATGTATACATCGAATAAATCCGAGCGCGAGCGGAGGGCCCGCAACGCAAAACGAGATTGCTCACCATATCCACTCCGAGTTAAAATAGGCGCCTTTAATAAAATTTTCTTTTTCATGCCACCTCCAACAGACGCCAGAGGTCGTATCCCTTCCGGGTCTCCCAAGAGCCGTGTTTTTCTACTACTTCATCCATTAAATCTATCCATTTTGTTTTGAAACTTTCGAAACTATAATTGGAAGCAACATGATTGATTGCGCCGGCTGCCATCTTCTTATATACAGCAGGCCGTATTTCTAGTGCTTTTTTCATTACAGTATTAAAATCCTTTTGGCCAATGCGATCTTCATAAATATAAGGTACCTGCAAGGAACCTATCACTGACTTAGAGACTGGCTCGATTCCATAACCAAAATAAGTCGTCCCATCATAGACTTGTTCTTGCATCCCTCCTGTCATGGTGGCGATAATCGGCGTTCCACAGGAAAGCGATTCGAGCATGCTTAGCCCAAATCCTTCTGCATCGCTAATAGCCACGGTGAAGTCTGCAGCATTATACAAATTCGCCAAATGATTGGGTGCTACTTTCTCTGTAGATAAAAGAACTTGTCCATCGTTAACGCCTAAATGTTCAATAATGTGAGGCAAATCTGTCCCATGGGGGTCGCGCGGATCTGTATGCATCAGCAGGGATGCTTTATCATGTCCCACTTCATCCAGGAATTCTTTAAACCACCACACAAGAGTGCCGCTTTGCTTTCGTCTGGCATTTCGGCTGTTCCAGAAAAAGATCTTTTTATTCTTATTATAATGGTTAACACTACTTTTTAGAATTCTATCTTTAACTTCAGCGATTTGTTCTTTCTCTTCCGGTGTCGTATATAAATGATAAAAAGTAGGATCCACTGCGTGTGGAAGATACGTAGTTGATACGTCGGGAGCCACGTCTCGAACTACATCATATGTAACCTTAGAAATGCACACCATTTCATCAGTTGAACGATAAAAGTTAGCATTAAATACTGGGGCTGGCCAATTATCCCACACATGATAATAAACCATTGGCATATTAGCTCTAATTTCATTTTCAATTTCCCACAACCATCCATAAAAACGAGGATCAGTCATAAACCATAATACATCGGGTCGTTCTTTTTGAATAATAGAACGAATCATTTCATGATTTCCATATCCATCAATGGGGAATATTCGCCAATCCTCTCCCCATGGATCGATTTGTTGAGGGGTATAATCTTGATGCTTAATGGCTCCTCCCAAACATAGGAATGAATAACGTCCAGTTTCCAATAACGCCTCAATAAAATATTTTGTTTGTGAACCCACTCCAGACGGCGAGAGCGGATGGTCGCCTAATACTAAAATTTTCTTTTTCATTCTTCCTCTTTAGAACACACTGTGTTCAGAATTAATCTTGTCACCACATAAGGGTCACAGTTGGCGTTGGGACGTCGATCTTCGATGTAACCCTTCCCCATTTTGGCCACTTGCCAAGGAATACGTACGGACGCAGTTCTATCAGAGACTCCCCATTTGTACTCCTTGTAAGAGCAAGTCTCGTGCTCTCCAGTCAAGCGCTTCTTGATGCCATCACCATAGTTAGCAATATGCTCCTTGGTGTTCTTTCCTAATGCTTCAGCTGCGGCTTTACAAGCTTCAAAAGAATCGCGCATCTCGTGGGTAGAGAAATTGGTGTGGCAGCCGGCGCCGTTCCAGTCCCCTTTTTCTGGCTTGGCATCAAACGATACTATTACTCCATGCTTTTCGGCGATCTTCTGTAGCAGATAACGCGAGAGCCATAAATGATCACCCGTCTCAATCGGAGGCAAAGGTCCCACTTGAAATTCCCATTGACCGGGCATAACCTCCGCATTAATACCACTAATGGTCAAGCCTGCCTTCAGACAAGCGTTTAAGTGTTCCTCTGCTATCTCTCGCCCAAAGACGGCGTCAGCTCCCACAGAACAATAGTATTTGCCTTGCGGGTCTGGTTCTCCCTTTGTTGGGAAACCCAATGGTCTGTCGCCGCGGTAGAAAGTATATTCTTGTTCTAGACCAAAAAGAGGAGCATGAGCAACAAATTGTTCTGCTGTCTCCCGGCACAGTGCTCGTGTATTGCTAATATGCGGTTCCAAATTGGTGTCATATACCTCACACAAGACCAACATCGAGTTCTCACGTCGAATAGGATCAATACAAGCCATTACAGGAAATAAAACACAATCTGAGTTTATCCCTTCTGCTTGTTCGGTACTTGATCCATCAAACCCCCAAATATCGGGTTCTTGAGCATCTTGTAATACTCTAGTTTTACTTCTTAATCTAGCTGTTGGTTGAGTGCCATCAATCCAGATATACTCTGCTATCTTCATTTGTTTATTTCCTTATGGGCAATGTTCGGTGTGTCTAAAATCACACCGATTGCAAGATAATCTATTTTTAATATATCGTTTATTTTTGATATTGTATAATGCTTTGCTTAACATTTTTAGAGCATTTTCAGTTTTTCGGGGGCCGCTAGTAACTCTAAAGAATTCAACATTGTTGTGTTTGGCTGTCCTCTTGAGGAGGGCAAAGTGAGTTTCAACGTCCGCAGGGTCTATCGCCATCTTTTTACAGAAGAAATGTTTATATAAAGTTAATTGATATGTGGTCATTTTATCACTGCGGCGGCGCGCGTCCCACCCCCAGCCGCATGTTTTCCAATCAAAAATGTGGACCTTTTTGTCAGGAGTTACAACAATAGCATCAATAAATCCTTTAAACTTATATTCTTCTTCGCTTTCAATCGGCTCCATTAAGGCCATTTCTGATGCTAAAACTTGAAACTCCCCAAAATACTCTGTTAGTGCTTCTTCTATCTCTGGTAGGATTGATTTCGACTGTTCCTTCATCTGGCTTACTAAGTCATAGTCTATTTCTACATCCTCATCAAGGCCCGAAAGTGAGGCCTCGAATTGTTCGATAAAATACTTCTGATCGTCTATTTCCTCTTTTAGAAGCTTTTTCTCGCAAACCGAGTGAACAGCTGTTCCAAATGCTGTGAAGGCATTTCCTTTAAACCCTGAAAGCTTTTCTACTCTGGTTAGTTTATGGTAGAAAGCACAGAAAACCCAATCCTTGAGTTCTGAATATGATATGTGTGGCACGTATACTCCGCGTTGTACCCTACAATTATAACCTCAAAAAGAAGCTTTGTCAAGCTTTTCCGGATCTTGAACCAATAATAGTTTCTTATATAGTTCCGGGCTAACCTTTTGGAAGTAATTATGATTAGAATCTAAATAAAACTCTGTGAACCCTGTGGCTAAATATTCTGGTAGCGATGTGGCGGCGTACGCAGAGATAAATATTCCCTTCATTAGAGGGGACAACTTGGCGTAGCCTATTTTTTCATGTAAAAACACATCAAATTCTTCGTCATATTCCGGATCCATAAAAAATGAAAGCGGAGCTTTAAAACCGTGGGCCCATAAAATATCATGTAAATATTTTCTCTTTCTTAAAAACTCGTCTTTGATTTTCTCGTCTCCATAAATGATGCGACCCAAAGGTGTTTCTATAGAGTGTGCTATTTCATGAACAATATCATCGTACATATCCTCTTCATCATCTTGAGTATTAGAAATATGGAGTGTCCCATCTTTGTAAAATGCGTTTAATTTTCTTTCTTCGAACTCTTCAAACCATCCCACAATAATCATTTCCACTTCAGAAAGTAAATGATGAGGAATGGTTTCTTCTACTTTGCTTATCACATTTTCAACATCTATCTCATCATTTAATAAAGCATCTTTAAAATAAACGTGTATACCGGTAGGGGTATAAAAATTACTCACTGCTTCAAGCAGTTTCTTCTGTGATTCCTGGACGTAATTTATCAGCATCATCTAATCCCAACTGGTATCCTCTCAAAAAATTCTCTTCGGCAAAAGCAAACACAAACTCCGGAAATTCGGCCGCCAAAGTTTCTACAATCATATGAACTGTTACCTCTTCTTTATCTAGTTTTGTTCCGACGTATTCTACCAACATTTCTTTTAATTTTGAATCCTTATCTACTGCCATGGCCAGCATAGGATTTTCATGTACTTCTTGTTCTCCAATCACCGTTTCTCCCTCTCTTTCCAAACCGTTACTCATTTTATATCTCCTTTGATACTGTTATCATAACACAAACAGTGGCTTTGTAAAGTCTTTTATAAAACTTTTGAAGCCAACGTCGCAATTTCTGACCGTTCGCCTTTTCTAAAAGTGACGTGACCTGTTATATGTGAATCTTTAAATTTTTCAACTGCGTGTGCTAAACCATTCGAAATTTCATTAACATACACATTATCAATTTGTTCGATATCGCCCGTTAAAACGATTTTTGTACCTTCGGCCGCTCGTGTGATGATGGTTTTAACTTCATGCATTGTCAAATTTTGCGCCTCATCAATGATAATAAAAGCATTCGCAATAGAGCGGCCGCGAATGTAAGTTAAAGCTTCAACTTCTACTTTACCATTATCAATATATAATCGAAGCGTATTCTTGTCGCCCCCTATCAGAAATTCAAGATTATCTTGAATAGGCATTAGCCATGGCAATAGCTTTTCTTCCATAGTTCCTGGCAAGTGTCCTATGTCTCTCCCTAAGGGTTGCACCGGTCGAGAAATAATCAACTTGGAATAATGATTTTCCCTCAAACCAATGGTCTGTTGTAAGCCAGCAGCCACCGCGCAAAGAGTTTTGCCGCTTCCTGCCGTACCAATAAGGGTAACAATTTTAATATTAGGATCCATTAATAAATCAATAGCAAACGCTTGTTCTTTATTACGCGATGATATTTTCCAGTCGTGAATTTTATCGTTAATTATTCTTCCTAGCGGTTCAAAATGATTATAAAAGCGCGCTATAGCTGTCTTTTTAAGGTTTGCGTTGGATACCAACATTACATACTGGTTTGCACACCAAGGAGCCAAAGTCTCCTCCGCGGTAATTATTATATCCTCTCCATTATAATAACGATCAACCACTGCATCGTCAACTAAATGTTCAATAAAGCCCGTATATAATTCGTCTGCAGAACTGGTTGCTTTTTCTGCAATATAATCTTCTGCTGCAACACCAACCGAGTCACATATAACCCGCATATTAATATCCCGCGAAACGAGTATCATTTTACGGTTAGGGCTACTTTTCTGTACTGCTTTGGCAGTAGCAATAATCGTGTGATCGGGGATACGAATATCTAAGTCTGGAGGAAACACAGCTTCCTTAAGACATCCATACGACATTACTTTCAGTAATCCTTTGCCTTTTCCGATGCGAACTCCATCATGCAGGTTGCCCCCTTCTCTTAAATTATCAAACGTTCTAATAATCCGTCTAGCGTTTATTCCCACAGAATCTTGACGTTTTTTATGCTTATCAATTTCTTCAAGCACCTTTAAAGGCACAAAAATATCATGATTATCAAACTTATGTATAGCGTCAGCGTCAGTTAAAAATACGCTGGTGTCTAAAATGTAATTTTTCTTCATTTAACACCGTATATATTAAATAGTTATAACATTCAAAACTATTAAAGTACCACATTTTTTGTAACCCAGGCCCACAGAGCTATCGCTGCGATTAACGACACTATAGCCAATGTTAGTTCCCGAGGCATAATATCCTTAATTTTTGTGGCGCTTTTTATTACTCTTTCTTTTAATAATATCTTCATCATATACCCATACTTCATGTTTACCTTTTTGAGG